>JAAUYH010008171.1_pt1 | contig 10417 bp, 9 predicted proteins | sample 7278061 | NCBI WGS metagenome assembly JAAUYH01 (sample SAMN14350203, study PRJNA611818) | marine sediment metagenome | isolation source: surface marine sediment (0.6m) | place: French Polynesia: Moorea | collected 2018-08 | reverse complement strand
CGACAAATTCATGATCGTTTTTTTCGTCTAAAGGGTGAGCACACAGAGTCGCTAGCGATTAATTGCAAACATCCAATCGTTGATTGACTGTACATCCCAATAATTAACGGCTCAATACGCACTTAAAAAACACTATAAACGAGAAATTCATGATCGTTGCACGAAAAATTCATGATCATTTTTTTATTGTTTTTCTCTCTTTATTATATGTTTAATTATTTGGTGTTTCACTTTCTTAAACAATATTTGCAACTAAAGAAATCTATTTTTAAAAAAAATATTGACAGTAAATTATAACAAACGTATTACGTAAAAAAGAGATTTTTGATATGAATGTTTGAGCTCGGCGGAAAAAAAACTGCTTGAATGAAGCAATCCATGAAGCAATCCATGAAGCAATCCATGAAGCAATCCATGAAGCAATCCATGAAGCAATCCATGAACTTCTGCTTGAATGAAGCAATTTTCGTCTGCCAACGAACCAACCAATTTTTTTGCAAAAGAGGGTAATTCAGTTTCAAACGCAAAAGAGGGTAATTCAATTCCAATTTTTTTGCAAAAGAGGGAGGCCCTGGTAATTAAAAAACGCAAGAATAAGGGCCCCTAAATTCAAAGTAAAAACGCAAAGAGTCAGGCCACCGAAATGAACAAAAAGTGCAAAAGATCCGAAAAACGCAAAATTCCAAATAAAAACAAAAAACATTCCCGACACCAAACAACTCTTTACTGTTTAAGGCAAAGAGCATGAAGAACATAACACTCGCTTTAGCTTCACGAGAGCAATTGGCCCCTCACTAGAACAGAACACTCGCTTTAGCTTCACGAGAGCTTGCTCCTTAGAATTAAATTACCCGCAATAATCTACCACTTGTGTCGTGTGACCATTGTTTATTTGAAAAGCAGCCATTACTAGTTACTGCCCCAGCTTAGCTACTGAGTCCTTATCTGCCTTCACTTTCCTTTTCATAGATTTCAGTCAATATATGCCTCTCGATAAGAGCAACCAAATCAATACTCATACAATTCTAAAAAATCGGGTCATCCAACCTATTAAAACTAACCTTACCTAAGCTAGTTTCAGCTCTTTGGGTTACTTCAAACTAAATTATCATGGTAGAGTAGAGATACCTCCACCACCCTTCCAAAGTAGTCATCAACAACTAACAACGCAGCACCACAACTTTAGGGGTCGACTAAACTGCTGCTATTCCAATCACGTTGTTCACAAAACAAAGAGCTCCGCACAAATAGCTAATTTCCCAATATCCCTTCTTGGTCTGAGACATTGGTTTATTGAGGGCATCACAACCTGTTTTTTACACTAGGCCCTTGCCCCTTTCATAGATTAAAGTATTTCAAATCCCTTTTCATAAGAGCTACCAAACTACGAAGCATTCAAAGTACTCGAAAATAAAATCAACCATAGGCTTGTGCATATGCTTCTTTTAGGGGTTCTCCAATTAACTTAAAGAAGGTCAATTTAATGGTCGCGATCAAAGCTCGGTGATTAACTCCTCACTGACAGTAGTTGTTACTTCTACAAATATTTCGGCCGTCCCTTTAGAAGGGCTGGTTCGTCTTGCTGATCGGTGGGAAATCACTCCCTCTCAACTGGCCAACGTTTTAAAACCCATCTCCTATCTGTTCTTGAACATAAGTTAATATTTCGACTTTCCAAAGTTCTTCGATCAAGTAACTTTGATTTCCAAACCTAAAAGTTTCCACTATGGATTTATTGGGGAAGCTATACTCTTTTCCGTATAATGATTCGCTACTAGGGAGGGAAAACCCCTTTCACAGATTGCAACTGATTTGATGGTTTGAGTAAGTGTTAGCAAACCAAGTGCCATAAAATGAGTGTAAAATCCAATAAACTTCAAGATGGACCTTGCGGGTTTAGCAAAAGCTGAAAAGCACAAAGGACAAGGCATCGAATCGAACGATGATCCTTAGATAAAGAAGCATAAAAATTCCCTAGCTAAGATACTGCCTGTCAGTATTACCTCATCAGAATGAATTAGAGAGAAAAAAGAAAGAGAATACAGATATGATATGTTTTGTGGCTGTTTTGTGGCTGTTTTGTGGCTGTTTTGTGGCTAGAAAGATATTTGAATACAGATATGATATATATGAAATTATTTTTTCTGGCTCTTTATATAATGTATTATTATTTGATGTTTCACTTTTTTAAACAATATTTGCAACTAAAGAAATCTATTTGAAAAAAAAATATTGCCGGTAAATTCTAACAAAGGAATTACGTAAAAAAGATATTTTTGATATGAATGTTTGCTCGGCGGAAAAAACTACAAACTGCTTGAATGGAGCAATGGAAATTTGTGGCAATGGATGAACTTCTGCTTGAATGAAGGAATTTGGGTCTGGGACCAAGGAATTTGTTTGAAAGAGGCTCCCTTCGTAAGCTTATTTAGCTCCTAAAACTAGGGTGTTTACCATTTTTGTCAAGCTCATAGCACCCTTCTGGACTTGAACCAGGATCTTCGAATTTGCAATTCGATATTTTACCGTTGAACTAAAGATGCATTTTTGATTGTAAGATTTGGAGATTCTTATATTTTGTTTGAGCGGTCTGGTTTTGGTGTAGGTTTAGGGCTGTAAAGAAGATGAATAGAGCTTAAAAATGAATAGGATGAACTAAAATGGCTTGTTCAAGAAGACAGATAAAAGCAGTGTCAGGTGATTGTTCATGTGATGTGGTTTGAGCTTGTAAGGCGCACATAATTTCATCTCGACTTCAGTAGTATTTGTTACGGTATATAATTGCAAAAAGAGGAAAAGAAGAAAGGTAAGAAGGTGTAAGTCTAGGAACTGACTGGCGAAGGATCTGTCAAAGAACATGTCGTTTAATAAAAGATGTTTGAGGAGGTATATTGATGGGCTTCATTTTGATTCCTGCTCCTTTAATAGAAGAAGATAAAATTCCTCAATAATTGTGTATATTGGTGTGAGCTACTCCAAAAAAAAGAATTCAATTAGAAGAATGTGTGGGAAGTTTTCTGATTAGTTTTGTTGTTATTTTTTGTTTCACGTTTTTTTGTGAGTATATGGAATGCTTGAAGATAATGACCCTCTAAAAGGTGATGTAAATAAATGAGGTTATGAAATCGATTTTTGAAAAGAACAGGGGGCTGAAGATTATTTTTAGTAATGAAGCTGTTTGACTTGGATTTGAGTTTAGGTTTGTTCTTTTGTTTTTTTGGAGGTAGTTTAGATTTGGTTTTGGATTGAAGATTTCTGTTTTGTTTAGAGGTTTTATTTTTTGTTTTATTGAAAGAGGGTTTGAGATGTTGATTTTTGAAAGTGTGTTTTGAAGTTTGAGTTTGAAGTGCAAGTAAATCTATAAATGAACATGAAGGAGTTCGACTTTTATAAAATAAGGGAGTGAATTGATGAGTTTGAAATCTAGCATGATTGATATGAAATCGTCTAAATCGTTTAGCTAGAAGAGTGTTGAAATTCCTTTGAGTGGAGTTCTGGGTAAATAAGGGTGTATTTTTGGATGCTGTTTTTGTAAATGTTGGATAGATGATGTGATTGTTCATGTGTTAAATTCATATAAATAAAAAGTGGGGAGCAAGAAAAAAAGAAAGGTTTCATGAAGAAAGAAATGCTGTAAAATGTTGTTGTATAAATGATCTTGAAAAAAAGTGTATAGAAGGTAAATATTTATAAGATGGAAAATAGAGAAGAAATAGGATTTTGAAATAGTAAAAGCTGGCAAAAATAGCAGCAGGGATAAGAAATACAAGAAGGGCAAAAGATTGAATCTGTATGATTGCTTGTATGATAAGATATTTAGCGTAAAAGCCAGCAAAAGTAGGAATTCCAGCAAGAGAAAAAAGAAGAGTAAGAAGGACAAAAGCAGTTCATGGATAATGGAAATGGAACTGTGCGTGGTAAGAAAAAAATTGAATAGGTTGGACTGGTAAAGTGAAAGGTATTCGACTGAGAGTGATATATACATTAAATAAAGCATTATTTAAAAAGGTGTATATAATCAAGTGAAATATAGAATATTGTCAAGCTCCATAAAGAATAGGAGTAAAAAGCCAAGCATTTGTAACGATAGTTGAACATGCAACGAATCTTTTAATATTAGCTTGACGGATTGTATGTAAAGATCCAATAATGAATGAAAGAATAATGATAAAAGGAGCAAAGTATTGAGTAAAAGGTAGGTGGGTAAAAAAGAAGGAAAATCTGGCTAATAGAAGAAGAATGGGAATTTTAGCAAAAATAGCAAAGTAAAAAGAGACATAATAAGGAGCACCTTGATAGATATCAGCAATTCATAGTTCAAAAGGAACTAGAGCTAATTTGAAGAAAAAAGAAAAGAGTATGAAAACAGCTGGTATTAAAGAAGCTGAAGGTATAAAATGAAAAACAAAAGCATAATCTTGAAAAAAGAGAGTAGCAAAGGAAAAATAGACCAATGCCATGGCTAATAAAAGAATAGCTGTTGTTCATAAACTAAGTAAAAAGTATTTTAAAGCGGATTCAGCTGAGTTTTCATTATTAGTGTAAGATGCTGCTAAAAGATAAAAAGCGAAAGACATAAGTTCAAAATTGAGATAAAAAGATAAAAAGTTATTGGCTTTAAATAGACCTAAAATAGCTATGTCAGCAATTCACATAAGAAAGAAAAATTGAAATCGAGAATAATGAAGAATATAAATAAATAGGAAAGTAGCAACAGAAACAACATTAACTGATGTAAAGATTGCAAGAAAGTTGTTAAGTAAATCAAAAATACATAAACTGGAATTAAAACAAAGTTTATGGAAGGCAAATAAGAGAGTGTTAGCAGTAAAAGCAAATCAAATAAGAGGTTGTATAATAGAGAAGTTAAGTATTGGGAATGGAGGTAGAGTTTTGATATTGGAAGATTGGAATTTAAGGAGTACAACGCATAAAGTTGTATAAAGTATATTAAAGAATACTAAAAAGTACTCCGGCAGGAATGCTAGAATATCTAATGTATGGTATAAGATAAGAATCTTGAAGATGTCTCAGAACGGAATCGAACCGCTACATCAGAATTTTCAATTCTATACCCTGCCATTAGGTGACTGAAACTATGTGAGGTGTTTATTTAAGAATGGAAAGAAGGGAAGAAAGTTTTTGAGTGGAGTTTTTGGATAAGATATTAAAAATGTAAGCTTGACATTCTAAATATAAGAAAAAGAATTGAAGATCTTTTTGAAAGTCTGAATAAAGCTGAGTAAATTGAGGAATAGCTAGGTGATAAAGGATAGGCAAAAATAAAAGAAAAGAAAGGGCAAGAAAAGCTTCAGAATTAGCAAATAAAGAGTAGTTGTAGAAGTAAATAGCGAGAAGTATAATATCAAGAAGTCAAAGCATGTGAAATGTTTGGATTGATAGAAGTATAAAAACTTTTCAAGTAATTCTATTATATAATAGATATTGCTAAAAAGAAATGTATATTTGTGATATACAATCTGCTCTTTTTGTAGAGAGGGAGGGCTAGTTTAACGATCAATAGATCCAAAAACAATGTCTAAGGATCCAACAATAGCAACCATATCAGCTAAATAATGATTAGAAGCCATAGGATTAAGAGCTTGTAAGGCATTATAATCAGGGCATCTTATTTTAAGACGGTGCAATTTATTTGTTCCATCGGGTGCTAGAGTAAGAGAGAGTTCACCTTTAGGAACTTCGGTGCTAATAGAAAATTCGCCGCTAAGAGGAGAACTAAAATTAGCATACAATTTAAAGTGTTGAATGAGAGATTCCATAGAAGTTTTGCTATGTACTTTAGTGAAAGTATGAGCTGTTGTAATAGGTTGAGTATTAGGAGTAGAAAGAAAATTTAAAAGTTGTTTAACCATACTTAAGCTTTCTCGACATTCTTGTACTCGAAGTAAATATCGATCAAAGCAGTCACCATTAAAAAGAGTAGGGACATTAAAATCAAGAAGAGAATAAAGTTCATAAGGAGATTGTTTTCTAAGATCATAAGAAATACCAGTGCTTCGTAGCATAACTCCTGATAAACCATATTGAAGTGCTTTTTGTGATGTAATACGTCCAATACCCATAACTCTTTGATGAAAAATTCGATTTTCAGTAAGTAACTCTTCAATCTCATCAATTCGTGAACTAAATTGTAAAGCTCAAGATGCTATAGAATCTAGAACATGTAAAGGCAAAGGTTTGGACTGTCCACCAGGCTGAAAAAAATTACAGTGCATTCTAGCTCCAGTAATTCGTTCAATGATTTCAAGAAGTTTTTCACGATCTTCAAAAGCAAAAAGAAAAGGGGTAAGAGCACCGGTATCCATAGCAAAACAAGTAATGGCTAAAAGATGGTTTAAAATTCGAGTAATTTCAAGTAATAAGGTTCTAGAAGCTTTAGAATAAGTAGAAAGAACAGTACCTTCTAAGGTTTCAATTGCTCTACAAAAAGAGTGTTCCATGGATAATGCACTGACATAGTAGCGGTAGTTACTTTGAAGAAAGTCTTGGTTTCACCCGCTCCGAACTGTACGAACTCTTCACAAAGTATACAGCTCTCTAGCGAATCATGCAAAGATAGGGGGTTATCTAAGTGTCGCCTGTTTTAGCGCTTTTGTTTAGAGATTAAAAAAATGGCTAAAATTCCGACAGAGTATACTGAGTAAAATTCAAATAAATTGTGTTGTGAATCTAAAATAGAAAATTGGAGGTTGAATTCACTATGATATACGCTGACACCAAATTGACTGGGTTGAAAGAAGAAAACCAGTGTAGACCGTGGGAGGTATAGCTCTTATCCTTTTGGGTAAGGAGGCTTTGATAGGAGAAAGGTTGATTTGTTATTAAACCGGACCGGCAATTATTCTCTATTCTCCATTTGAATAAGTAAAATCTTATGCAATATGAAATGATTCTACGGTATAAGTATGACTGCTATAATACTTATAAACAAGATATAAATCTTGAAATCTTCGTGTAACCTTACCTGGTTTTCGATTTGTTGTTTTGCTCAGTTTAGAAGTTCATCATTGATGATGGGAAGAGCAAAGGTAAAACTAAGATATAAGAGTATAAAATATATCAAAAGTCTCTTTCGTTTCCTATAAAGAATTCAGCTTTCTATACGTCTAATCTATCAAAGTAAGGAGTAGTTTGTAAGACACTTTTATATTCGGCAAGCTTTTCAGTACCCCTATGCAGCAAACCAATATGAGGATCAATATTTTGAATAACTTCATTTTGCATTGCTAATATTAATCGCAAAACTCCGTGAGTGGAAGGGTGTTGAGGGCCAAAATTCATTAAAAATTCTTTTTGAGACATGTTTGAAGGAAATAGAATAGAACAGGAATTGAACCTGTACACTCACAATTTTTCAGTGATGTTAACCAAACTATTCGGGGTAGTAGATATGATTTGTGTGCTATGTAACTATGATTTTGCAGTAATAACAAGAAATGGAAGGAGAAGATAATTGCTCTTGATAGCATTTATGATGGACCAAAATTGGATTATCAGACCTGTAACTAGTTTGTAAATAAACTTGCCAGGGTTGAAATCAATACTTAAATGGAAGAAAAGGAAATACATAAAGACTGTAAGGTTCTCATGCCTGAAGTAGGTGATTACATAATAAGCATTGATGTTTTTGTTTGGCAAGTAACTTTCCTATAAAAATAGCTGAGTTGACTTGGTAATAAAAAGAGTAAAGTTTTGCTTTTTGGAGTCAATAGTGTTTTTGAGGAGAAGTAGTTTGACTGTAGAATAAATGAGGAGGTAAATTGCATATGTTAGACGAAGTAGCTTTCACTCAAAAGGGTATAAGAGATATATCATGAAGTGAAGGAGCAATGTCTGATTTGAAAGTATTAATATGATGTGGAGTAAAGTATGGAGAATAAGGAGTATCTAAAGTCAAAAATTGCAAAGAATCAACAGGATTTCGGTGGAGTATATCCAATAAAGTGTAAAGATACGCAGAAAGTATATAAGGATGAGTGTATTGAATAAAAGGAGCTAAAAGCTGTATAATAAAATTTAAAGATTGAATAAGAGAAGTAAAATTATCTTTTTTGTGATGTATTTGATGTGCGTATTCCCGAAACTGATATACAAATAATGTAACAAGATCAATGGATAAGGAAATTTGTAAGTAAGTTTCTTGTTTGTTTGAAGCTGAATGTGGCAAGATAGTAAACTGGGAGTAGGCAAATTGGAAAGAAGTCAAAGGTTCAATATCGAGAAGAGTATAAGTGCACTTAGGCTTAAAATGAAAAGTATTCAATACAGTTTGAACTTGTTCAAAAATAGAAAGAGTAGTTTTGTAAGGGAATAGCAATAAAGTGTCTCCATGAGCAAAGGCTACTTTTGTAAAAGTCTTGTTAAATTGGTGAATGATTAAAGCAAGTAAAAAGTTGTGAATAATATAACTAATAAGAAGTCCACGAGGTAGACCTTTTTGATTTATATTAATTCATCTTTGAAATAGCTTGAAGTATTTTTGTGGAACATAAAAAAAAGAAAAAAGATGAGAGTGCTCAATAGTTTCAAATAAGTTAAATTGTGCAAGAATAAGCTGATTAACCTTGTTTTCAAAATTGGATTTGAATTGTTGATTAATCTGATGAAAAAGGTGCAAATGGTGAAAAGGGGGGTTATAAAAAGGATGTGCATTAGGTGAAAAGAAGGATTTCATATAAGGATCTAAAAATACGAGTAACTGAACTTGCAAGATAAGATCTAAGTAATTATTGACAGGCTGCTTTTGTAGATGATAAAGATGAGAAAACTCCTTTTCTTTATAAAGAAAAAAAATAGGATCGAAAAGGAAAGATGATTGAGCTTCTTGTAAATCTAAAGAAGGTAACCTATTAGAAAGTGTAAAGTTTCGTGAAGTAGTTTTGAGGCGAGTATAAAGAGGGATGGCATGGCTATAATCAGGAATAATAGAAACTTCAACATGAAAAGGTAAATGAGACGCACGATTGAGGATAATATATAGAGCGTAAATTAATGTTAAGTTCCTATGAGCGAATGAATCAATAAAGCGTTGAACTGTTTTTGATTTATCCAGATGTCCTAGTGACACTTTTCATGAGGAAATGAGAATTTGAACGCTATGAATTAAATCTAGAATTTGAGATTTGAGTGCATAATCCAAAAAGGGTCATTGATTTTGATTATGGACATATTGATCAATAATTTTCTCGTAGAATAAAAATTCTCGGTTTATAGCTTGAATTAAATAAGTAATGTTATGATTTTGATAAATATCATTTCATAGCTTGGAAGAGTAAATCTTAATAAGAAGAGGGGTTTTTCGGAGCTAAAAGGACTTGAACCTTCAACATTTGTGTGACAAACAAAAGTTTTAACCAGTTAAACTATAACTCCGAAGATGGGTTTGAAGACACCTTGGACTGGTGTGGCTTTGCTGCTCTGTTGAGGTTTTTTGAACTAGTGAAGCTCAATTGCATCTTTTAAATAAATACATAAAAGAATAGCAAAAACATAAGCTTGTAGAAAAGCAACAGCAAGTTCTAAACCATAGATTGCTAATAAGACAACCAAAGGGATGAAAGCCAAAGGTGCAACTCAAGGCAAACCTGCAATAGTTCATGCAAAACTAGCAATAATGTTCATCAAACTGTGTCCTGCTGTAATATTGGCAAATAGTCGTACACCAAGACTAATGGGACGGAAAATATAACTAATTAGTTCAATAATAACAAGTAAAGGAGCGAGATTTAAAGGAGCACCACTTGGTAAAAAGAAGCTAATAAAATGGAAACCATGAATAAAGACGCCAATGAGTGTAACACCAATAAAAAGTGCAAAACTCAAAGTGAAGGCGACGACAAGTTGTGCGGTTAAAGCAAAACCAAAAGGAATTAAACCACTAAGGTTAGCAATTAAAAGAAATAAGAAAAGGGAAAAGATGAGAGGAAAATATGAGAGAGAATTTTTTCCAGGTAATTGCTCTTTAAGCAAACTTTGAACAAATTGAACTAAAAATTCAAAGAAAAAAATATCAATGTTCTTTGAATAAAGAGTAGGTTGAGAAATGAAATGATGATAATAAAAGTATGCAAGAATGCATGGAATAATACAAGCATATAAGCTTGAGTTAGTGAATGAGAAATCAATAGTTGCTATAGATAAAGAGTAAATTGGAAGAGTTGAAAATTGCTCTAAAGGAGAATTCATAAATATGAGTTGAGGATGTTTATTGTAAGACTTGAACTTACAAACTAAGAGTAATAACTTTTAAAGTTATCGCGTTTACCAATTTCGCCAAATAAACGAAGCTGTGATGGATGTTGGTACTATGTAAAGGTTTGATTAAATAAAGAATCGTATACTTTGGACATGTTGTTGAGGTTTTGGATCTTGAGATTTATTAAGAAGAGTTTTCAAT
>JAAUYH010002909.1_pt1 | contig 10417 bp, 8 predicted proteins | sample 7278061 | NCBI WGS metagenome assembly JAAUYH01 (sample SAMN14350203, study PRJNA611818) | marine sediment metagenome | isolation source: surface marine sediment (0.6m) | place: French Polynesia: Moorea | collected 2018-08 | reverse complement strand
TTGATAACTATGTATTCATCATTGCGAGTCAGCCACTCTTCATTAAGAGCCTCTACAAAATAAGCGGGAAAACTACTACTAATTTTTTCTGCGTCAATTGAGTTGTTAACAAATGATTTGAGCCAGTTGGCATAGACCGATTTAATTTCCGAGACGAGAGATAATTGTTCTGGATGAGCAAAAAACTCACTATCAATAATTAATTCTCCATCGCCGATAGCGGAACTTAACTGTGAAGAAAAATCCTTTAGGCTTTCTGGTATCTCATCTAATAATTCTGGGTTGAATGACTCTTTGTACTCTTCATTCAAGTTGATTATTGCCTGTTTGAGGGAGCGTACTATTAGTAAACCTGCAATTTCTTCTGGTTTAGTTTCTAATCCCAAAGACTCTAAAAGCTCAACTCCATTTTCGGCGAGGTCATCAAATTGCAGAAATCCAATATTGACCGCACTTTTACCTAAAGTCAATAAAAGATTTTTAAAGTCTACTTTTAGCTCTTTCTGTAACAAAGGACGGCGATTTTCAACTTTAATCCCAGATTTATCAGACATTGAAATTTAATCTAACTACTACTAAGAGAGTGTTTGTAAAGTAAATCTTACGATACTTTAAACCTTTGATTTTGTTGGGTTACGGCGAACTAATTTCTTGATAATACATTTTCAATAGATCTATCGCCTAACCCAACCTACATAACTACTAGAGAATACAAGGTATGCATTACTCAGTAAATAGAACTTTCTTTTGAGAATTTTAAGAATTAAAGACTTATTTTGCCATTTGTGAATCAGGCGATCGCGTATTTAAGTAGTAAGCAAGTAGTTGAGTTGAATTAATTAGAAGTTTTTAATCTGATAGAATAGTTAGGCACTACAGATGGCGTTTGTCAGAATCAAGAAGTTAAGGAGGAAAGAGTATCGTTACTTAGTGGAAAATTATCGCGATGCCAGCGGAAAAGTGCGTCAGCGAACCATCAACTATTTGGGTGCAGTCTCAGCCAACAAAGTCAGTAAGGAAATGGTAACTACTTCCAACTCAACAAAAATAACTTTTCAAGAATATCTAAGCTATGACGGTGGCACGAATAAACGTTACGAATTGGTTGATGGTCAGTTAGTGGAGATGCCCCCTGCAAGTTTTCTACATTCAGATATTATCGATTTTATTGCCGATTGTTTTAAAGCGATCGCTCGTCAGTATAAATTAGATATCAAGGTCAAGACTGGGGATGTAGGGGTAAGAACGGGTATGAACTCATCCAGGATTCCCGATATCTCAGTGATTGATTGTCAGGTCTGGAAAAGCTACCGTCGAGATCAGAGTGCTGTCATAGAAGAGGGAGTAATGTTAGCTGTAGAGGTAGTAAGTCCTGGCGCAGAACAAATAGAAAGGGACTACACCGACAAAGCGATCGAGTATCAAAATACAGGCATCTTTGAATACTGGATTGTTGACCCCATCGAACAAAAGATAACAGTCCTGGTCTTAGATAAGGGGAACTATACCAAAACTGTATTTGCGGGAGATCGGGCGATCGCTTCTCCTACATTTCCCCAATTGAAAGTTACCGCAGGAGAAGTTATATCTGCTTAGTCATTCTTCAACTTACTACAATTCTCCTAACCAAATAATCGAACAGTTTAAGTTTTCTAGTAGGGGTCTGGTGCTAGCACCCAAGGTCAAACTATCTACCCCCATCCCTTGACGTTGCGATCGCCAGATGACTAATTCGTGAGTTTGGCTGGCTTGTAAAACTTCGCTGACAAAGTTGTTGCCAGCAACCACCTTAATATTAACAATCGCCCCTGCTAAATAAGAACTGGCTAATGTTTTCAAGCGATCGTCAAGGCGAGCTTTGTTTTCTCTGGAGATGCCAGGAGGACAGACATGAAGCACGGTAATTTCTATTTTTTTGGCAGCAGTTAAAGCCCCTGCAAATTGCATCGGACGCAAACCGACGGGGTTGAAGTTTTCTATTGGTAATAGAATGCGTTTGATTTTTAAAGGGGAATCCAATAAACGAGCCATCACCACCGAACAGTGAGCCGACCAGAGTACGCTATCGGTCACAGAACCAAATAAACGAGAGCGAAGACTGGTTATAGTGCTAAATCCCAAGATAATTAAGTTAGCGTTAACTTCTCGGCTTCCATGAGAGATTCCCCTGGCGACATCATATTCAATTCTCAATTTTGGTTCGGTGACAATTCCTAGTTCCTGTCCGATATCTTGAGCTTGAGATAGTAGTTGTTCGCATTGGTCTATAGCGCGGTCTAATTGAGGAGAATCTAAACGAGCTTCTGCCTTAGCGATCGCTAGAGGAACAACTGTTCCCCCATTTTTTCGTGTCAATAAAGATGCTAATTCTAATAAATAACGCTCGGTTTGGGGATTATAAACTGGGACGACCACTCGAAATCGCTGCGGTGGTTGGAGATTTATTTTCGATTTTGTTGATGCTTTGGTATTATTAGGATTTAGATGAACCGCAGCACGGGCAGTAATTAAAGGACCTGCGATCGAAGTAACTAGCATCAGTAAAATAACACTATTAAATACTCGTTCGTTGATAATTTGTGCCTGAAAAGCAATTAAAGCTGCCGCTAGGGTTGCTGCTACTTGGGGCAAGGATAAAGACCACATAGTTAGGGTTTGTTGCCAACTATAGCCATAGGCAAGTTTAGTTACCAAAGCTGCCAAAAACTTACTCAGCAGCAAAGTCGCTACGATCGACAGGGGGATACTTACCGAGCGAAAAATATCTTGAAACGCATCAAGATCGATCAATAATCCCATATCCACGAAGAAAATTGGGATAAACAATACCGAACCAACAAATTCGATCTTTTCTTTAACAGGACCATCTCCGATAACATCATTTACCGCCAGCCCAGTTAAAAAAGCACCGACAATTTTTTCTACACCAATTAAATCTGCCCCCATAGAAGCGACAAATACAGCCAGCAGCACGAACAAAAATTGACTGCCGCGATCGTTTTGGGAACGGCGAAAAAAAGCTCTGCCCAAACGATCTAAGCCGAATAAAACCACCAAAGTGTAAATAACCAAAAAACCAATTAATCTGGCAAAATCAACTGGGGTAAAATTGCCTTCGTTAACTCCCAAACAAATTGCCAAAACCAACAAAGCACCGATATCGGTAAAAATTGTTGCGCCAATCGTCACTGTAACTGCTTCATTATTCACTACTCCCAAGCGTTTAATGATGGGATATGCCAGCAAAGTATGGGAAGCCAACAGCGAACCGATTAGGACTGATGTATTCCAGCCAAAACCAAAGATGCGTCCGACGATAATGCCTCCAATTAAAGGAATGGCAAAGGTGGCAGAACCAAAACCTAAAGAGCGATTTCTAGTACGGCGAAACTGTTCGAGATCGATTTCCAATCCTGCCATAAACATCAGGTAAATCTTACCAATGTCTGCCAACAGAATCATGGTTTCCGACTTGCTGTTAAGTAATCCCAAACCACTGCTGCCAAATATCACTCCTGCTACTAGCAAACCTACCAATCCTGGCAATTTTAATTTCTCAAAAATCGGTGGCACTAACAAAATAATGCCTAACAACAGGGCAAAAGTAAAAATCGGTTCGCGTATAGTAGTTGAAATTGATTCCATGTTGTTAGTTGACAAGAAAATTAAAATATCTAATAAGAAACCATGAGAATTCACAACCAGTACTGGATAAGCTGTTACGCATATAATTTGCGAGTTGAGAGCAAGTACGGGGAGCAGAGAATGCAGAGAAGGGGGAAAAGAATTTATTTTTAAATAAGTAAACTAATTGCAATTCTTTTTAAAATAACTAATTTTTTGAGTTCCCCAGACAAATGCAATTGATAAAATAATTAGGCTGAAATTACCCAATAATAGTAGCGATTCTAAATTAAAAATAATTTTACTGATATTTTTTATCGTAGTTAATCGAGATGATAGTTTAACTAACATCAATAACCAACTTAGATTAAAAGTAATTAATAGTATTAAAGTAGCTGTCAATAAACTAATTAAGCCATTTTTAAACGCATTGGTTAAGGAGCGATAATAACTTAGTTTCAACATAGCATTCATCAGATTAATTCCTTAAATAATTGAACTAATAACTATATTTGCAATAAGTTAAGCTTTATTTATCTTGTTTTTTTTTGCGATTTGCGCTCAACTGGAAAAAGCCAAGAAAGTATAATAATACTAGACCCAATAAACATGACTAATATTAATTGAGACAAAATGATGTATAACATGACTTTAGGATTATTATTTTAAAAGAGTAGGCGACAAAATAAGGTGACTGCGATTAGGGCGTTCGATTAGCTTTTTTTGTTCCAACTGATTAATGATTCTGGTAATACTAACTCTAGTACTTCCAGTAAAATCAGCTAATTCCTGATGAGTGAGAGGAATTGAAATCAATTTTCCTTTTTCATGTTCTACACCTAGTTTTTTAGCCAAGAAAACTAGCAATTTAATTGTTTTTTCATAAAGGCTTTTTTGACGAAAAATATATAGTAATTCTTCTGTTTTCATATGGTTGTTACGAATTTCTGTAGCTAAATAGTGCCAATACTGCGAAGAAACGCGAGAAGCTTTTACATCGGTCAAACATTTAATTTCATAGGGTTCTATTATTGATATCGGTTGACCAACCACATCACCTGCCACCCAATAGCCAAGAATAATTGGTTTTCCTTTTTCATTCCAGGTGTGAGTTTTGACGACTCCTCGATGAATTAACCATAAAATGTTTTCTTCTGTAAAAATATTTTCGCCACAATCGAATGTTTTGTAATTCCATTTAAAATTATGATTTTCTAACATTAATTGATTGAAAAAACTTGCATTTTTACCTGATTTGTTAAAAAATGAGTTGACAAAATATGCTAATATCCTTCTTGTTTGTAACCCATTGACCATTGCGATTGAATTGTTGCTAAGAGCGACTTTTATCTTTAAGCTCCTATAGGTTGAATTGAATATTTTAATGACTTCCTTAACAACTCTAAATTTTGTGCCTTAATCAGTTCTACATAAAATTCGTTTATTTGTTCGGCAACACTATCCCAAGTAAATAAATCTACGGCTCTTTCCCTGGCAGATATACCCATTTTCCATCTTGTTTCGGGTTCGTCGATGAGACGATAAATAGCTTTGCTTAAAACAGTTGCATTTCCTGGTGCAAACAGCAACCCTGTAGTCTCGCGATCGACTACATATTTCAAGCCTCCTACGTTGGCAGCAATAACAGGTGTACCACTTGCCATAGCTTCGATCGCCACCATACCCGAAGGATTATAGTAGCTGGGAATAACGCAGACATCGGCAGCAGCATAGTAAGTTACCAGTTCATCTCGGCTCAGTCCATCTATAAAAGTAGTAATGTTGTCTATGCCCAAATCCCAGACCAGTTTAGTAATGCGTTTTCTTTCTAATTGATTACTATAATGTTTCCGATCGCCACTTGCTAGAGTCAGGCGAACTTTGCCCGCGCTATATAAATATGGTTTACTCACTGCCCTAACTAGAGTTTCAATTCCTTGACGGCGATCGAATCTGCCGACATAAAGAATGTTAAATACATCTGATTCAATTCCTAGTTTTTTCCTTGCTGCTACATGAGCAATAGAGCCAAATAGATCGGTATTTGTACCGCAGGGAATGATTTCAATGTTGCCCCTCTGGGAAACCAATTCTCTGAGATATTCTTTTTGCTGAGGGCAAGTAGCAATAGTCAGATCGGCTGTTTCTAAACAAGCCTTTTCAATTGCCAAACGAGTTTTAGCAATATTGGAAGGATGGTTAACGTTGGCATATTTAACTGCGCCCAGAGAATGATAGGTGTGAACGTGCTTTAGAGGCTGAATTTTTTTGAGTTCCATACCTACCCAACCTGATAGCCAAGAATTAGTATGAATCAAGCGATATTGAATGTTATGGGCTAGTTGAAACTGACGCAGTTGTTTGAGAAATTCTGGTAGATAACTAATTAGTTTCTGTCGCGGTACAAACTGTTCTGCTCCTGCGACAAGGCGGATAGTCCGACAATTGGGATTGTGTTGCACTATGTCTGCTTGAGCGGGATTAGTTTTACGGGTAAACATATCTACTTGCCATCCTAAACGAGATAGTGCTTCCCCTACCTGACGCACATAGACATTTTGACTTCCTGTTTCAGTAGCAGGATCGCTATAAACCGAAATTAAAGCAATAGTTTGAGGTAAGTTCATAATTTGTAAGTGTTAGAAATTAGATTGAAGAGACTAAGGAAAAATTACGTACATTAATAAGCTCCGATCTGCGGGATATCCCTTTATTTTGGGCTGTTATAAAAAGGTCGGATGTTTCTGAGCGACAGTGGGGACAATACCAGTAAAGATTGTGGGAACGAAGATGGCGGAGTAAATTATGGGAGCAGCAAGAACAAGTATTCATAGCTTTCTTTCCCAAACTGGAAAGTTTGTTAACAATCTTTTAGCTCGATCTATCGTTTAAGTTAACAAGCAGTTATTTCCTAGCCATGACAGTTTGATGTCAATTTTGACAAACTCAAACCTCCAACACAAATACTACATTTTATTAAGCCAACTCGGATATTTTAATATCCGTCATACATTTTCGACCTATACCGACAAAGTAAAAGCGTGGCGCAGTTATGCCGTTATAGCGATCGCCAAAGAGCGATCGCTATACTCTGCCAAATTGGAAATTACTACTAGGATAAAATATCTAGGATGGGCGATCGCTCAAGTTTTTTAAATTTTAAAGATTAGTGACGATCGCTCTGTAAGAAGGATTTGCCAGGATTGACTAAAAAGCTATGCCTTCAGCTAGCCGAGTCTTTCAGATTTGCTTTAAAACCGCAATTGCGTAATGCTTGTCTACTCAACAGCATCCAAAAGCCCATAACATCACGATTGGTTAATTAGATCGATGATTGGGGGAATTATTGAGCCAGCGTATTAAGGCAGCTTCCAAATCTGGAGATCTTCCTAACGGCAGATTGCCCCGCAGATGCAGATCTCTTTGGGGAAAGGGAATTTCAATATTGCGCGAACGCAAAACCTTCGCAATCCGAAAATATAGTTCGCTTTTGATAGGTAATTCTCGGCTCGGTTCTGCAATCCAGACCAGTAGTTCAAAGTCTTGCGAACTATCTCCAAAACCAGTAAAAAACACTTGGGGCAGAGGATAATCTAAAACTTCTGGATGTTGTTCTGCCACCTGTAAGAGAACCTCTTTGACAGCTTCAGGATCGCAATCATAGGCTACCCCAACGGGTAAAACAAAGCGGGAAATTGGACTATCGTGACTCCAGTTAATCACCTCATCTGCCAACAAGCGGGAGTTAGGAACGACAATAGAAACGCGGTCTAAAGTTTTGAGGACAATACTGCGAGCCTGTATCCGTTCGACTGTACCTTTATGTCCGTTAACTTCAATAAAATCGCCAACTTGCACCGAACGCTCAAATAACAGCACTACACCACTGGCAAAGTTTTTAGCAATGTCTTGTAACCCCAAACCGATACCGACACCTATGGCACTACCTAAAATAGCTAGGGAACTGAGATTTACACCCCATACTTGCAGCAGAATAATTGTACCCAAGGAAATTAAGCTGTACTTAACGATGACAAAAATAACTTCTTGGGAACCCCGACTTATCCGCGTCTGTTGCAGAATTCTGGTTCGTAATAGACTGGTAAAAGTTTGAGTAGCTGAGAACAGTCCCCAAAACAAACCTGCTAAGATTAGCAGATCGATTAGGGAATAAAAGCGATCGCCCAGAGAAAACAAAGAAGTCTTAAAGCTACTCTCCAAAAGATTGATTATCTTATTGCGCCACAGACGGGATTGAGGAAACAAACCACTCAACCAGTAAGCAGTGACTAGCCATAAAATCACTCTGGCTGTGATGAGTTTGGCTTTAAATAGTAACCCCGAATTGGGAGACTCCAAACGGACGGGATTAGTGCCTGGAAGCAGCTTGGCGATCGCTTTGGGCAAAGAATAATGTTTGAGCAAACCCAGCACTCGATCGGTGGCAAAAACTAACATAAGCACGCTCGCCGCTAAAATTGACTTTTGCCAAATATGTTGAGGGTTTCTAGCTAATTGTGCCTGTTTGAGCGTTTTTTCTAGCCTTGTTGCCCAAATACTAGCTTGATTATCTACAGTATTGCCCTTAGTGACATCATTAGGAGTAACTGTCAGTAAATAGCGTTCGTTAAGATAAATAACTGGTAATCGATTGTGTTGTTTAATTTCAATTTCAGGAGGCTTGGATGAGTCGAGCGCGATTTGAAGTTCGGAATTAATTATCTGGGCGCGTTGTTCGGCATTTAATTCATTTGTATCACTTACCTGAAAAATTTCTTGAGCATCAATGGTTATTGCTGCCTTAGTTTTAGCTACCGTGGAATAACCCGAAAATATCGGCAATTTTTCTCTAGAAAAACTATTGTTTTGGGCCCAAACGGGTGTCACTAAAAGAAAGAACCAGGACAAAATCACTAAAACTATTCTTTTCCAAGAAAATTTAAAGCTTTGTCGTTGGCAGAAATTCCCAGTAAATCGATTTTTATAAGACATAGCTAAATAATTTCAGTAAAGGTGCTGGCATCATTGTATGCGCCCTCTAAATTAGTCAAATCCACCTTTAATCTGCGCTAGGGATATTTGTCTAACAGCTCAATCATGGAGATAGCTCGATCGTCTTTATATGCCTTGATTACCGTTCTTTTGATATCTTCTCAATCTTTGGTACTAGAGGAATTGTTAATACTTTGGTTTAATTTAAGCAAGAAAAACTGTCCCGTACTGCTATCGAGAATATCGTCAATCAAACTGCGACTGATACTAATTTCGACAGTGCATCAGAAAACTGTGGAATAGGTGATAAGGTCGTTCCAACTCCATTTTCTTGAGTTCAACTCCGCTCTCATAGCTGTTGTTGTTCCCCATCGAATGTTTGACCAAACCTTGCTAATTTAGCAAAACTTTTTTTGACTGACAACTACTTCAAAAGTAAGATTTCCCGAACTTATATTTTTTGAATTTAATTCTTTCTAACTTGCGATCGCCAAAGCGATAAAATTCAATAATTAACTACTGCCCTAACATCGGCACTAACAGCATTTTGCACCACATATTCAATAATTTTACCCGCCACATCAATTCCAGTGGCTTTTTCAATTCCCTCTAAACCAGGAGAAGAATTCACTTCCATTACTACCGGACCATGATTAGAACGGAGTAAATCTACCCCTGCGACATTTAAACCCATTGCCTTTGCTGCTTTAATAGCAGTTATTCTTTCTTCAATCGAAAGCTTAATTGCCTCCGCGTTACCTCCTCGATGGAGATTGGAGCGAAATTCACCCTTTGCCCCCTGACGTTTCATAGCAGCGACAACTTTGCCATCGATAACAAAACAACGCAGATCCGCCCCACCAGCTTCTTTAATATATTCCTGTACCAAAATATTGGTATCCAAACCCCGAAAAGCTTCAATTACCGACTTAGCAGCCTGATAGGTTTCAGCCAAGACTACGCCAATACCTTGAGTGCCTTCCAAAAGTTTTATAACCAAAGGCGCACCGCCAACTGTTTCGATCAAACCGTCAATATCTTGGGTAGCGTGAGCAAAACCAGTTACGGGCAAACCCACTCCTTCCCTAGCCAGAATTTGCATACAGCGCAACTTATCGCGACTGCGAGAAATAGCTTGAGATTCGTTAGCACTAAATACCCCCATGACTTCAAATTGACGGACTACCGCAGTACCGTAAAAAGTCCTCGATGCCCCGATGCGAGGAATAACCGCATCAAAGTTTTCCAGGGGAGTGCCATTGAACATGATGCTAGGACGGCTAGAAGTAATATTCATATAGCAACGGAGATAGGGAATTACCCTAACTTCGTGTTCTCGTTCTTCTCCAGCTTCTTTCAATCTTCTGGTAGAGTAGAGAGAAGCATCCTGAGATAAGATAGCAATTTTCATAATTTAAACTAAAAATCTTCGATTTTAATGGAGACTACTTTGTAGAAAAGACTTTCCTGGGTCGATGGAAAAAAGACCTCGTACTGCCTGTCTACCAAGAAGCATCCGAAAGCCCATGACATCGCGGTTGGTTAAGGTTAATTCCGCTTGCCATTGGTGTTTTCCTAACTGGATGGTAGTCAAGATTACTGGTCTGATTTGAGGATGTCCCCCAGAGTTAGTTACTCTGCGATATTCCAACAACTCTGACTCGGCTAAGATACTGTGTTTATTATTGCGTTGCAGGGGATGAATTTCAAAGCGAATCATCGTCTTACCGTCTTGCTGAAATTCTTGGCAATTAAAAGCGTGTAAAGCAGATGTTCGCGCTCCCGTATCAATTTTGGCTTT
>JAAUYH010198151.1_pt1 | contig 10418 bp, 10 predicted proteins | sample 7278061 | NCBI WGS metagenome assembly JAAUYH01 (sample SAMN14350203, study PRJNA611818) | marine sediment metagenome | isolation source: surface marine sediment (0.6m) | place: French Polynesia: Moorea | collected 2018-08 | reverse complement strand
CGCGTCTCGACTACGCTCGACACGAACGGTGAGTTACGCTCAGTTCATGCGCTCGATGATGGTGACGTTGGCCTGTCCACCGCCTTCGCACATCGTCTGCAGGCCATATTTGGCGCCGCGATTTTCCATCGCGTTGAGCAAAGTCGCCATCAGCTTCGTGCCCGAAGCGCCAAGCGGGTGGCCAAGGGCGATGGCACCGCCATTGACGTTGATCTTGTCGGGATCAGCGCCGGTGTGCTTCAACCAGGCCATCGGCACCGGAGCAAAGGCTTCGTTGACTTCATAGAGATCGATGTCGTCAATCTTCATGCCCGCGCGTTCCAAGGCGCGGTCGGTGGCGAACAGCGGCTCTTCCAGCATGATCACCGGATCACCTGCAGTCACGGTCAGGTTGACGATCCGCGCACGCGGCGTCAGGCCGTGATCCTTGAGCGCCTGTTCCGAACAGACCAGCACCGCCGAGCTACCGTCGCAAATCTGGCTGGCATTGGCGGCCGAGATGACGCCACCTTCTGCCAACGGATCGAGCGATTTCATGCCTTCAAGCGATGCATCGAAGCGAATGCCCTCGTCGACTTTGTGCATTTCGGTGCCCTCGGGCGTCTCGACTTCAACCGGCACGATTTCATTGTCGAAATGGCCGGCTTCGGTTGCCTTCTGCGCCTTCTGGTGGCTGGCATAGGAATATTCGTCGAGCTGGTCCTTCGAGAAGCCATGCTTCTTCGCCATCATTTCGGCGCCCATGAACTGGCTGAACTGCACGCCCGGATAGGCCTTTTCGAGCCGGTCCGACTTGCCGGTGCCGAGGCCGGCGTCCTTGAACAGCTTGAACGTCGAACCCATGGGGACGCGGGTCATGCTCTCGATACCGTGGGCGAGGACAATATCCTGCGTACCCGACATCACGCCCTGCGCCGCGAACTGGATCGACTGCTGCGAAGATCCGCACTGCCGGTCGATCGATACTGACGGGATGCTGTCGGGCAGATTGGATGCCAGCACCGCGTTGCGGCCGACATCGCCTGCCTGCTCGCCGCCCTGCATCACGCAACCGGTAATCACGTCTTCAATTGCGGCCGGGTCGAAATCATTGCGATCGGCAATTGCATCGAGCGTCGATGCACCGAGGTCTACCGGGTGAATGCCGGCCAGGCGGCCACCGCGGCGGCCCCCTGCGTTGCGCACAGCGTCTACGATAAAGGCTTCTGCCATAGTCCTGCTCCTTGTGTATGTGGGAATCAAATTTAACTGATCGATTAAACTGGCCCTCGGCCAGCGTCAAATGAAAAAGCCGATCATCACAATAGTGATAACCGGCTTTCCCCAATCAGCTTGTGCGCAGGCTAGGCCGGCACATTGTCCTTCTTGACCGTGATCACCTGTGGATAGGTGAATTCGAGCAGGCCTTCCTTGCCATATTCCGCGCCAAAGCCGGACTGCTTGTGCCCGCCAAAGGGTGCGAAAGGCGACAGGTGCAGGAACTCGTTCACCCACACGGTGCCGGTTTCCAGCTGCTCGGCAATCTCGACGCCCTTGTCCGGATCAGCCGTCCAGACCGCACCGGCCAGGCCGTATTCGCTGTTATTGGCCCGCTCGATGGCTTCGTCTTCGCTGGAAAACTTCATCAGCGGCATCACGGGACCAAATTGTTCCTCGGCCACGATGCGCGCATCTTCCGGCGGATTGTCGAGGATCGTGATCGGCACGTAATAGCCGGGAATCTCGGTATCGGCGTCGCCGCCCACCAGGAACTTGTAGCCATTATCCTTGGCATCCTGGATCAGTTCCAGCACGCGGTCATACTGCTTCTTGTTCTGGATCGGACCGACAGCGGTGCCCTGCTGCGAGCCGTCACCGACCTTCACATGCTTTGCATATTCGGCAATCGCCGCGCTCAACTCGTCATAAATATCCTCATGGATATAGATGCGCTTGGCGGCGACGCAGATCTGGCCGGCATTGGTGAAGCTTGACCAGAACAGCTGCTCGGCCACCTTCTCGACATTGGCGTCGGGGAGCACGATCGAGGCGTCGTTGCCGCCCAGTTCGAGCGTGATCCGCTTGAGGTCCTTGGACGCGCCTTCCATGATCTTCTTGCCGGTGGCGGTGGAGCCGGTGAAGGTGATCTTGTCGATATCTTCATGCTCGGTGATCATCGGTCCAAGCGAGTCTTCGCCGGTAATGATGTTGACCGTGCCTGCCGGGACCACGTCCTTGATCAGCTCGGCCAGCCGCAGCGTGGTGAGCGGTGTGAACGGCGAAGGCTTCAGCACGATCGTGCAGCCCGACAGCAGTGCCGGCGCGATCTTCTGGATCGCCATCATGACCGGGAAGTTCCACGGCACGATGCCGCCGACGACGCCCACGGGCACGCGGCGGGTACGGCTCAACCGTTCGTCCGAATCTTCATTGATCTCATCTTCAAGGTCGAGCGTGGCCTGTGCGCCCGACATGGCAGCGGCGCCGAAAATCTCGCCCTGTGCCTGTGCGTGCGGCTTGCCCTGTTCGGCGGTCAGCAGGCGAAACAGCTCATCGGCATTTTCCTTGATCACGCCGGAGATCGCCTGGACGACCTTGCGCCGTTCGTCGATTGGCTTCTTCGACCAGGTCTTGAACGCGGCGCGCGCGGCGGCGACTGCCTGGTCCAGCTCGTCCTTGCCGCACGCGGGGACTTGGCCGATGACTTCTTCATTGGCCGGGTTGACGACATCCAGCATCTTGTCCGTGCTGATCATCTCGCCATTGATCAGGTTCTTGTATTGGGTAACCATCTTGCTCTCCTTTGAACGGGGGTGTTTGTCACTTATTTGAGTCGCTTATAACGCATTACAAGTCCGGATGTGCCATTCATTTTGATAGAGTATATCTCACTGGCAGTGTCTTCAGGCCGCCGACAAATGTCGAATTTGCGCGCTTGGGTTCACCGGCCAGTTCGATCGTCTCGATCCGGTCGAGCAGTTCATCGAACAGGATCCGCATTTCGAGCCTTGCCAAGTGCAGCCCGAGACACTGATGCGCGCCGGCGCCAAATGCCGCGTGTCGGTTTGGCGAACGGGCTGCGTCGAACTTGCGCGGGTCGTCAAACTGTGCCGGATCATGGTTGGCCGCGACATAGTTGATCATCAGCCAGTCATCCTTGGCAATTTTCTGTCCGCCAATCTCGGTGTCTTCGGCCGCGGTGCGCATGAAATGTTGCACCGGCGTCGTCCAGCGAATGGCTTCCTCGACAATGCCCGGCAGCAGGTCGCGGTCGGCCTTGACCCTGGCAAACTGCTCGGGATCCTGGGCAAGGGCGAGCATCGCACCCGCCGTCGATGCTGAGGTCGTGTCATGACCGGCGCTGGCGACAATGATGTAATAGCCCGCCATGTCGCGATCATTGAGCGGTTCGCCATCGACCGTTGCATTGGCGATCACGCTGGCAACATCATCGGTGGGGTTGGCGCGGCGGTCGGCCGCCATCTTCGCGAAATAGGCCTCGAAGTCGGCGACCGCGCCCGATACGATCTGCAGGACCTGTTCCGGTGTCATTTCGGCCATGCCGCTGCCCGACAGGTCCTCGTCCTGGCCGCCGAACATCTTTTGGGTGAGGAAAAGCATGCGCTGCTCGTCTTCCTCGGGCACACCCAGGATCTGCATCACGACATGCAACGGATAGGGGGTGGACACAAGCGGCACGAAATCGCCTTCGCCGCCAGCCTCAACCAGCCGGTCGACCGTGGTTTTCGCAATCGCCCGGATCTCGTCTTCGATCCTGCGGAGATTCTTCGGCATGAACCAGTCCTGGGTCAGCCGCCGATATTTCGGGTGGATCGGGGCATCGAACACGACCAGCGAATCGACCAGCATCTTGCTGCCCGTGACCTTGACTGCGAATTCGATGGCGTCCTTGGTCGCGAGCACGACCGGGCGCGGATTGTTCAGGAAGGTCTTGTTGTCCTTCGAAATCCGCATCACGTCTTCATATCGGGTGACCAGCCAGAAGGGATCGAATGCGCCGTCCTCGGCGACGACCCGGGCAACCGGCATGTTGTCGCGCAACCAGTCGAACCTGTCGAGCAGGCCGTCCCATTCGGCGTAGCTCTTGGGATTAATCACCGCCGTTGCCATCTCCGGTGAAAGCGTGGGAATTGCCTCGGTTGCCATGGTCTCTCTCCTCAAACGATCCGGCTGTCCTTCTTGCCCCAATATTCATCGCGCAGCAGCCGCTTGTACAGTTTTCCCGTGGGATGGCGCGGCAGTTCCTCGCGAAAGTCTATCTGGCGCGGGATCTTCACGCCCGACAATGTCTGGCGCAGATGCGCCTCGATATCCTGCGCCAGTTCGCCATTCGCCTCGGCCATGTCCATCGGCTGGACCACGGCCACGACCTTTTCTCCCATGTCGGGATCGGGCGCGCCGATAACGGCCGCATCGGCCACCTTGCCATGGGTGATCAGCGTGTTCTCGATTTCCTGCGGATAGATATTCACGCCGCCGGATATGATCATGAAGCTCTTGCGGTCGGTCAGGTAGAGGAATCCGTCCTCGTCGACCTTCCCGACATCGCCCAGCGAGGTCCAGCCATTGGCATGCGCCGCTGCTTTCGTTTTCTCCGGATCATTATGATATTCAAATTCCGCGCCACCCTCGAAGAAAATCTGTCCTTCCTCGCCCACTGGAACCTCATTGCCTTCCTCGTCACAGATATGGACCTGGCAATTGACCGGCTGGCCAACAGTTCCCTTATGCGTCAGCCAGCTTTCGCTGTTGCAATAGACAAAGCCATTGCCCTCGGTCCCGGCATAATATTCGTGCAGCACGGGCCCCCACCAGTCGATCATCTTCTCCTTGACCGGGATCGGTATCGGCGCCGCGGCGTGGACGGCGCTCTTGATGCAGGACACGTCATATTTGGAGCGGACTTCCTCCGGCAGTTTCAGCATACGGACAAAATGGGTCGGCACCCATTGTCCGACATCGCATTGATATTTCTCGATATATTCGAGCGCCTTTTCCGGATCGAATTTTTCCATGATGACGCTGGTTCCGCCCAGGGCATGAACCGACATGTTCCAGCGCAAGGGGGCGGCGTGATAGAGCGGCGCCGGCGAAAGATAGACGCAATCGGGGTGGAATCCGAACAGCATCTGGGCCAGCGCGGCCAGCGGCTTGATCGCGGCGATGTCCGGATCATCGGGAATGGCAAGCTTGATCCCCTTGGGACGGCCGGTCGTGCCGGACGAATAGAGCATGTCCGATCCGGCATGCTGGTCCGCAATAGGCGTATCGGGCAGCGCGGCAATGGCAGGCTCCAGCGCCCGCTCATCCTCGGCACCAAAAATGTACTGCTTCACATTCGGGTTCAGCGTCTTGAGCTTGTCCGCGAGAGGCAGCATTGCCTGGGACGATACCAGCAATTTGGCGCCGCTGTCGTTCAGTATGTAGGATACTTCGTCGGCGGTAAGGCGGCTGGAAATGGCCACGAAGCACAGGCCGGACCGCTGTCCGCCCCATGCGACGCTGAAATATTGGGGGTGGTTTTCCAGGCAGATCGCGACGGTATCGCCGATCTGCAATCCGCTCTCGCGGAACAGGTGCGCAAACCGGTTGGAGTCGGCGTCCAGCTCGCCATAGGTCTGGACAGCGCCTGTATCCGCCATGATGACGGCAGCTTTTTCGGGATTTACCGCGGCATGAACCGAAGGATGCATAGTGTCTCGCTCTCCAATGACAGCGATCGCCTTGACTGGCGATTCGCAAGGCATCCTACATGGTTTAACCGGTCGGTTAAATCAATCTGTTAGCCGATAGAAATGGCGAGGGAATGCACCCGACGGTCAGATCGCGATCGAGTTGACTTCCGCCTTGCGTGCCTGCTGGCCGGGAAAATAATCCCGGAACATGGGCCGCGCACCGCCTTTGCGAGTGCGGCCTGTCGTGCTGGCGAAAGCGGGAGCGGAACCTATCATTGCGTCTGGACCGACGCCGTCCGCCCTGCGGCGGGCAATATATTTCTCAAGTGCTGTCATATTGATTCTCCGGGGGTCGATTATCAATCTGGCAGGCGCTATTTGGCGATTTTTCCACAGATGCCAAGAGCCGCGGTGCTGTCAAAAATGCTATTTCGGGCAAAAATGGCGCGAATCCGTGCAAAAACCGCGACGAATCGAGTCGAATCGGTGCCTGTCAAACCATGGTTTTCGACACCAAAACCCTCATTTTTCCACGTAGATATCCACAGGTACCGCGAGGTCGGCAAAAAGCCGGCCGATCGGCGCCATGCTGGTCGCACCCTGCTCGATCTCCATTTCGAGCATTGCCTGGCTGGCGGCGCCCTTGAGCAGGACAATTACGGTGCGTGCCTCGCAGATCGCGGCCTTGGTAAGCGTCACCAGCGGCGTGTCGCCATCGTCGGGCAAGAGGCCGACGGCACGTTTCTCCTTGGGGCCGTCGAGTGCTTCCTCCATGTCGGCGCTTTCCATGATCCCGGCGGTGCTGCCGTCCGCGCCCATGCCGAGCCAGACAAGGTCGGGCGGCCATTTCATGTCCTGCAGCCGCGCATCGGCTGCTGATCCGGCCATGTGATAGTCGTCATGCTCGGGCGCCAGCGGCAATACCCTTGCGCCGCGGGTCAGGAACAATGTCGCCAGCTTCTTCACGGCGCTGCGCGGGTCGTCGACCGGCACCAGCAAATCATGCGTCGGGACGATCGTGACATATTTCCACTTGATGTCCTTGGCGGCCAGCGCTTCCAGTACCGGCATCGCCTCATCGCTCGCCGGCAGGGCAAGCAAGGCTTCGCCGCGCGCGTCCAGCGCGCTTTCGATGATGAACTGGACGTCGCCCGCTACCGCCTCGACCATTTCGGCGGCGTCGTCAAAATCCCACCATTCAAGCGAGGACTCGTCGAGATCGTCGAACTCGTCCTCGTCGAAATTCTCCAGCGCGTCTTCCAGTTTGCTCATCTTCGCCTTCATCCTGTGACTTGACCTTGGCTTCTAGACCTTGTGGATTTGGATACAAGGGAGAAACACCAGAAAATATGCCCCGCCAGAAAAGCAAAACGCACCCGGCCATCGCCGGGTACGTTTAAGGTTCAAGCCTGTTACCAGGCCTGTTCAGACACTCATCCAGCCGCCGTCGACGAGCAGGTCCTGCGCGTTGACATAGCTGGCCTGGTCGGAGCCGAGGAAGACCGCTGCATTGGCGATTTCCACGGGCGTGCCGGCGCGACCGGCGGGTGTGGTGCCGACGACCAGCTCTGCGAACTGGTCATAGGCGCCTTCGCCGACATTGGAATTGGCAAAGAACTTCGTCGGCACGATGCCGGGGCTGATGCTGTTCACGCGGATTCCCGCTTCGCCGAGTTCGACTGCCATTGTCCGGGCAAAGGACCGCACTGCCGCCTTGCTGGCGAAGTAGATGGAACCGCCCGGAGCGCCCTTTTCATGCACGGCGGACGCGGTGAGGATGATCGAGCTGCCCTTGCGCAGCAGTGGCAGGATCTTCTGGACCGTGAAGAACACGCCCTTGACGTTGAGGTCGAACTGGTGATCGAAACCTTGCTCGTCCACGTCGCTGATCGGCGCAAATACGCCATTGCCGGCATTGGCGAACAGGATGTCGACATGACCGAACAGGTCGCCTGCCTTGGCCGCGAGCGCATCGAGTGCCGCGATGTCGCTCGAATCGGCGACGATACCTGCGGCGTCGGCGCCCAGCTCGGCGAGGGCGGCGTCGATCTTTTCCTGCGACCGGCCGGTGATCAGGACGCGCGCGCCTTCCTTGACGTAGCGCCTCGCCGTCTCGAAACCGAGGCCCGTCGTGCCACCGGTGATGATGGCGGTTTTTCCTTCGAGTGAATTTGACATGATGTGTTCCTTTCATTGCGGGCCAGCCCATGCCGCCCTTCGTTATTTGACTAGATGGTCAAAATAGAACGAACGGTCAAGAATTTTCTTGACTGATTGGTCAAAAAATGGTTAGGGAACTGAAAAAGCGCAATAAAAACTGAGGTACTCATGGCCAATGTTCGAAAATTTGATCGTGACGAGGCGCTCGATCAGATCCTGCAAGTCTTCTGGACGAAGGGATTCGAGGGCACGTCGCTCGACGACCTGGTCGCGGCGACCGGGGTGAAGAAACAGAGCCTCTACAACACGTTCGGAAACAAGGACGCGATGTTCGACGCCGCGCTGGGCAAATATCTGGATGACGTCGGCGAAACGCTGTACAGCGCGCTCATTACCGATGTTCCCCTGCCGCAGGCGCTTCGGAATTTCCTCGAAGGATTCACAAAGGTGGTGACCAGGTCGGATACGCCGGCCGGGTGTTTCGTCACCAACAGCGCAGTGGAATTCGGGCTGCGCGACGGCAGCGGAACGCACGACCGGTTGATGAAGCACTTCTCCGGGCTTGAAGAAGACCTGGCCGAATTTATCGAAAGCGCCGAAGATCAGCCTGCCATGCCAGCGCGGTCAGCGGCGCGCCAGTTGATCTCTGCGGTGATCGCCATTGCGGTGCTGTTCAGGTTGAACCGCGACCGCGATCACAGCCAGGCGATGATCGATTCCACCCTGCACATCCTGTTCCCGGCCCGGAATCACTGACCGTAAGGAACGGGTGTCTCGGTCAAGATCAGTCCTGCCGGCCGCATAACCGTCAGGGCGGCCGGGGCGCCGCTGTCCTTTTCCCTCGCTATAATGTCGACCTGCACGAACCGCTGGTCCTCGGTCAGCTGCGCCTGCTGCGTCCATTGCCAGGTCAGTCCGCCATTCTCGACTTCGCCCTGTTCGGTGCCGAGCGCCGGCGGCCGCGGGTCGGTCAGTATCTCGACGGCCCGGTTGCGTACCACCGATTGCGCGATCACGCGCAATTCGAGTTCCGCGGCATTGTTGGTCGTATAGGCCTGCAACCGGATCAGGGCCAGCGCGGCAAGGCTGAATACGGACAGGGCCACCAGCATTTCGACCAGCGTGAAACCGCGTTCACCAGGCGCTATCATGATCCGCTCCCGACGAGCTTCACATCACCCATGGGCGAGATTCTGACACGCCGTTCATATTGTTCGAGCCGCAGACCGATTTCGACCGGCTCGCTCGGCAGGCCGGTGCTTTCGAAGCTGAGCAGCAGTGATCCATTCTCGCCCAATGCGGCGGATACCCCGGATGACCAGTTGGTCGATGTAAACGGCTTGTCTTCGAGCACCGACCAGCTGCCCCTGCGCCGTTCGAGGAAGCTGTAACCTGACGGCGTAACCTGCACCGCCATTGGACGCGACTGCAAAATCGCATTGTCGCGCAGCGCAGCCGTACGGGCGGCAAAGCGCTGTGCATCTTCTTCCAGCGCGCTGCCGCCGCCGGGAAACGACAGTATCACGACTGATGCCATCAACCCGACAATGACCAGGACCACCAGCAATTCCACGAGCGTGAATCCCGCCTGACCATGTGGCGGCCGCTTGTTTGTCGGGGAGATGGTCATGGCAGTTTTGCTAATTTCATCCTTGCAGTGCTTGCAGAATCCCGGTGCCCCTGCAATGACATGCCCATAAACAAAATGAACATGCAGGGCAAAGGAACCGACATGAGCGCCGAAAATTCTGGTGTCGTTCTGTACGACAAAAATGACCGCATCGTGACGATCACGCTCAACAAGCCGGAATCGCGCAATGCCCTGTCCAAGGACCTGTGTGAGGCACTGGTCGATGCGATCAGGAAAGCCGATGCCGATAGCGAGGTAAGCTGCGTCGTGCTGGCGGCGAACGGCAAGAGCTTCTCGGCCGGCGGCAATTTGCACGAGATCAAGGCGCTGACCGCCGAGCAGGGCATGTCCCCGCTCGATATCGAGAACTGGTACAAGACGGGTATCCAGCGCATCCCGCTGGCCTTTGCCGATATCTCGGTGCCCGTAATTGCAGCCGTCAACGGCCATGCGATCGGGGCCGGCAACGACCTGACCACCATGTGCGACATAAGGATCGCCGGAGAGGACGCGATTTTTGCCGAGAGCTTCCTGCGCGTCGGGATCATTCCCGGTGATGGCGGTGCCTGGCTGCTGCCCCGGATCATCGGGCAGGCGCGCGCCAACCAGATGCTCTTCACGGGCGAATTTATCGATGCCCACACGGCGCTGGACTATGGCCTGGTGTCGGAAGTCGTACCCAATGAAAAGCTGCTCGCGCGTGCCGATGAACTTGCTGAAATGGTCATCGGCTTTCCGCCGCTGGCGATCCGCAAGACCAAGGAACTCGTGCGTACTGCACAGAGCGTGACGCTGAAGGAGAATCTTGATCAGGCGGCGCTGTTCCAGGGCGTCCTGCAGCAAATGGACGACCATCGCGAGGCAATCGACGCGATCCTCGAAAAACGCAAACCGGTCTTCAAGGGAGGATGAGATGAGGAAACTGGCCCTTACGATATGCGCGCTGAGCCTTG
>JAAUYH010179788.1_pt1 | contig 10420 bp, 12 predicted proteins | sample 7278061 | NCBI WGS metagenome assembly JAAUYH01 (sample SAMN14350203, study PRJNA611818) | marine sediment metagenome | isolation source: surface marine sediment (0.6m) | place: French Polynesia: Moorea | collected 2018-08 | reverse complement strand
TCAGTTAGTAACTTCAGCAATTATAAAACCCACTTTTCTCTTTCTCTGCCTTCTTAACCCCGATTTCGTATGACTTTCAGCATTTATTAACTTAACCTTGACTGGGCTGGACTCTCCCACCTAACCCGTCTAATCTTAATTGCTCTGGAACTACAAACTCATGGTGCTGAAATCGCCTTTGCATTCAAAGAAAATAACCAAATTTTAAAACACTATGGCTTTCAATTTTTTGCCGTATCAGATGCCGTTATTACCGACTTCAGTAGTAATGTTTTTGCTGCTTTTACACCATCCCTGATAGAACAATGTGTCAAAGACGAATTAAAAGCAATTGAAACCTTTAAACCAGATGTCATCATCGGAGATTTTCGTTTAACTGCTGCTATTTCATCTCAAGTTGCAGGAATCCCTTATATTTCGGTTGTAAATGGCTACATGACCGATTATTTTAACCCCGTTGATGTGATGATTTCCAAGGAAGAACGACCAGGAAAACACAAAGTAGCATCTGTTGCAACCAAAGCTATTCAATCTGCCCAAAAACTAAGTGTGGCGACTCACTTTAGAACAGTTGCTCAAAAATATAAGCTGAACAATCTGGCTTCTCTCTATGATTTTCTTAGGGGCGATTTAACTTTAATCGCTGATTTACCAGAGTTTTGTTATCTAGAAAATTTACCGCAAAACTTTCGTTATATTGGTCCTTTAATTTGGGAAGGATTCAATCATACAGTTCCAGACTACTTAAAAGAATTCAACAGTTCCCAAAAACTGATTTACGCTACTACAGGTAATACAGGGAAAGAAAAGCTGATTCAACTTGTAATAGATGCCTTTGGCAATGACAATTCTTATCAAGTCATTTTAACCACTGGTGCTTTTATTCATTCTGATTCCTTACCCAATATTTCTAATATTCATGTCGCCAAATTTATCCCCGGTTCGGAAATCATCAAACAGTCCCAAGTTGTAATTCACTGCGGGGGGAACGGGACAACCTATCAAACTTTATCTCAAGGAATTCCTGCGGTGGCTATTCCTTTCAATAACGACCAAAATATTAATGCATGGCTGATTAAAAAACATAAATTAGGTATTCCTTTATCTCCCTCAGAATTGACAGGAAAGCAATTAAAATTAGCAGTGAAAAAAGTTGTCGAAGACCTTGAGATTCAAAATAACCTTCAACACTTCAAAGAGTTACTAGCCAAAACTAACGCACCCAAATCTGCTGCTAAGGAAATAATGTCATTTTTAACTACCTTTAACTACCCTCGAAAGATGATCGCAACTACTGAAAATTGTCAAGGAAATAAACAACTAACTTTACACGATCCTTCGCAATCTCCTTTAAGCGTACAAGTAGTCGATTTAACCCTGACTCAGCAGGATAACAACCTTAACGAGTGTCGCCTCACTTTTGAGATCGACCCAGAACTTTACCAACGCATAGACACTAAGGCATTATTTAATCTGAAACCAGAATTGCGCGGTTCCTTCTCATCAGGTAGCTTTCAACCAGAAAAAAATATCAAGATTGAAGCTACTCTAAAACCCGAATTGCTACCACAAGTAAGAGAACACACCGCCAATTCCGATGAACTTCTGGCTTATTTATTGAACCTCGGTCAGCATAATTTAACTACAACCCCAGAATCACTGCTATTTACAGAAAATTGGTTCGCTTTGCAACTCACCCAGTCCCAAGAGTCAGGGGAAACTGGTTACCGCACCTTCTGGGATTACAGTCCTCCTGCAATAACTCAGGAAAGCATTTCCTGCGGACAGATTTCTCAAGCAATGGTCAATTTTGTCAAAGATTTGACTAATGCTGATATTTCTGTAACAGAAGAAGACATTTCCGCAGCTTTTGACGAAATACTCAAAGTATTTAAAGAATGGGTTGACTCGTATCAATTAGGAATAGCTCCCGATGGTACTTCTAGCAAAAGTATTTTCCAAAAGGTAGTCAAATTCTTTTTAAAAGACGATTGGCAATTTGCCAAGCTTGAAGCAGAATCAACCTTACGCCTCGCTTTCCAAGGTAAAAACGGTAAATGGAAATGTTACGCCAAAGCCAGAGAAAAACAGCAACAATTCGTTTTTTATTCTGTTTGCCCTATTAAAGCTCAAGAAAACAAACATCTACCCATCACAGAATTCATCACCCGCGCCAATTATGGCATGATTATGGGAAACTTTGAATTCGATTTCCCAGATGGAGAAATTCTTTACAAAACCAGCATTGATGCTGGGAATGACAAACTCACTTACGAACTCATTAAACAAGTAGTTTACACCAACGTGATGATGATGGACAAATACCAACCTGGAATTATCGCTGTGATTGAGAATGATGTGTTGCCAGAAGAGGCGATAAAACAAATTGAAAGTTAGCGCGATCACCGCTCTTTTCGGTTGTTATGAGGAACTTTACAACCGTTGACGTAATCATTAAGTATTACATTATGAAGTGCGAAATGGGGATTATATCTCATAAAAGAGACCTAAATTCGTCACGGGTTATTTGACAATCGCGTAGTATTTGTGCTAGCAAACCCCGACCAATTGTTTCTCCAGAATGTACTGGAACCACCGTCCGACGTCCATCACTATGTATCAAAATATGATGGCTTCCGCGCACCCGAGCAACATTAAAACCTATGTTACCAAGAGCTGCTATGACTTCGCGTCCTGTCACACTTGGCAGTTTGCTCATGCTTCAACTGCAACTCGTTGGACGCCCACGAAATCCAACGAATCCTGTTCTTCCTCAAATTCCAAACAGAGTGCGATAGCTTCTCGGATACGTTCCATCAACTCATCTAAAGATTTGGCTTGCGTATGACATCCTGCAAGATTAGGGACGGAAGCGACAAAGTAGCCATCCGCATCCCGCTCGATAATCACATTAAATTCTCGCCTCATGATTAGCTGCCCTTGCTTTTTATTCCATTCTCTCACACTACCCATTCATGGGATTGTTTTTATACTAATGTTAGAGCAAAAGGAACTTGATAGAACGTGGACTACCTCGCCTTGGGCGAGGCACTGCGCGCTCGACAAAGACTACATCTGGCGATCGCTCCACCCAACCTACATTTGAGTGCGATCTGCGCTGGCTCGCAGCGCTTCGCTCCCGCTAATCTTGTAGCGACAGCGTAACGCACCATCAACTTCCTACAAGGCAAGACTGGGATCTCCTTTTGCCACCGTTATCCCATTTTTCCAAAGCTCATACTCACTGAGATCAATATCCTCATTCCACACAATTCCATAACCTCCGTTTTCAACTTTGAAGTTCTTAAAAAATGCAGGTTGACGAAGAGGCGCAAACCGGGGATTCTCTAAAAGATGAAGAATATCATATTTCTTGACTTCTTGATTAGTAAATTCAATCATCAAAGTACGATCATCAATCGCTTTTGCCTTACAAATTCGAGGATATTTCATATTATTTTTACTCTATTTCAGAGGAGGGAGTTTACGAAACTCTTGAGTATTCCACATCTGCAAAAGATCTGGCTGGTATAAAGTTGCCCACTCTTGAACTAATTTCTGGGCGCGACTAGGCAGATCTCCTTCAATGATTTCCAGTGATTCAATGTTTACTAAAGCATTATATTCACCATAAATCGCATGAAAATGAGGAGGCGGGTGATCTCCAAAAAATACCTTAATGACAATTCCATAAAACCTTGCAATCTCTGGCATAATTTGTCTAATCACAACCATCGATTTTACCTTAATTGTATCAAAAATTGTATCAAACCATAGTGCAATCGCCTGCTCCTGGCTTGGCAGTGGAATTATGTGTAGGGTGGCAATGACAAATAGTTTACGGTATTGACGTTTACCAATTGGGCGAGAAAATCTACGTTTAGAAGCCATTAATTCTTATCATCTCCCCTCTCTGTTATTTGAGTTGGCACAGATAAAGTTTCAGTGGGAAGAATATGAGGGATACCGCCCATTCGCCCTTGAAGGTAGCTTTTGCGGATGTCTTTGTCATAACGAATATCGTCATATTCACTAAAAGAAATTAATGAGGAATTACCAGAATTGTCTCTTTCTGTTACCCACATTTCATCCCGCCTCAGTAACTTCTGATCCATCAATAATAAATCATGGGTAGTAAATAGTAACTGAGAGCGAGTTTCGGGGCTACATTGATTAAGATAAGTTTCTAATAAATTTCTGGTTAATAAAGTGTGCAAACTGCGGTCAATTTCATCAACAAGAAATACTTTTTTACTTTGAGGATTAATTAATTCGAGTAAACCTGGAATTAAATCAATTACTCTTTGAGTGCCGTCGGATTCTTGTTTAATATCAAAAGGTATTTTTTCTTGTTGGTTATTGTGGTGGTAGGCAACCAGTTTTTTAGCGGTTAGTTCACCATTTTGACGACTAATGATAAATCGCTCTTTATTACCCAATAGTCGCACTGATTCTCCTTCTCCGATTTCCTCTTGAATTTGCCTTTTAAGCCCATCGGTAATATCAATGTGTTCCAGATTAATTTCTTCGTTACCCAACTGAATAATTCCCGTGTCTAAGTTAGCTAAAAACTGGTTCATCACAGTAAATAAAGGGTGATTTTCTTCGAGGAATTGCTCAAAGGGTTCAAAACGGGAGTCTGGGGCGACTAATTCCAGGGAGTTTTTAAACCAGTCGTAAATAGGCTTAAATCGTTCAATTTGTTGGTTAACGGTATTAGTCAAAAATAGTTGATTATTTCTTGTGCCTTTGAAAGCAAATTGGAGAAATTGATCTTTAGCGAGGGTTGAGTCAAAGTTAGGTTGGCTCTTGTAGCGATGATAAAGGGTTTTTTCTCTGGTGCTGAGTATTTCTACCAGTTTTTCTTCAATAACTGCATCGGAGGTGACACTAAAACTAAATTGATAAGCTGTGTCGTTGACTAAGATTTCAAATTGAAATTCGGTTGGCAAGGATGCACATTCAGCATCTAAGCGGAAGTATTCTCTAGGGATGCGAGTTTCGGGCTGTGTTCCTTTGACGACAAGATTTTTAGCCAAATTGATGGCTTTGAAGAGGTTAGTTTTCCCTGATGCGTTACCACCATAAATGGCAGCGATGGGTAATACTCGCAGGGGATATTTTTTGATTCTGGGTATTCTTTCCCCATGTTGCCGCTCTTTACTCGCTACCATTGTCAAAGTGGCAGTATCTCGAAAGGACATCCAATTTTTGAGGGCGAAGCTAATTAGCATGGTTTTAGTGAGATTTTTGCTCTTTATAATTGATTTTATCAGCAGATTATACTAATAACCCATTCTCTAAGAGAAAATTTCTCTTTAATTAAGATTGTATTTCCTTCTTAAAAGAGCTAGAGCCACTCACAACTATCCTATTCTCACCGTGGGATTAATATAATGCTCAAACGTATCGCTTTCTGGGTTAGTATCCACTTCCAAAGGACTTTCCGCTCCATCTATCTGAACTCGCACCAAATACTCTCCGCATTTGACTTCATGAATAGCAAATACAACTACATTGGTATCTTCATTGCGAGAGTTGGGGTTAAAAATGTAAGCTGCGCTCGCCGATCGCTCGTTTAAAAACAAGAAAACCCGCTGTTCCACACCCACTGTAAAATCTACTTCTATCCTCACCTGGGCGGAATAAACTCCATCTAAATTATCCTCCAGTTCCAGTAATTCGATGTTGTTAATTCTCGGACACAAGACCAAGGGGACTACATTCGAGCCGATAACACGGTCTGGCTCATATTTCATCCCTTTGGAGATGGGATGCAATACCTGCAAACTCTGCACCCCAGCCCGCAAGCAACCTGCTTCTTCTGCCGATAATGAAGATAGATCCAGGCGAATTTCTTTGTCAGTTATTCTGTGAGGGGTTAGTTTAGCATCGCCAATTCTGACTTGAAGGCGATCGCCTGCTACCAGTGCAGATTCCCTGGTTGTTTGGGCAGCTCCGCCCATTCCTTGGGGAGCAGATTCACCTTGTAACTGATTGCCGCGAATTAACAGGCAACTATTAGCTAAAATTAGCTGATTTGCCCCAGTTTCTGGTTGCACTTGGGAAATCACTGGCTGACTGGGTGTAGTGTAGAAATTAATATCCCTTACCGGCAATGGCCTACCAGCAGGTTTCATCCCCTCAATCAATACAGCCCCACCTTGGAAAGCAAAGGATAATACATAGGGCGACTGGAAAAATACCGACCAAATTTTTGAGAGATCGTCAGTAGTCATCATGCTAGGAACGATAGTTACTCGCTCGACTTGCTGCTCTAAAGTAGAAGTTGCCAGATAGGCATAATTGGAATTATTCACCGTCTCCCGAATCATCTCGGCTGTTAAGATCGGGTTGTCTACAATAGTTCCCACAGTGCTACCAAGCAGGCGTTGTGGTTCTAACTCCACCTCATTGCCGTAGAAGCTCATTATATAGAAGAGGTCTGCACTCCGGGATATAGGTTGGCACCCCGCGTTCTAGTCCAGCGACCCTGCGATTCCTGATTAAATATAAAACCGTTGTTAAGGCTGGCGAATAGAATTCGCGCCTAAATAAGCGCGCGTCTGCCTACCCAGACTTGATCTATCAAGGAATTTAGCAATCCGCGTAGGCGGATTTCGCTTGTTGAGCTGAGGACAAGGGTTTTGAGGTAATCTCAAAACCGTTAGATGTCCGTGCGGTTTCAACCACCAAGCTAAAAAGATTTGTCTTCTCACCCCAAAAACTGCATAAGTCAAATTAAAAGAAATCTATTACAGGTCAGGTAGAAATAGTCAGCCCTTACTCACTCTCGAAAACAGTCAGCTACCCAGGTGCGATGTTATCACCGCAAGCATAAGCGTGCTTGGCAAATATATCTAGAACATCACCGGGAATGCGCCCAACTTGAGTTTTGAGTTTGGTCTGTCACTACACAAATGAGACTCAATCCACATGAGCAGCACAATTATCAGTTAAGGAAGAACATTTATGGCGAGACTTGATTACTTTGCCCCTGGTGTATACGTCGAAGAAGTAGACCGTGGTAGTCGTCCCATAGACGGCGTACAAACTAACGTTGCAGGCTTTCTTGGCTTCACCGAAGCTATACGCAATGGAGCCGAAATCGGCAAACCGATGTTAGTAACCAGTTGGAACCAGTACCTGGACTACTTTGCCAGGGAAAATTCCGATGGGTTCACAGACTTCGACGCTTACCTACCCTTTAGCGTAAACGGCTGGTTCGCCAACGGAGGCGCGCACTGCTGGGTAGTTAGTATTGGCACCCAACTACCCAAACCAGCCCAACAAACTAGCCCACCAGATCTTGACTCTACTGCGCTGACGCTAAAAACCTCTGGAAAGCGACAATCTTTGCAGTTTACCCTCAAGCCTGAAGAAGCAGCCCAGGGCTCAGTTAGAGTTAAAATTCTGGCGGATGAGCCGAAAATCAGCACCCCGGAAGATCCAAATGCCTCTGCACCAGTACCGGCAGAATTCTTCCAAGTCGCGATCGAGCGCAATGGGGAAGAACTGGAAAAATACCAAAACCTGACGATGGACCGCAACGTCCAGCCAGAGATAGGAACCTATGTAGTTACGGCACTTCAGGAATCTGAGTATGTTGATGTCATAGACCTGACGGAAAGGGGACTGCCCCTAGCCCGTCGTCCTGTAGATGGTCAATTTGAAGTTAGCCCTCCCCCAATTTTACCTACCCAAGAAAATTTGGCGCGATATGTGCAGGGGATACGGGATGACCGCAGTGGTATCCAGGGGCTATTCGAGAATGACGAAATTACCATGCTCGCCTGTCCAGACCTGATGAAAGCTTACCAAGTCGGTCTGCTCAATCAAGATCAGGTTCACGGCATCATGGAGCTAATGATCGGTCTGTGCGAAAACTCCGCTCCCAATCCGCCCAACCGCATGGTAGTTCTGGATACGCCGCCCGATCGGGTTAAACCGCAGGAGGTGATGAATTGGTTACAAAAGGACTTGCAGCGTCGCTCCATGTTTGCGGCTCTCTACTACCCCTGGATTAAAGTCCCGAATCCCCGCCAAGGCGGAAAACCAATTTCAGTACCTCCTTGCGGTCATATGATGGGTGTTTGGTCACGCAACGATGAAACGCGAGGTGTCTACAAAGCACCGGCCAACGAAACTCCTCGCGGTGTTATCGGTTTGGCTTACGACTGCAACTTCCGCGAACAAGAGTTATTGAACCCCCAAGGCATTAACTGCATCCGCTCTTTCCCTGGTCGAGGGATTAAAATCTGGGGAGCAAGGACTCTGGTAGAACCAGACAAAACCGAGTGGCGCTATATCAGCGTTCGCCGTCTCATGAGCTATATCAACAAATCAATAGAACTCGGTACACAGTGGGTCGTGTTCGAGCCAAACGATCGAGATTTGTGGGCAAGGGTGCGACGTACTGTAAGCAACTTCTTGGATCGCCTCTGGCGCGAAGGCGCATTGTTTGGGGCAACACCTGAGCAAGCGTTCTACGTCAAGTGTGATGAGACAATCAACACCCCAGATACGATGCTCCTCGGACGGCTGTACATAGAAGTTGGTGTTTGCCCAGTCCGACCAGCAGAATTTGTTGTCTTCCGCATCTCTCAGTGGACTAGTCAGGACGAAGAATAAAATCACTCATGGCTAATGGCTAGTCGTTAATGGCATTCATCGCAATTAGCCATTAGCAATTCATTAATCAGCAATTAGCAAATCTCAAGGAGTTTAATTATGGCAGCAACAGAAGAATTATTAGTCAGTTGTAGGTTTTACTTCGAGGCTGACGGTATAACAGACAAGCAAATTCTAGAAGTTTCCGGTCTAAAAGCTGAAAGTCCAGCAGCGGGAGCTGACAAGGTCTTGGGTTCTGGCAAAGGGGCATTAAACCTGCGTCAGGCTGCTCCCACTCGTGTCAAATTCGACAAAGTTACCGTCAAGCTTGTAGCAACCACCAATACAGACCTTTATAAGTGGTATGAAGACTGCAACAAAAATGATGGTGGCAAGTCGGACTGGAAATCAAACCGCAAAGCAGCTTCAGTTACGGTCTACGACCAAGGGGGAGATATGAAGGCACGTTGGGAATTGCTAAATGCTTATCCCGACTCGTATGAAGGACCAAAGCTGGAAGCAAGCTCAAATGACGTAGCTAACGAAACCTTAACCCTAGTCCACGAAGGCATTAAGCGGGTGCAATAGCTATTTGGGTAATGGGTTGGTAGTAGCGCGCATAGCGCGCTACTACCAGTCAATTGCCAAGGAGATCAGATGTCAAACCTAATTAACAATGTTCCAGAAATCCTCACGAATTCCCGTTTTTATATAGAACTCAAACTTGATGGAAGCTCTGAACCTGTAGATGCCTATTTTATGGAATGCAAAGGGTTTAAGCGCAATCAAGACATCGTAGAAATTTGTGAGGTGACTGCCCAACGCTGGGGTCAAGCCAAAACAGGTCAAGTTGTCTGCACTAAAGTTCCTGGCAATGTTAAAACCAACAATATTACTCTGCTCCGGGGCATGAGTAAATCCACAAGTTTGTGGAAGTGGTTTGAAGCAGTTCAGGAAGGAAATTGGGCAAAACAGCTTCGCGATGGTTCTTTGAATATCTACGATCAAGCGGGGGACGAACAAGCTATATTCCAGTTCCGAGGAGCTTGGCCAGTGAGTTACATTGCTTCTGACTTGAGTTCAAGTAGTACGGATCTGGAGATTGAAGAAATGGAAATAGCAGTAGAAATGTTTACGCGGGAAAAGTAAGTCACTATGTTGGAAACAGAATTTGAGTTTAATTTACCTAAAGGATACCTGGATGCTGATGGCAACTTGCACCGCATAGGAGTAATGCGTTTAGCCAAGGCGGTAGATGAAATTGTCCCTTTACGGGACCCCCGTGTTAAGTCAAATCCGGCATACGCTACGGTAATTGTCCTGTCTCGTGTGATTACTAAGCTGGGGGCACTAGAAGAAGTTAGTCCTGTAGTGATTGAAGGTCTTTTTGCCTGTGACCTCAACTATCTCTACCAGTTTTATCGTCAGATTAACGAATGGGAAGAAGAGGAAAATGTCGAGTCAAAAGAAGTTACAAAACGATCCTAAAGAGATAGGTTTTGATTGCGCTCAAAGCTGGGAGGTATAAGGGTGAAGCTTACCGAACTAATTAATTCAGTTAACCTCAGGGTAAGGGAAGTTACAAACTTCGTTCGCTCCCCGATGGAAAACGTGTCCCGAATAGCGATACGCCGTGTCCAAGAGGAGTATGAAAAAGTTGAGATTCCTTTTGGTAAAGATAATGGTCACAAAGAAAATTCAGTAAGTGCCTAAGCAAAATTAATTGTATATTTTTTACCAAAGTTTATGAGGATATTTTCTACAGCTTTTACTAAGGTAGAATAACTTTCATAATCTTCTGTTTCTAACC
>JAAUYH010057073.1_pt1 | contig 10422 bp, 8 predicted proteins | sample 7278061 | NCBI WGS metagenome assembly JAAUYH01 (sample SAMN14350203, study PRJNA611818) | marine sediment metagenome | isolation source: surface marine sediment (0.6m) | place: French Polynesia: Moorea | collected 2018-08 | reverse complement strand
TGAACACTTCCGCCGTGTCTTTGATGATATTGGTGCCGTCCCCGAACAGCGCCCCGGTCAGCGTCCGGATCACCCCCATTTTGCCACCCGGGCCCGGTGCTCGGCCTCCGTGAGGTGGTATTTCGGGCTGATGAACGCCTCGGCCCGCCGAATCCATCCGCCCTTGCCACCATCGCGCCGACGCGCGTATTTGCGGCTCGCCGGCCGGCCGTCGGCAATCCGGTAGTAGTAGTTGCGCCGCTCGATCCCGTAGGCATCCGCCAGGTGATCCGGCGCCGCCTCCGCCGCCGCCCGCGCCACACGCAGCGTCTGAGGCCCGATCTTGCCATCGACGCCAACCTCAAAGCCCATTTTCCGAAAGAGCCGCTGCAGGATCTTCACCGCGTTGGTCCCGGAATTGACCTGCATGTCGAACACCGTCGCGTGCAGAGTGGCAGGCAAACCCGAGATCCCCGGATCGTGGAAGTAGTGTTTGATGAAGATGTCGCGCGCCTGCCCCTTGGTCAGACGCCGCACGTCCGCCGCATCCACATCCCCGTCCCCATCGAGGTCCAGCCCCAGGCGCCGCATCGTGTGAATGGTCACGCCGAAATTCGTCGCCCCGCCCGGATCGTCCGGGTCGTTCACATAGCCGCCTTCTCTTTCAAGAATGGCATCCGCGATTTCAGAAACGGTCGGCATGGGCCCTCACCCGCAAAGTCGCGGGAAAGGTGCGGTTCAGAGGTTAACGGGCGACGAACTAGCCGTTCGGGTCCATGCAACCGCCCTGTTCCTCGATGGCATCAACCACCTCGGCGGGCTTGTATTCCTCGTCATGCTTGGCCAACAGTTCGGCGGCTTCAAAGGTCCCGTTGACGTAGTTCCCTTTCACGACCGTCATCTGCCCTTCGCCGAAAAGGTCCGGAGCCGGATCGCTCCCGACATAGGTGACCGGCAGTTCAGCTTCGCAATCCGCGACCACAAAGGAAAACTGCACCCCCTCGACCGGCGTGACGGAACCGACTTTCACCACACCACCCAGCTGGAAGTATTCTTTTTCGCTCGGCGGCGCGGCCAGAACCTCGGTCGGCGAGCGGAAGAACTGGAACGCATCATCCGGCAGGAACCACAGAATGCCCAGAACCCCGACGATACAAACGCCCGCCAGTCCGATGATCTGGATACGCCTTTGTTTCTTCAGACCTTTCATCGCTTCATCTCTTCCCAAATACGCCCGCCGGAGGCGGCAGAAAATTCAGAATTTTCTGCCCCGATTTCTTTTCAAGAAATCGCCCCCTCAAGGGTAAACCGGCGCCAGCATCAGTCCAGCCGTCTCCTCGACACCCAGCATGAGGTTCGCATTCTGCACCGCCTGACCCGACGAGCCCTTGGTCAGGTTGTCGAGCGTCGCCACCACGGTGGTCCGACCGGACACACGGTCTCCCACGACGCCGATGTGACAGAAGTTCGACGCGCGCACATCCTTCATCTGCGGAACCTCTCCAAAGGGCAGAACCTCGATAAACACCTCATTCAGATAGGCATCCGCAAGCGTCTTGTGAACCGCCTCCGGGTCGCCCTTCAGATAGCAGGTCATCACGATCCCCCGCGCGGCTGGCAGCAAATGCGGCGTCAGTTGCACCCGCACCTCGCGCCCCGCCGCCTTCGAGAGTTCCTGATCGAATTCGCCCAGATGCCGGTGCGTGCCGCCCGCGGAATAGACCTTCACGTTCTCATTCAGCTCCGACATCAGCAGATGCTCTTTTGCGGACCGACCTGCGCCGCTGGTCGCGGCCTTCAAATCAAGGATGATATCGTCCGGATCGATCACACCGGCCTTCACGAGCGGGATCAGCGCGTATTGCCCGGTCGCGGCGTTGCACCCCGTCCCCGCAACGAAGCGTGCACCTTTGATTTCCTCGCGATAGAACTCGGTCAGACCGTAAACAGCAGCCTCCTGCATCTCCACCGCATCATGCGCCTTGCCGTACCACTTGGCATAGGCCTCCGGATCGCGCAGCCGGAAATCGGCGGACAAATCCACGACCTTCACGGTTTCAGGAATGGACGGGATCACCGCCTGGCTCGTCGCATGCGGCAAAGCGCAGAAGACGAGGTCCAGGCCCGCGTAGTCGAGATCATCGATGGTGATGAGATCCGGCAGGTTCAGGTGCCGCAAATGCGGATAGACCGCCGACATCGGCTGTCCGGCCTTGCGGTCGCCAGTCAAAGCCTTGATTTCAAATGAGGGATGCGTCGCGATGATCCGGACGAGTTCGACGCCGGTATACCCGGACGCACCGAGAATGGCGATGTTCTGGGGCATGTGCCCGCTCCTTCAGAAGTTCAGACGATGTGTAGGACGTGCAAGGACAAGCCGCAATCACGCGGCGTGGAACTCCGTTCGTCGTCGGAGGAAGCGGGTCGCCTGATCGCTCACCCGCTGAGGATCGCCTGTCGTCAGAAACATCGGCACTTCTCCGGAACCCCGCATCTCGGGGCGCCTCTCCAGATAATCCGCCAGGCTCGCGGCGACAAGCGCGGGGTGCCGGAACACTTTCACACCCGCCCCGAGCGCGGCGTTGGAGGCATCCGCGACCATCGGATAATGCGGGCATCCCCGCACGGCGGCATCCGGCTCCGGCATCTTGCGCTTCAACGCCTCGACATGGGAGCGCACGAGCGCTTCCGCGAGGATCATGTCGCCTTCCTCGATGGCATCGACCACGCCCGCGCAAGCCTGCGCCTCCACATCGACGCCGATCGCGCGAAACGCCAGTTCCCGCTGGAACGCTCGGCTCCGCACCGTCGCCGGCGTCGCGAACAAGGCGACATGCTTCACCTCGACCTCGCGCGGTGGGGAGTTGTCGCCCCAATGCCGTTCCGTCAAAGCCTCGATCAACGGCACGAAGACGCCGAGCACACGCTTGTCGGACGGCACCCACCCTTCCTGCATCCGCCGAAGCGCGGCGGCGGAGGCTGTGTTGCAGGCGAGGATCACCAGATCGCAGCCCGCCTCGAACAGGCGGGACACCCCCGCCGTGGTCAGGTCGTAGATGTCATCGGCATCGCGCACCCCGTAGGGCGTATGCGCGTTGTCCCCGAAATAGACGAAAGGCACGTCCGGCAACCGTTCGGCGGCGGCCCGATAAACGGTCAGACCCCCCAGACCACTGTCAAAAATCCCGACTGCCATTCAACGCGCCCCGTTTATGCTTGGCCTCGAACTCGAACCCATACGCGGTTTCGAGCGGCTTCGGCGACAGGGCATAGGTGCGGGCCCGCAGAAAGTCCATCATCGCCTTCTGATCGCTTTTGTGTTTCAGCAGTTCGTCCGGATCGATCGGCTCGCCGATGACCACGCGCACCGGCTCATCCGTGCGGCGTTTGAACTCCTTGATGAGCAAAGCCATGCGCAGCGTGGTGTGCAAATGGCTCGCCACCTGGAAAAGCCGCGAATTCGCACCCTCAAAGAAGATCGGCACCACCTGCGCCCCGCTTTTCGAGATCATCTTCGCCGTGAACGAGCGCCACATCGGGTCCATCGGCGCCGAAAACGGCTTGGCGGAGGTCGATACCGTGCCGCCCGGGAACACACCGATGGCTCCACCCTCGGCGAGATACCGAAGCGCGGTCTTCCGCGTCTCGATATTCTCCTGAACCGCCTCCCGCGTTTCTTCGAAGGAAATCGGCAGGATCACCCGGTCGAGGTCCTCCGCCTTCTTGAACACGTTATTGGCAAGAATCCGGAAATCGCCCTGTCGGCTGGTCGACAGGATATGCCCCATCATAAGCCCGTCGAGAATGCCATAAGGATGGTTCGACACCACGACCAGCGGCCCGTCCTTCGGGATGTTGTCGAGCGCCCCGCCCACCACATCCAGCGACAAGCCATAGCGCTCCACCATGACCTGCCAGAAATCCTCGCCCCGTGCGACGGCATCCTGATACCCGGCCGCGCGGCGGATCAGCCTCAGCCGGCCGGTCACGTTTTCCATCGTGCGAATGAACGCACGGCCGCCCTTGGTCTGGGCGGAAAAGGAATACGAGATGTCGCGCGCGACCTGCTTGTTCATGCCTCTGCCTCTCCCCGGCGCATGCCGAACGTCCTAAGGCATAAACGATAGCGTTGCGAGATTTCTTGTCACGGACATGACAATCCCTGCGTGTGCGCGGTCAGGGCGACACAGGGACGTGTCATTCAGCCGCCTCTGGCACCGCATCTCCCGCCCGGAATGCCGCCAGAAGCTCGTCCCGCCGCTTCGCTGCAGCCGCCGCATTGGCTTGCTTGACCGGCCCGAATCCCCGGATCTGCAAGGGAAGCTCCGCCAGCGCGCGCGCCGCGTCGAAGTGCCGACCCGGGTCCTTCAGAACCTCGGCCATGTCTTTCTCATATTGCCGGATCAATCGCCGCTCCATCCGCCGCTCCGCGGTATACCCGAACGGGTTGAGCGGCGTGCCCCGCAACCCCTTGAGCCGCGCCAGCAAGCGGAACTGCCATTCGCGCCCCTCGCCGAAAGGTTTCTTCACAGGCCGGCCGTTCGGCCCCTCTTTCGACAGAAGCGGCGGCGCGAGATGGTAGGTCAGCTTCAGATCGCCGTCGAACGCTTCCTCCGCCTTGGCCCGCGTCTCCTGCAAAAGCCGGGCCACCTCGAACTCGTCCTTATAGGCGAGAAGCTTGTGATACCCCTTCGCGACCGCCTCCCTAAGCGCGGGATCCTCGATGCGATCCACAAGCTTCCGATACCGTTTCGCCAGCCGGGGCCCCTGATACGCCACCAGATGCCGCTCCCGAAACGCGATCTTCTCGTCCAGCGACTTCGGCAATGCGACGACCTCCGACGCGGTCACCTTCTCCACCTCGCCCGGGTTGAGCGCCGCCCACCGCCCAATTTCAAAGGCACGCAGGTTCTCTTCCACCTTCGCGCCGTTCAATTCGATGGCCTGCCGGATCGCATCCCCGGCGATCGGCACCTCTCCCAATTGCCAGGCGGCCCCCAGAAGGATCATGTTCGAATAGATGCCGTCCCCCATGACCATCGCCGCAAGGGACGATGCGTCGAAACTGACCACCCCGTCCTGCATCTTCCGCTCCAGCGTCAGCAGCAGCCGGTCGCCCGGGATCCGGAATTCGGTGTTCCGCGTGAACTCCCCCGTAATGATCTCATGCGTGTTGACGACGCCTTTCGTCCGCCCCGGCGTCATCAGTTCCGTCGTCTTCGCCCCGGCCGAGACCACAAGATCGCCGCCGATCAGCGTGTCCGCCTCGCCCACAGCGACCCGGATCGCCGTGATGTCTTGAGGCTTCTTACCGATGCGGCAATGGATATGAACTGCACCGCCTTTCTGGGCGAGACCGGCCATCTCCATCATGCCCGCGCCCTTACCGTCGAGATGCGCAGCCATCGCCAGAACCGCGCCGATGGTGACCACGCCCGTGCCGCCGACACCGGTGATCACGATGTTATGGGTCAGCCCGATCTCCGGCAGCACCGGCTCCGGCAAGTCGCCAGTGTCGATATCCACCGTCGCCGCTTTCTTGATCTTCGCGCCTTCAATGGTCACGAAGGATGGGCAGAAACCATCCAGACAGGAAAAGTCCTTGTTACAGGACGACTGGTCGATGGCGCGCTTCCGTCCCAACTCCGTCTCCACCGGCACGATGGACACGCAATTCGACTGCACGCCACAATCGCCGCAGCCTTCGCAAATATCCGTGTTGATGAAGACGCGTTTGTCGGGGTCGGGGAACTGCCCCCGCTTCCGCCGGCGCCGCTTCTCTGCTGCGCAGGTCTGGACATAGAGGATCGCGGTGACGCCCTTGGTCTCCGCCATCCGCTTCTGAACCTGCGGCATCTCCGACCGGTCGTGCCAGGTGACCTCCTTCGGGAAGAGGCTCCGCTCCGGTTCTTCCTTCGGATCGAAGACCACCGCCAGGTCCTTCACGCCCGCCGCCAGCAATTCCCGCGCGATCTTCTCGGGCGGCAAATCGCCGTCGTTCTTCTGCCCGCCGGTCATCGCGACCGCGTCGTTGTAAAGCACCTTGTAGGTGATGTTCACATCCGCCGCCAAAGCAGCGCGAACCGCCATCAGCCCCGAATGGTTGAACGTCCCGTCGCCGAGGTTCTGGAACACATGGTCCCGCGTGGAAAATGGCGCTTCCCCGATCCAGTTGGCCCCCTCGCCGCCCATATGGGTGAAACCGGTCGTCTCCCGGTCCATCCATTGCACCATGAAATGGCACCCGATCCCGGCATAGGCACGGCTCCCCTCCGGCACCTTGGTCGAGGTGTTGTGCGGACAGCCCGAACAGTAATACGGCAGACGCGACGCGATATCCGGCGCATTGTCCGCCGCCCGCGCCGCGCGCACGGTTTCCAGCCCGGCCCGAATACGCTCCGTCCCGCACCCTTCCTCGATCAGGATATCGCCCAGCTTTTCGGCAATCATCGCAGGGTCGAGCGCATATCGCGTGGGGAACAACTCCTCCGAGTGCATCGTGCCCGCGCCGCCCTTGTACCAGCCGTAAACCCGCCGCCCCTGCCGGTCGTCGAAGATCGCTTCCTTGATCTGCACTTCGATCAGCTTGCGCTTTTCCTCGACCACGACAATCAGGTCGAGACCTTCCGCCCAGTCGTGAAAGCCCTTCATGTCGAGCGGAAAGGTCTGTCCGATCTTGTATGTCGTGACGCCGAGCCGCTCCGCCTCACTCTCATCGATGCCCAGAAGCCCCATCGCATGCACGAGGTCGAGCCAGTTCTTGCCCGCCGCCACGAACCCGATCTTCGCACCCGGCTTGCCCCAGACCCGCTTGTCGATCTTGTTGGCGTGGCTGAACGCCTCCGCCGCGAAGCGCTTGTAGTCGATGATCCGCGCTTCCTGCGGGATCCAGTGATCGCCCAGCCGGATGTTCAGCCCGCCCTCCGGCATCGGGAAGTCCGGCTCCACGAAGGACAACCGATCCGCCCGCGCATCGACGACGGAGGTCACCTCCACCGTGTCCTTCATCAGCTTGAGACCCGCCCAAAGCCCCGAGAACCGGGAAAGCGCATAGCCGTAAAGCCCGTAATCCAGGATCTCCTGCACACCTGCGGGCGACAGCACCGGCATATACGCATCGACCAGCGCCCAGTCCGACTGGTGACAAACGGTCGAGGACTCGCCCGTATGGTCGTCCCCCATCGCCATCAGCACACCGCCGTATTTCGACGTACCCGCCATGTTCGCGTGCTTCATCGGGTCGCCCGACCGGTCCACGCCGGGTCCCTTCCCGTACCAGAGCGCAAAGACCCCGTCGTACTTGCCCTCGCCGCGCAATTCCGCCTGCTGCGTCCCCCAGATCGCCGTCGCCGCGAGGTCCTCGTTCAATCCCGGCTGAAACACCACGTTGGCCGCGACGAGGTCCGCCTGCGCCCGCGCCATCTGCTGATCGACCGCCCCCAATGGAGATCCCCGATACCCGCTCACATACCCGGCGGTGTTCAGCCCCGCCGCCGTGTCGCGCGCCGCCTGCATCAGCATCAGCCGCACCAGCGCCTGCGTGCCGTTCAGAAGGACGGTATCCTTGGAAAGGTCGTACTTATCGTGCAGCGTTACGTCGCGGCTGGTCATCACGGCTCCTGCGTTACAGTCGACTATAGCACCACTATAGGTCAAGAATATTGACCTAACAATTCAAAAGCGCGTCACAACTCTGTTTGCAAATTCTATTTACCGTTTATTAAGGCATGCAAAAAAGTGACCGCTAACAGGTGGGGAAGAGTTCCTTATGGACTGGGACAAGCTCAGAATATTTCACGCGGTCGCCGATGCGTGCAGCCTCACCCATGCCGGTGATACGCTCCATCTCAGCCTATCCGCCGTCTCCCGCCAGATCCGGGCGCTGGAAGAAAGCCTCAACACCATCCTATTCCACCGCCACGCGCGCGGCCTGATTCTCACCGAACAGGGCGAGCTTCTCTTCGACGCCACCTCCGCCATGACCCGCCGCCTCGACACGGCGGAGGCGCGCATTCGCGACAGCGAGGAAGAGGTCTTCGGCGAACTGCGCGTAACCACCACCACCGGGTTCGGCTCGCTCTGGCTCGCCCCGCGTCTTCCGGCCCTCTACGAGAAGTTCCCCGAACTCAATATCGACCTCATGCTGGAAGAACGCGTCCTCGACCTGCCGATGCGCGAGGCGGATGTCGCGATCCGCATGAAGGAACCGAGCCAGGCCGACCTGATCCGCCGCAAACTCATGACGGTGCGCATGCGCCTCTACGCCGTCCCGCAATATCTCGACGCGCACGGAATGCCCGAAACGCTCGACGATCTCTCGAAACACCGCCTGATCTGCCAGAACGTGACCGCGACGCAGGTCAGCGCAGGCGCGCAACTCGTGAAGGAACTCCTGACCCACGACATCACCTCCATGCTGACGGTGAACAACTATTTCGGCGTTCTCCAGGCCGTGAATGCGGGCCTCGGCATTGGCGTTCTGCCCGATTACGTGATCGAGGATTTCCCCAACATCCAACGCGTCCTGCCGGATGTGGAATCGAACGAAGTGCCCGTTTTCCTCGCCTATCCCGAAGAACTCCGTCAATCGCGCCGCATTGCCGCTTTCCGCGATTTCGTCACCGAAGAGATCATCGCGCACCGAAAACGCATGAAAGCGTGAGATGCTGCACAATAGCTATGCGAAAATCGCATATCGGAATTGCAATCTTTGTGAGCAATCGAGGTTGTTTTTTGAGCGCACGGGGTTAAATCACGCTCTGAAGCAGCGGTAATGCCGTTGCATCAACCTCCCTGTTGGACTGGCCGGGCTTCGCGCCCGGCCTTTTTTTGTTTGAGCAAACCTCAACACGATCATGAACATATTCGATTTGCCCGCAGACCGCGCTTCATGGCACATCGACGCGAGTGAATTCCCTGAAAGCCAGCCTATGTCCGATGCTCTGACCCGCCTCCTCGCCACCCGCGACTGGCTCCTTGCCGATGGCGCCACGGGGACGAACCTGTTCAACATGGGCCTGCAATCCGGCGACGCACCGGAATTCTGGAACGTCGACAAACCCGACAACATCCGCGCCCTCTACAAAGGGGCCGTCGATGCCGGAAGCGACCTCTTTCTCACCAATACCTTCGGCGGCAATGCCTCCCGTCTCGCCCTGCACGAGGGCGAAGGCCGCGTCCACGAACTGAACCGCGTCGGCGCCGAAATCGGGCGTGAGATCGCGGACGCATCCGGACGGACCGTCATCGTCGCGGGCTCCATGGGACCGACCGGTGAGATCATGGAACCGCTTGGCACGCTCACCTACGACAATGCGGTCGAGATGTTCCACGAACAGGCCGAAGGCCTGAAGGATGGCGGGGCCGATGTCCTCTGGGTCGAGACGATCAGCGCGCCGGAAGAGTTCAAGGCCGCCGCCCGCGCCGCAGAACTTGCCGGCATGCCCTGGTGCGGCACGATGAGCTTCGACACGGCGGGTCGCACGATGATGGGTCTCACGAGCGAGGGGCTCGTCGACCTGGTGGCAAAGCTGCCGCAGAAACCCGTGGCCTTTGGCGCGAATTGCGGCGTCGGCGCTTCCGACCTCCTCCGGACGGTACTCGGCTTTGCGTCCCAAAACCCCGAACAGCCGGTCATCGCAAAGGGCAATGCGGGCATCCCGAAATATGTCGAAGGCCACATTCACTATGATGGCACGCCTGACTTGATGGCGGAGTACGCGACACTCGCCCGCGACTGCGGCGCGCGCATTATCGGTGGCTGCTGCGGCACGACGCCTGAGCATCTGGAAAAGATGCGCGCCGCCCTCGAAGCCCACACTCTCGGTCCACCGCCGACGCTCGAGGAAATCGCGTCCAAGCTCGGCGGGTTTTCCTCCCAATCGGATGGCACAGGCGAAGACGTGGCCCCCAAGCGCGTCCGCCGTCGCCGCCGCTCATGAACTGAACCTCGCGACGGGAGGCGTTTGAAAACGCCTTCCCAATCGCCTTCCAAGGCGACTGCGACGCAATCTCGAAATCGCGTCCGCCAGAGTCACGTTTGATAAACCTCGGTTAACCCGCCCTGCCGCCGGTCGGCGCGCATGCCGGCTTTACTGCGCCACGCACCGACGCGATACCGACGTCGCACCGACGCAATACCGATCCTGTTTTTACGCACTAAAGCCCGGGAAACCCGACGCGTTAACCATTTGAGCGCACGCACGGGAAGGAACCGTGAAACGTGGCTTTCGGGAGGCGCCGCGCCGACCTACACTGGAGGTAACGTGTCAGGAGAAAGTGCCATGTTCGATCTCGCCATCCCCGAAGACCGCGTCCAGACGCTCGACCAACTCACGGCCAAGCTTCCCGGCATTCTGGAGGCAGCGCCCAAGGAAAACGGCACCCTCGACATGATCGTCAGGCGCCCGTCGAAAGGCGAACGCGACCTGCCGCAATCCTCGG
>JAAUYH010144399.1_pt1 | contig 10423 bp, 6 predicted proteins | sample 7278061 | NCBI WGS metagenome assembly JAAUYH01 (sample SAMN14350203, study PRJNA611818) | marine sediment metagenome | isolation source: surface marine sediment (0.6m) | place: French Polynesia: Moorea | collected 2018-08 | reverse complement strand
CTTGTTCATCGAAACCAGCCACTTGCCGTCGGCCTCGGCGGTCTCGCCCATGGTCGTGGAGTTGTGGCCCGGCTGGTACTGCACATCGACCTTCGAGATGATCGGATCGACATCGGCGCCGTTATAGGCTTGGATCGCCCGCTCGAGGTTCCACTTCACCACCTGGCTGTCCAGGAAGAGCGTGGTGAAGCAATTGCCCTGGCCGTCATAGGCGGTGTGGAGCGGGCCGAGGCCCAGTTCCGGTTCCGCCACGATGCAGGACCGCGGATCGGCGTTGTCGCTAAAGAGCGCATCGATCTTCTCGACATCCATCACCGACACCGTCGGCGACAGCTTGCCCGCGATGCAGACATGGCGCTTGTCGGGCGCGGTGTTGATGCCGTGTGGGCTGTTCGGGATCGGCACGTAGCGCGTGTAGTTCTTGTTCGACCCCTTGCGGCCATCGATCACCGGCACGCCATTGAGCATCTGCACGTCGCCCGCGGCCACGCCGGCCTCGATTTCGGCGATGTTGAAGATCACGACATGGTCCATCTCGGCCGCCATCATGTCCGAGAGGTTCATCCCCATCTCGGAGTTATATGACGTCGAGAAGGCGTATTTGCCCTGGTAGTCGCAGTCGGTGTTGTCGAGATTGCCCGACACCATCACCTGCCACGCCACCTTCATCTCGTCGCCATCGATGGCGCTGAAGACGTTCACGTACTTTTCGGGCTCATCGAGGATCTGCCCGTCATTGACCAGCGGCGCCTCGTGTTCGCCGTTGGCAAAGACGTAGCCCGTGCGCGGGAACTTCTGCGGCCGCATCCCGTGGATGTCGTGGGCGTTCGGGATCTCGATGATCTTGTCGCATTTCATGATGTCGACCCGGACCCGCGCCACGCGCGTGTGGGCCTTGTCGTTCATGAAGAGATAGCGCCCGTCATAGGTACCGTCCGTGAAGGACATGTGCGGGTGGTGCAGGTCGCCGTTGTCATAGGTGACCTTGCCTTGCGCCGCGAGATACCGCTTGGTTTCCGGCAACAGCCCCTCGGTGAGGATCTTCAGCGACTCGTTCGTCTGCCCCCAACCCGTGGCCGAGCAGCGGTTGAACACCGGCACCCGCATCAGCTCGCGCATCGACGGCACGCCGAGGATCCGCAATTCGCCGGTCTGGCCCGAGGACCAGAAGCCGTAATATTCGTCGAGCTCGCCCGGCTTGACCTCGGCCGAGGACGCCGCAAGGGCAGGCACCGTGCCGCCGGTCAATAACGCGCCAGTCGAGGTGGTGGCGAGCACCGCCCCGGTCGCCGTGGCCCCGAGCATTCCGCGTCGGGTGATCCCGCGTTTCTTGATTTCTTCTCGCATGGTCTTCCTCTCCTTCCTTTGGTTATCGGCGCAGGTCATGCGCCGCTTTTGGTATTCAAAAGTTGCTCCATCCGGCCCGCGCTGGCCGCGACGCCTGCTTGCGCGGCCTGGCGCCGTTTCAGCTGCCGGATAATCACCGGGCACTTGGCCTCGGACTGGTAGAGCAGCTGGCAATGCAGGCAGTTGATGCATTCGTTGGGATTGATCTCGCCCGTCGGGTGGATCGCATCGACGGGGCAGTCATGGGCGCAGATGTGGCAGGGGTTGCCGCACTCGCGGTAGCGCTTCAGCCAATCGAACATCCGGATCCGCGCCGGGATGGCGAGTGCGCCGCCCAGTGGGCAGAGATAGCGGCAATAAAACCGCTCGATGAACAGACCGGGCAGAAGCATAAGCACGGCGAACAGAACGAAGGGCCAGGCACGCTGGAATTTCAGGATGATGGCGGTCTTGAAGGGCTCGACTTCGGCATATTGCTCGGCCAGCGGGATCGAGCCGAGCGAGATGCCGAAGAGCCCCAGGAAGATCAGGTATTTGATCGGCCAGAGCCTTTCATGCAGGCCCCAGGGCAGCTCGACCTGCGGCGCCTTGAAGAACCGCGCGATCTGGTTCGACAGCTCCTGCAGCGCGCCGAACGGGCAAAGCCAGCCGCAATAGGCGCCACGGCCCCAGAAGATCAACGCGGCGGCGACCGAGAACCACAGGATGAAGATCAGCGGGTCGAGCAGGAACGCATCCCAGGTGAAGCCCGATTGCAGAGCCCCCGCCAGCGCCATCAGGTTGACGATCGAAAGCTGCGCGTTGGCGTACCAGCCCAAATAGACCAGCGTGAGCGTCAGGAACCCGATGCGGAACCAGTAATAGGCGCGGGCATGCCGTGTCGCCTGTTTCTGGAAGAAGAACACCGCCGTCAGCACCGACAACATCGCCAGAAGGCCCGCGATATCGATCCGGCGTTCATACCAAATTCGCTTCCACAATGCGGCTTTGGCGGCGGCCTCGTCTTCGAAATCCGCAGGCGGCGGGGCCGGCGCTGCGACGGGCAACAGGTAGTCCGCCGGCACCCGATAGCCCATCTCGAAGGTCAGGAACGCCTTGTCGACCGGCCCCACCGCGCGCTGAAGCAACAGTTGAAGCTCCCATGGTTCGGTCGGGTCGAATTCCTCACCGGCCGGAATCCGGAAGATGTCGAGTTCCTGAAACTCCGGCGCTCCCGGGGCCGCGATCTCGCCGAGCCGCCGGTGCATCCGGTCGCGGAATCGCAGCGTCGTGTCACCCTGCAACACCGCGATCCTGTCGAAGATGCCGCCGCGCACATAGCCCGAGCCCTTGAAGGAATACCGCCCACGCCCGGCGATCAGGATCGCCTGATCGCCGTCCTCCAGCCAGTCGGTCAGATTGGCGTATTCGGCCTCGCCGAGCAGGCTGATCCCGATTTCGGGCACGCTGATCAGCGCGGCGTTGAGGTCGATATAAAGCTCCGAGGGCTCGCCCGGTTCCGGCCTTTCGATGGCCCGCTGGTCGCCCATCGCCTCGAAGGCCGCGTTGACCTGGCCCACGTCGAGGATCATCCGCCGCGCCGAGCCATCCCCGATCATTTCGGCCCAATCCTTGGGTGCGCCGATCTCGGTATCCATCGTATAGCTTGGGCCCGCGTCCTCTGTTGGCGGCGCCAAACCCCCGAGCCCCAGCGCCCGCGCGACCTTCAGCCCGGCCCGGATCACCGAGTCCTCGATGACCATCACGGTCACCGTCGCGCCCGAGATGATATCGATCTCGTGGCTCGACCCGCGCTCTTCCAATTCGGCCTTCAGATCTGTGCCCACGAAGGTCGCGATGGACTCGCGCATCCGGCGCTCGGGAATGCCGATCAGCACGATGGGTTCGGCATGCTCACCGAGTATCGCACCGGTCAAGACCGCGTCCGGCGAAACCGCCACGAGGATGTCGATCGGCTTGCCGGAATATCCTGTGGTGCCGACCAGATCGGTAGTGACGAAGGCCCAGCCAAGCGTCTCGCCATCCGCGAGCAGAGGTGCCACCGGAAGATCACTCCGCAGCGCCCCGAATTCACGCGCGCCGGGCACAAGCTCCGCCGGATCGACGGATCCCAGGTATTTCAGAAGCTCCGGACGTTCCTGAGACCATGCGCTGCCGGCGATCGGCAGGGCAACGAGGAATGCGACCAGAACAATCAGATTTCTGAAAACGGCAGGCACCGCGCCCTCCTTGGCTGGCCGCCTTATAGGGTGGGTCGCGGCTGGCCACTTTGACCTCAATCAATTCAGTATTTCGAATGCGTATTTATTGATACGGGCAGCTGCCGGACCGTTCCGCGGTGCCGCCGGCATCACCGGCGCAGGAGGTTTCCACCGCCCCGAAACCCACGCCATGGCGGGCAACACACAGAGGAAGAACAAAAGCGATCCCGGCGCAGGCCCGGTCACCGTACGGTCTGTTAACCACGGCCCACACCGACACCCGCACCGACGCAATACATACGTAATACATACGTAATACCGACGTGCCATTTCCGTTGAAAAGAAGGCGTTAACCCCCGATTCGCGGCAAGGCTGCCCGACCCGGCCGTACACCGCGTTAAGGTATCGATAACCCCATAGGCAGGCCCGGACTTACGGATCGGCCCGCCTGACCACCCGGCTCAGCCGATCCGCCCGCGGTTCTCGCCAATCTGCCCGCGATGCAGCAACAGATGGTCGAGGATCACGCAGGCCATCATCGCCTCCCCCACCGGCACCGCCCGAATTCCCACGCACGGATCATGCCGCCCCTTGGTGACGATCTCGGTCTCTTCGCCGGTTTTCGTGATCGTCTTCCGGGGCGTCAGGATCGACGAGGTCGGCTTGACCGCGAACCGCACCACGATGTCCTGACCCGTTGAAATTCCGCCCAAAATTCCGCCAGCGTGGTTCGAGGAATAGACCGGTCCATCCGGGCCCATCGTGATCTCATCCGCGTTCGCCTCTCCCGTGAGCGTGGCCGCCGCCATGCCCTCGCCGATCTCCACGCCTTTCACCGCGTTGATCGACAGCATCGCGGCACCCAGGTCCGTATCGAGCTTGCCATAAACCGGCGCCCCGAGCCCCGCCGGGACACCGCGCGCCACGACCTCGATCACCGCGCCCACCGAGCTCCCCGATTTCCGCAAGTCGTCCAGGTACGTGGCCCAGGTCTCCGCCGCACCAGCATCCGGCACCCAGAACGGATTGCGCGAGATTTCGTCCCAATCGAACCGCCCCCGGTCGATCGAATGCTCCCCCATCCGCACCATGTACCCATCGATGCGCAGACCCGGCACCAGCGCGGCAATCGCCGCGCGCGCCACGCCGCCCGCCGCAACGCGCGCCGCGGTTTCCCGCGCCGAGGACCGCCCGCCGCCGCGATAATCCCGAATCCCGTATTTCTGCCAATAGGTTATGTCCGCGTGCCCGGGCCGGAACTTCTCGGCAATCTCGGAATAATCCTTCGACCGCTGGTCGGTGTTCCGGATCATCAGCTGGATCGGTGTGCCCGTCGTCACCCCCTCGAAGACGCCCGAGAGGATCTCTACCTCATCCGCCTCACGCCGCTGCGTTGTGTAACGCGACTGCCCCGGCTTGCGCTTATCGAGCCAGGTCTGCAGCATCGAAGCCTCGAGCGGCACGCCCGGCGGGCAGCCATCCACCGTCGCCCCCAGCGCCGGCCCATGGCTCTCCCCCCAGGTCATCACCTGGAACAGACGTCCAAACGTGTTGATGCTCATGGCACTTCCCTCCACCCACGCGGTCTAACCCGCCGCGTTCTCTAGCGAAAGTCCCCTCTTCTTCTTAGAAAAAGGCACGGCGGGGGGGTCTTCCATCGTGGCGCCATCGGTTTAAGCCCGATGGGCGTCGGGCCGAGCCGCCAGCCGATCGGATCGCGGAGCGATCCGAGGCCTTGCCTTCCCGCAGCACGCAGATTAAATCGCTAAGCACCTCGGGGTGCCCGGCAAAACGCCTGGCTGAGACGCGCATAGCGAACCCGTCGAACCTGAACCGGTTAACACCGGCGGAGGGAAGGTTGGGCATCCTCCAAACCGCACCCGATCGCCGCAACGGAGGATTGACATGAGATATCCGATTATCGCCGCGGGACTTCTAGCCCTGGTCGCACCCGCCGTGGCCCAGGACACACCGGTGCTCACCGTCATGACCTATGACAGCTTCGTCACCGACTGGGGCCCCGGCCCGCAGATCGAGGCCGTCTTCGAGGAGACCTGCGCCTGCGATTTGCAATTCGTCGGCGCGGGTGACGGCGCGGCCCTGCTCGCCCGGCTGAAACTCGAGAGCGTGCGCACCGACGCCGACATCGTTCTCGGCCTCGACACCAACCTGACCTCTGCCGCCGCAGCCACCGGTCTCTTCGAACCCCACGGCCGCGACGCCACCGCCTTCGATCTTCCCGTCGACTGGGAAGATCCAATGTTCCTGCCATATGACTGGGGCTATTTCGCCTTCGTCCATGACCGCGAGACGGTCCCCAACCCGCCGAAATCTTTTACAGACCTCGCCGCCAGCGACTTGTCGATCGTGATCCAGGATCCGCGCTCCTCCACCCCTGGCCTCGGCCTGATGCTCTGGGTCGAGGCCGCCTATCCCGGCAAGGCAGCCGGGATCTGGGAGGGTCTCGCCGACAACGTCCTGACCGTCACCAAGGGCTGGTCCGAGGCCTATGGTATGTTCCTCGAGGGCGAGGCCGACATGGTGCTGAGCTACACCACCTCGCCCGCCTACCACCTGATCGCCGAAGAGGATCCCTCCAAGGCCGCCGCGGCGTTCGACGAGGGTCACTACATGCAGATCGAGGTCGCCGCCAAGGTCGCCTCGACCGACCAGCCGGAGCTTGCCGACGCCTTCCTCGATTTCATGTTAAGCGATGCCTTCCAGGGCGTCATCCCGACAACGAACTGGATGTACCCCGCGATCACGCCCGAAGGAGGGTTGCCCGAGGGCTTCGAAACCCTGATCACGCCCGAGACCGCGCTGATCTTTCCGGCGAACGAGGCCGCGGCGATCCGCGATAGCGCGCTGCAGACATGGTTGCAGGGCCTCAGCCGCTGATCCGCTGGCCGGGGGTCGCGGCGGCAATTCTGGTCGTCGGCCTGACCCTCGGGACGCTCGTCGTGGTCGCGCTCCGGGCCGAGGGCCCCTTTGCGCTCGGCCCCGCCGACTGGGGCGCAATGCGCTTCACCCTGCTGCAGGCGGCACTCTCCGCGGTGCTCAGCGTCGCGGTCGCGATCCCAGTCGCACGCGCCTTGGCGCGGCGGGACTTCCCAGGCCGGGGCGTTCTGGTCACGCTCCTCGGCGCGCCCTTCATCCTGCCGGTGATCGTGGCGATCCTGGGCCTTCTCGCGGTCTTCGGACGAAACGGGCTTCTCAGCACGGTGCTCGGCTGGTTTGGATTGGAGCCGGTCCATATCTACGGGCTGCACGGGGTCGTCTTGGCTCATGTTTTCTTCAACATGCCCCTCGCGACACGGTTGATCCTGCAGGGCTGGCTGTCGATCCCGGCAGAGCGGTTCCGGCTTGCCGCCTCTCTCGGGTTCGGTCCGCGCGACATCGCGCGCACCCTCGAATGGCCGATGCTGCGCGCGGTGGTGCCGGGGGCCGTCGCGGTGATCTTCTTGATCTGCACGACGAGCTTCGCGGTCGCCCTGGCGCTAGGTGGAGGCCCGAGGGCGACAACGGTGGAGCTTGCGATCTACCAAGCGTTCCGCTTCGACTTCGATCTCGGCAAGGCGGCGGCGCTGGCCTGCATGCAATTCGCGATCGGCGGAGCGGCAGCGCTTTTGGCCTATCGTTTCACCCTACCCTCGGCGTCGGGCGGAGGCCTCGACCGCCGTGTACAGCGCTGGGACGCGGCGCGGGCCGGGATGCGGATGCTCGACGGAGTCTGGATCGTTCTGGCAGCGGCCTTCCTGCTGACGCCACTTCTAATGGTGGTACTGCGCGGGCTTCCGGGGTTGTTTGCGCTGTCGGAGCCGGTGCTGGCGGCGGCTTTGCGGTCGCTGGTGGTGGCGGTTGTGTCGGCGGGGTTGACGCTATGCCTGGCGCTCGCCCTGGCGCTGCTGATCGAGGCCTACAGGGGGATTGCGCGGGGTGTGAGCGAAGCGATCGGATATCTCTCGATCGCCGCCTCTCCGCTGGTCCTCGGCACCGGGCTTTTCATCGTGATTTTCCCGATCGCCGACCCCTTCGCACTCGCCCTCCCGGTCACGGCACTGGTGAACGCGGCGATGGCTTTGCCGTTTGCCTTGCGCGCGATCCAGCCGGAACTGGGCGCGGCGGAGCGGCAGTTCGGGCGACTGGCGGACGCCTTGGGCCTGACCGGCTGGGCGCGGGTGCGGCTGGTGCTGCTGCCGCGGTTGCGACGGCCGATGGGGTTTGCGTTGGGACTGTCAGCGGCACTGTCGTTGGGGGACCTGGGGGTGATTGCACTCTTCGCGGATCCGGACCATCCGACCCTACCGCTACAGATCTACCGGTTGATGGCGGCCTATCGGATGGAGGAGGCGGCGGCGGCGGGGCTCTTGCTGCTGATCGGAGCGCTTGCGCTCTTTTGGTTGTTCGACCGCGGAGGGCGGGTGAATGCTGACGCTTGAGGGGTTGCGGATCGCGCTGGGAGGTTTCTCGCTGCGGGCGGATTTCTCGGTGGAGACCGGATCGCGGGTCGCGGTGATCGGACCTTCGGGGGCGGGTAAGTCGACCTTGCTGGCGGTGATCGCGGGGTTTCAGGCGGCGGTCGAAGGTCGCGTGGTTTGGGATGGACGCGATCTGACCGGGGTCGCGCCGGGGGAGCGGCCGTTGTCGATCCTGTTTCAGGACAACAACCTCTTCCCGCATCTCACGGCGGAGCAGAATGTGGGGCTGGGGCTACGGCCGTCGCTGCGGCTCTCAGGGGAGGAAGTGGAGCGGGTTCGGCGGGTGCTGGATCGTGTGGGGCTGGCCGGGTTCGAGGATCGGAAGCCGGGGGCGCTGTCGGGGGGGCAGCAGAGCCGGGTGGCGCTGGCGAGGGCTCTGCTCCGGGCGCGGCCGTTGATTTTGTTGGACGAGCCGTTTGCGGCGCTGGGGCCGGGGTTGAAGGCGGAGATGCTGGATTTGGTGGTCGAGCTCAGCGACGAGACGGGGGCGACGGTGATGATGGTGACCCATGATCCGAAGGATGCGGTCCGGCTGGGGGGAGAGACGATCTTGGTGGCCGAGGGACGGGCGGAGGCTCCGGTCGAGACGGGGGCCTTATTCGAGGACCCCCCGGCGGCTTTGAAGGCGTATTTGGAGTGATTTGAGGCGAGTCCGGGCGGATGTCCTAGCTAGGACACTAGGTTAAATGTTTGTTTTTGAACGATTTTCCTGAGATAGTGTGCGAGGAAATGACCCCCTAAAGCCCGCTGGGCAGGGAGAATGCCCCTTCGAACAGGAAATCGCATCGAAAACGAAAAACGCGCCCCGGAGGGCGCGCTTCCAACTCTGCGGTGAGTCCGGGGATCACTCCGCCGGGGTCGCGCCTTTTTCCTTGCGCTTGACCGGCGCCCAGATGCGTTTGTTGGTGAGATACAAAAGCACGGTCAGCACCGTCAGGAAGAACACCGCGACGAAGCCGGCCTGTTTGCGGGCCATCATCTTCGGCTCGGCGGTCCAGGTCAAAAACGCCGCGACGTCGACGGCGAGGTCCTCGATCTCGGTCGGCGAGCCGTCCTCGTACTCGACATCGTCGCCATAGAGCGGCGGGGCCATCGAGATCCAGCCGCCCGGGAAGGCGGTGTTCTCGTAGAGGATCGTGCCAGCCTCTTCCTTTTCCTCACCGGTATAACCGGCGAGCAGCGAGGCGATGTATTCCGGCCCGCCAATACCCTTGAAGAACTGGTTGATTCCGAGGCCGTAGGGACCGTGGAAACCGGCGCGGGCCTTGGCCATCAAGCTGAGATCCGGCGCGTTCTCGACACCCGAAGGCGGGAAGTTGTCGTTCGGCGTGGCGGTCCGGAAATCTTGAAGCTCGTCGTCCCAGACCTCCCAGAATTCGGCATAGGCCCGCACTTGCGCCTCGGGCAGCGCGGGGCCGCCGTCGTCGGCCAGGGTGCGGATCGGCACGTATTGCAGGCCGTGGCAGGCCGCGCAGACCTCGGTATAGACCTGCAGACCGCGCTGCAGCTGCATCTGGTCATAGGTGCCGAAGGGGCCCTCATGCGGGAAGGCGAAGTCGTCGGTGTGACCCGCCTTGCCGGCGGCCAGGGCACCGGTGGTGCCCAAAGCCAGAGCCATGACGGCGGAAAGGGTGAGTGTCTTGAGCATTGGTTTCCCTTTCCTCATTCGGCCGGAGTCGCGGCGGTGTCGCCCGACGCGTCGCCCGATTTGCCGTAATGCGCCTCGAAGTCTTCCTCGATGGTCGCAGGCTGTGCGGTGGGTTTCTCGATCACGCCCAGAAGCGGCAGGATCACCAGGAAGTAGGCGAACCAGTAGGCCGAGGCGATCAGCGAGATCCAGGTGTAGATGCCCTCGGCGGGCATCGCGCCGACCCAGGTGAGAACCACGAAGTTCACCACGAAGAGCCAGAACCACCACTTGAACATCGGACGGTACCGGCCCGAACGCACGCTGGAGGTGTCGAGCCACGGCACCAGCGCGAGCACCGCGATCGCGCCGAACATCGCCAGCACGCCGAAGAACTTGGCGTCGATGATGCCGCCGGTGATCCAGTTGGCGACGATCACCACCCAGACGTCCGAGGTGAAGGCGCGCAGGATCGCGTAGAACGGCAGGAAGTACCATTCCGGCACGATATGCGCCGGCGTCGCCAGCGGGTTGGCCTCGATATAGTTGTCGGGGTGTCCCAGATAGTTCGGCATGAAGCCCACGATGGCGAAGAACACCAGCAGGATCACGGCCAGCGCGAACAGGTCCTTGATTACGAAATAGGGCCAGAAGGGCACCGTGTCGCGCTCGGCCTCTTCCTTGGACCCACGGCGCACCTCAACCCCGGTGGGGTTGTTGTTGCCGGTGGTGTGGAAGGCCCAGATATGCACGATCACCAGCCCCGCGAT
>JAAUYH010218821.1_pt1 | contig 10424 bp, 6 predicted proteins | sample 7278061 | NCBI WGS metagenome assembly JAAUYH01 (sample SAMN14350203, study PRJNA611818) | marine sediment metagenome | isolation source: surface marine sediment (0.6m) | place: French Polynesia: Moorea | collected 2018-08 | reverse complement strand
CTTGCTCAACGGAGGATACCTCCGCAACGCAGTGCTTCGCTATTCCACTCTCGCGGTGGGGGTTTCCCCCATGAGCAAATGCTGAAAGGGTTCCCAAGGGGCTGTGGGCGGAACCTGCGTCCGCCCTTTATAAGCCCCGCCGACTTGAAGGAACTGGCGTTTGCCCAGAACACGGAGCTGGATAAACCCAGAACACGGAGCTGGGCTTGTCCAGATCGGTGCTCTGGATAAACGTCTTTCGCCGCCCTAAAGGATACCGCTCCGCACGCCCCGAAGGTAGTCCTTTAGGATAACGCGGGGTCTGCCCGCTGCGGTGACCGGTGTTCCCTGGTAAAAACTGAGCTCTTAATTCATCGTTCATAATTCAGAATTCATCCTTTTCAGGACGAAGTTTTGGTCTACTTACGTTTACCTTTTGATTTTTTGGGTTGAGGAAAATTGGAAGCTGCCGGAAAATATTTAACAGGTTCTTTTGCCAAGGCTTTTAACATAAAAGAACGCCAGATAGGTGCAGCATGACCACCTCCTGTGACACCTTTCCCCAGAGTTTTATAATTATCATTGCCGACCCAAACTGCTGTAGCTAATTGAGGGACATAGCCCACAAACCAAACGTCTCTTTCGGAGGAAGTTGTGCCAGTTTTGCCTGCTGCGGGACGACCAATATCAGCATTGGGCGCTGTTCCACCAGGAGCAATTACTCCTTTAAGAACTGAAGTTAAACTAGCGGTTGCCCAAGGATCGAGGAGTAGCTGCGGTCGGGGTCGATTTTCCATTAATACGTTACCTCGACTATCAGCAACTTGTAAAATAATTGTCGGTTCTGCATGCCAACCATTACTAGCAAAAGTTGCATAAGCCCCTGCCATTTCCATCGGAGTTACCCCAATTGAACCTAAAGGGAGAGAAATCACTGGTTGCAAAGGACTTTTCAATCCCAACAGACGACATACTTCGATGATCTCCTCTAACCCGACTTCTTTGCCTAATTTGATCGCAGGAACATTGCGAGATTTAATCAATGCCGTTGTTAGTGCCATAGTTCCCGCAAATTTTTTATCGTAATTTTTTGGTTGATACCAACCAGAAGGAACTCGATAACGAACAGGTTTATCCTCAATAGTAGAGTAGGGACTATATTTGCCACTGGCAAAGGCAGTATAGTAGACGAAGGGTTTGAAGGAGGAACCTGGTTGTCTACGGGCTTGCAGAGCGCGATTGAACTGACTCTCATTATAGCTGATTCCCCCAACTAAAGCCTTGACAAAATGAGTCCTGGGATCGATCGCAATTAAAGCTATCTGATCGGCTCGAACTCCCCCATTGCGTAAACGTTTAAAGCCTTCTTTAACCGACTTGTCTGCCATTTGTTGGATCGATAAATCGATAGTAGTTTGAACTCGAATGCCCCCTCTAAGTACTTGTTCGTCACCAAAACGCTCTTTAAGTTCTGAAATCACTGCTTCAGTGACAAATGGTAGTTTACTGCTACTCCATGCCGTGGGCCTGTTGACCAATAGCGGAGCTTTTTTTGCAGTATCTTTTTCTGCGGCGGAAATCCAGCCCAAAGTTGCCATGCGTTCTAAAACAATAGCTTGTCTTATTTTGGTTGCTGAATATCTCGTAAAGGGACTGTATTGTTCTGGGGCTTGAATTAGACCTGCCATCATGGCAGATTCTTCGAGATTTAATTCAGAGGCATTTTTATTAAAATAAGTTTCGGCTGCGGTTTCAACTCCATAATTATTATGACCCCAATAGATATTATTGAGATACATTTCCAGAATTTCGTCTTTAGAAAAAACCTGTTCCAATCGAATTGCCAGAATCGCTTCAGCTAATTTACGACTGAAGGTTCGTTCTTGAGTTAAAAACAAATTTTTAACTAGTTGCATAGTCAGAGTAGAAGCTCCTTCTTGGACACCACCTTTTTGTAGGTTAACCACAATGGCGCGACCAATACTGTAGGGGTTAATGCCCTTATGTTCATAAAAACTACTATCTTCTACTGCAATCACAGCTCTTTTCAGTTCTGGGGAAATTTGCTCTAGGGGCACTAATTCTCGATTGGCTTCACCGTGAAGACGAGCTAGAAGCCTGCCTTTGATATCGTAAATATAGCTAGTTTCAGAAGGCAGATAATTACTTAAAACTCTCACGTCTGGAAGATTACGAAAACTAAAGGCTAAACCAACTAATCCGCCGGCGACAATAGCGCTACCAATCATAGTAATACCTAAAACTGTGCCGCTAGCTGCTTTGGCAATTCCAGCGACAAAAGAGGAGAAAGATTGCAATTTTGTTGAAGGTTTGGGGTTGGACTCCATAGTTTGAGAAGGCACGATGTTTTAACTTCCTCTACGAACTGAGCGGTACTATATTGGCTAATCCGTAGATTATAACTAACAGTATTACTGTAATTGTCTAATTTTGAAGATTTTTGAAGCTATCAAACCCATGATTGCTTTGTCTGACGCTGAATTGCTGCATTTTTTGTGGGTTTATGTAATTAGTACCTCATATACTTAGCTGTTGGATATTGGCGTCAACATAAGATTCTCTCAAGTAGAAGCAATATCAGTACTTACTTTAGAAGATTTTTTGCCTGTCTTCTTTTTTAGAAATGATTTAGCAATTAGCGACTCGCTTATGGGGTAAAAACATTTTAATCTAGAAAGAGGAAAAACTATTGTTTTCTCAACTAGATCGGTTTTCCGATCCTAAAAATATTATTTTGCTATTAATGTGCCTAGACAATTAATAACTATGAAGCGAGATTTAAGATTAAGCAAAAAAATTCAAGCCCGGCTCAAAAACTCTGTGATGAGTTTATTAGTTATGCTATTTGCGAGCTTTTGTTTAGCTACTCCAGTGATGGCTACCGGACTCTATGAATTACCTAATAACCCAATAGCTAAAGATATTTGGGTAGTTGATTTGGCTAATGAAATCAGCAGATCGACTCAAGGCTCACTCAGCAGTACTTTTAAGGATTTAGCGCAATCAACTGGTCAAGAAATTAGAATGGTAGCGATTCGTCGCTTAGACTATGGACAAACCATTAAAACTCTTGCCGACAAACTATTTGCCAGTTGGTATCCCAGTGAAGAAGTTAAAAGCAATCAAACCTTACTGGTAATGGATACTCTTACTAATACCGCAGCACTGCGTACTGGAGAGTCAGCAGCGACTTTAGTTAGTCCTGAAATTGCTGAGAGTCTGATTGACGAAACAGTGGGTTATGACCTGAGAAATGGTAATAAGTATAATCAAGCTTTTCTCGATGCAAGCGACCGCCTGGTAGCGGTACTTTCTGGAGAAGAAGATCCCGGTCCTCTTTCAATAGAAAAAACTGTTCAAGTAGCAAGTACTTTCTCTTCCGCAGAAGAAACTGATGATGGCATTGCTTTTACTTGGGTCATTGTCTTGTTAATTTTAGCTACTGTTATTCCGATGGTGACTTACTTTTTGTATGTCATGTAATTTACATCGCTTCGCGATTAGCTGTAAGCTTAGGGTTCTAAGCCATTAGACAAATGTGGAGTAGGGAACAGGTAATAGAGAAAAAATATGGTTGTATAGGTTGTTTGCTTTTCTGCCTCAACTATTTCTATTCCTGACACTTCCTCTACTTCCGATACTCTTGTCCAATTTAATTATAACTATTCAAATTCAATCTAGTTTGCTCCTAGTCATTAATACTGCGGATTGCTTCTAATAATCCCCTGGCTTTATTGAGAGTTTCCTGATATTCATTTTCGGGGACAGAATCGGCGACTAAACCTGCACCAGCTTGTACCGATACAATGTGATTGTTTTGATTATGATCAGTTTCAGGACGAACAATCATGGTTCTAATGGTGATGGCGCTATTAAGTTGTCCTTCAAAATCATAATAGCCATACACTCCAGAATAAGGGCCTCGGCGTTCTGGTTCCAGTTCGTAAATAATTTCCATTGCTCGAATTTTGGGTGCGCCACTGACTGTTCCTGCAGGGAAACAAGCTTGTAATAAGTCCCAAGCATTTTTATCAGCATCTAATTTCCCCACCACATTACTCACAATATGCATCACATGGGAATAACGCTCAATAGTCATTAATTCATTAACTTTGACGCTTCCCTTAGTGCAAACTCGACCTAAGTCATTTCTACCTAAATCGACTAACATCACATGTTCAGCTCTTTCTTTAGGATCTTGTAGCAAATTCTCAGCCAAAGCTGCATCTTCCTCCCAATTTTTGCCTCTAGGTCTAGTTCCTGCAATAGGACGAACAGTTGCTTTAAAAGAACCGTCTATTTCCTTTTCGGCTTTGACCATTACTTCGGGAGATGAGCCAATGAGTTGCCAATCACCGAATTGATAATAACCCATGTAGGGAGAAGGATTAATCAGCCGTAGAGAACGATAAAGATTGAAAGGATCTCCTTTATAGGTAGTAGAGAGTTTTTGGGATAAAACCACTTGAAAAATATCTCCTGCATCAATATGGTCTTGAGCTTTCTTGACATTTTCACAAAAAAGTTTTTTTTCTGTATTGCTGGAGTAGAATAAATCTTTTTGCTCTGCGGAAGACCCTTTCCATTCTAAAGCTGTTGCTTCTACAGGTAGGGGTAATTTTAGTTTAAGAATTAATTTAGAAACGCGATCACAGGCTATTTTGTAAGTTTCTTTGATGTCTACTTGGGGATCTCGTAAATCAGCATAAGCGATTACCCATATTTTACATTTAACGCGATCAAAAATCATTAAATTATCTACTTGCATCCAAACTCCATCGGGTAAATCTCCTTTTTTATTAGGATTTACAGGGACTCTAGGTTCAATCCAATTAATTAATTCATAACCCCAAACGCCAAATAACCCGCCAATTCCAGGAGGTAATTGTGACAATTTTACAGGCGTAATTGAATTCAAACATTGCTCTAAAATAGCGAAAGGATTACCAGTAAAAGTTGTTTGCTCCTTGTTGCGATGGGTTTGAATGGTTTGCTCTCCTCTGGCTTCTAAGACCCAGACGGGATCACAACCAAGAAAACTATAGCGAGCAATATTTTCTCCCCCTTCTACTGACTCCAGTAAAAAATTATAGGATTGTCCTGCACATACTTTATACCAAGCAGAAACAGGAGTTTCGAGATCAGCAGCTAATTCTTGATAAACAGGAACGAAATTGCCTTGGTTAGCTAGTTCAGAAAATTGCTCAAAACTGGGGAAGATCATATTTTTTGTTCCACTAGTGACAAAAAAACTTATAGCTTATAGCTTATAGCTAATCGTGGAGCGATTTTAAGATTTTTTTTCTTTATTTTCTCCTCTCGATTTGGCAATCTAAGTAAAAGTAGTAACCATTAAAATATCATCATGGAACTGATTGGACTATTAACTCAAGGTTTGAACGTTAATGAAGATCAAGCTAAAGGAGGCGCGGGATTAATTTTTCAACTAGCCAAGCAGCAACTAGGAGATAGTGACTTTGCCCAAGTGGCAAATGCGGTACCTGGTTTAGATGATTTGCTGGGCGCAGCACCTCAGGAAGAAAGCGGCATGATGGGTGCCATTGGAAGTTTAGCTGGTGCTTTAGGTGGTAGCGGTGGCACTCTGGGCAAGCTAGCAGGATTAGCTTCTTTAGTTGGTGGTTTTGAGCAATTAGGTTTAAATCCTGACATGATCGGCCAATTTGTGCCGATAATTCTTTCTTTTGCGCAAAATCAAGGAGGTGATAACGTTAAGGAGCTTTTAGCAGCTATTTTAAAATAAATTTTTGATTTTTTGCGGAGGTTTTTGTGAGTTATTTTTATTTCTCGTCAGAGTTGTCCTGTCTAAGACCACTATATTTGTTTTTTTTTGAGTGATTGCTCACAGCCTGATATAGTGCCGCAGTATTTAAGGATTTCACGGGACACGCAAGATAGTCGCGAATAGTCAAAACCTTGGCTATTTCCTCTTTAATTTATTTTATCTGGCCGATCTTCTTTGTCTTCATCCAGTCAAACTAGAAGAGTAGTTGGTGGCTGTCGCTCTTTAATTCCTGCAGAAGTTACTCAATTGTCTCGGCATGAGGGATGTGCGCTTCCAATATTGAACTTAGTCCCAGATTTTGAGAAAATAACCTTAAGGTGGTTGAGGAGTTGATTATAAGACAATAAAAATTTGTTAATACTATGCTTTCATAAAACGAAATAGCATTATCGTAGGAAGTTAGAGCATAGAAGATAAACACTAAAAATAATTTCTTCTTCTCGAAGAAATAGTAGCATAATTAAGTTAAAAGAAAATCAGTCTATCCCAAATTATTTTTTCTAAGAACCAGAATTCAATCGAGTTTCTCAAAATCTATAGCGGGCTGACTTTGAGAATAATATCACCTTCGAGATTAGTCATGATATACCCACTTTTATTTCCTTCTAGATCGGGAATGGCTCTTTTATTGATTTGATCATAACGAAGTTAAGCCCCATGCCAGGATTTTGTTGAGGGACAGGAAAATTAAAATTAGGCAATGTTAAATGAAGTATTGGGTGGACACTACCGAGTTGTTCAAGACTTACAAGAAGGAGGATTAGCTAAAACCTACATTGTGGAAGACCATCATCGACCTGGTCATCCCAAATGTGCTGTCAAATTTCTCAAACCTGCTAGTAAGGATTCTGAATTCTTGCCTACTGCTAGGCGTCTGTTTAACCAAGAAGCAGAAATCCTGGAAAAGCTAGGTCAGCATGACCAGATTCCTCGTCTGTTGGCTTACTTTGAAGAAAACCAAGAGTTTTATTTAGTACAAGAGTTCATCGAGGGTCATACCCTCACTATGGAACTACCACGGGGTCACTTTTGGTCGGAAAGCAAAGTTGTCGAGATGCTACAAGATGTTTTGCCGACTCTGGAATTTGTTCATAGTCACGGGGTCATTCACCGCGATATTAAACCAAACAACTTAATTAGAAGGGAGCAAGATGATCGATTGGTGTTGATTGACTTTGGTGCCGTCAAGCAAATTCGCGCTCATACCATTGTGAGCCACTTGCCGATTAATCAAAAGACAATCTCTATTGGCACCCATGGATACATGCCAACAGAGCAGGTACGAGGGAAACCACGCTTAAATAGTGATATTTATGCCTTAGGAATGATCGGCATCCAAGCCCTCACAGGTGTATATCCTATTGACTTACAGGAAGATGCTGAAGGTGAGGTTATTTGGCGCAATCTGGCAAGGGTTAGTAATGAACTAGCTGAGATCCTGACCAATATGGTGCGCTATCACTTCAAAGATCGCTATCAATCTGCGACTGAGGTGCTACTGGCACTCCAACCACTAGCTTATTACTACGGACTGCTCCCCGCAAACTCAGAGCCAGCAAGTCCTAAGGTAGTCCCAGAATCTAAGTTGCCGGAGCAGAAAGTTTATCCAGACATTAATCATTCCAGTATTCCTAGAAACTCAGAAGCAGCTAGAGAAACTGAGCTTTGGGATGCGAAGATTAATTCAGATATTCAACAGCTAAATTCAGGGTTGGTCCCTAAATCTGAGTATCGAAAGCAGAAATTATCTCTAGGCACTGATCCTCAAGCTCTCAACCTAAACAGATTTTCTGAAGCACAGCTAGTGTTTCCTCCAGGTTCCTTACCCCCACCAAAAGACGATTCTTCAATTTTATCTTGGTTATTTCGTAAAAAATATCATTTACTAATTGGGGTAGGCATGGGATCGGTGCTGCTTAGTATGTTTACTTCTTATTATCATATAAAGCATAAGCAGTCTTACTTCCAAGCACAGGGAGCTTTAGAGCAAATAGACGCTTTGAAGGTAGCTGCCAAATATCAAGAATGCCTGCAACAAGCCCAAATATTTCCCCAAGATTATTCAGACTTAAACGCAGAATTAGAAACTATACTGTCTCAGTGCCATCAGGGTCATGCTCAAAAACAACTAGCTGAAGCTAGAGAGCTAGCAGCACACAGTAAATTGCAAGATGCGATCGCCAAAGCTGGCCAAATCACTTCAGATAAGAATATTTATCAAGAAGCACAGCAACTTATAGATCAGTGGTCAAAACAGATTTTGCAAGTCGCTCATAATGAATATCAAAAAGGAAAACTCTCAGAGGCAAAAGCGATCGCAGGAGCGATTTCAGCTGACAATCCTTGGGCTCAAGAAGCACGGGAAACAATTCAGCAGTGGGATGAAGAGTGGCAGCAGAATGAAAATTACCTGCAAGAAGCCCAAAAGAAACTAGATGAGCGTCGCTGGCACGATGCCATCAAAGAAGCGCAGAAAGTCAGTAAGAATAAATATTGGCAGACGAAGAGTGCCTCAATTATCCAGAAGGCACTAGCAGGAATTTACGCTGCTAGGCAACCAGTATCGCTACCCCCCAAACCAACCCCTTCTCCCAAAACAGTATCATCACCCCCCAAACCAACCCCTTCTCCCAAAACAGTATCATCACCCCCCAAACCAACCCCTTCTCCCCAACCAGAACCTATAATTAGAAAATCACAGACTGAGCGTCGAGGAACACGCAAGCCGTCTCAAACCAAGACTGAGCGCCGTCCTACAGAGTGGGAATGTATGAATAATCCTAATCCCAAATGTCGTTAATCTGATTAGAGCAACACCATGACATCGAGTGCGACTAATTCTCCCTCAACGAAGTCCCCAAAATAGTATCGTCTTGGGCTTTCCCCAGAGTATAGAGTTTATGTGATGCTCCTGGTGTAATTGCTCACGTTAGTTGCTACTACACAGCAACTTCGTCCCAATTAGAGAGTAGAAGCGGATAAAATTGAACCTATTTTTTAGCGAAGAAATAACCGATTAAATATAAAGAGCCACAAAAAACCGCTAACTTTTCTAAATCTGGTTGCTGATGCCAAATATTGTCTAATGCCAAGAATAAATCTCCATAGGTTTGACATTGAATTAATTGAGGGCAAACTTGCTGGGCTAAAACCGCTAACTTTTCAGGTTCTGCGCTACTGTGACCTGGTACGGGAACTAAATGTAATTGATCTTGAGGACGTAATAAAGCTTCGAAAATATCTTGATGATCTTTGGTCGATAACATCCCCATAATAAAGATTACAGGCTTATTAAGAGTATCTAAATAATTTCGCAGTGCGATCGCTGCTGCTGGATTATGAGCCCCATCAATTAAAAGAGGATGATCTCGATAACTAGTCCATTGTAACCTTCCTGGCCATTGGGTTTTGGCCATTCCTTGCTGGATCGCAGCTAGAGGTATATCCCAGCCTTTTTCTTGTAAGATTTTACAGGATGCGATCGCGATCGCCGAATTATGCAACTGGATATCTCCCAGCAACGGCAAAGGATACTCCACCTCCCCATATTTCACCCATCTTCCTCTGCTCCCTTGTTCCCCCTGCTCTCTTGCTCCCAATTCAGTCGCTGCATCTATCCAAACAGTAGGACAATTTAACTCTTCAATTTTTTGTTCAATTACGGTAATCGCTTCGGTCGGTAATTGACCGATCACCGCAGGACAATTAGCTTTCAATACTCCTGCTTTTTCTCTCGTAATATCTGCTAAAGTTGGCCCCAGACGTTGCCAATGTTCTCGGCTGATAGAGGTAATAACACTTATTATAGGGCGATCGCAAACATTGGTCGCATCCAATCTGCCTCCCAAACCCACTTCCATAACAGCTAGATCCACCTGAGATTGGGCAAAATATAGCCAAGCAGCAGCCGTAATAATTTCAAACTGGGTAGGAGTTTCTTCTGCCAGCGATGCTTTAGCAATCACTAGTTGCAAAACATCAATTAACAAAGATTGTTCAATCGGTTGTTCGTTTAAATAAATCCTTTCTGTCCAATCTACTAGATGAGGAGAAGTATAGCGTCCGACTCGATAACCAGCCTCAGTCATAATTGCCGACAAGTAGGCACAAACTGAACCTTTCCCATTGGTTCCTGCAACATGAATTATTGGTACTTTATTTTGAGGATTATCTAAGTCTACTAAGAGTTTTTTGATTCTTGCTAAACCCAAATTTACTCCGAAACGTTGAAAGGGTTCCAAGAGAGAATCAATAGTTGGATGGTTAGTCATGGACAATTAGGTAATATGTAATGGGTGCTGATTATCAACTATCAATTAGCAAAACACAAAACATAAGTATCTAGGCAAAATTGTTTAGGCTACGTTGTTCTAGCCTCTATTTTCAAGACAGGTCTATGATGTTGATTAGTTCTTAGCTATAACCATAAGCTATTAGGTTCTTTGAAATTCATCAGGGATTAGTAACTAGTTACCGATCTTTAATCTTGAAAATTGCTGTTTCCTTGAGCTAAACGACGGATATTGAGAATATCACTCATATTTTTCATGCGATTAAGAGTATACTCAAACTGTTGCCGATCGCGGATGTCAATACTCAGAGAAATTAAAGCAGGTTTATT
>JAAUYH010207999.1_pt1 | contig 10424 bp, 8 predicted proteins | sample 7278061 | NCBI WGS metagenome assembly JAAUYH01 (sample SAMN14350203, study PRJNA611818) | marine sediment metagenome | isolation source: surface marine sediment (0.6m) | place: French Polynesia: Moorea | collected 2018-08 | reverse complement strand
GATCAGCCGCACGAGCGTGGCCGTGCTGTCGAACTGCGACGCCGACTGCAGCATCGCCATCGAGCTGAACCCGCCCTTCCAGGGCTTCGCGGCAGCGGCCAAGGGCGACGGATACCGGCCACTGATCGGTACCAACAACCGCTACTACGCCGTCAACCACCACAGCTACCGCTACAGCAGCGGTTCCTACAGCGGTGACATCGTCTGCATGGACGCCACCGACCCCAACAACGTCAGTCGTTGTGCAGGATGGAATCCGCCTGTCAACAACCTGTACTACACCCACAACAAGGCCGACGACTACATCGACAACAACCGGGGCCGCATCTACTTTCCGGCTTGGAAGCGCTCTAGCGACGACCTCGGCATCGCCTGCATCACCACCGACAGCACCCCGAGCTGGTGTGAGTTCACCAAGCTGACCAACTGGGACCGGACGGGTGGCGGCCAGTACGGATACATCGCACTCAACGGCGTGTGGGTCACGGGCAGCTACCCCAACGAGCGCATGTTCGCCATGGACCAGGCCGGCAAGATGTACTGCGTCGAGCTGTCCGACATCGGCAACTCGGGCACGAATACGACCCAGTGCCCGGGCTATCCGAAGAACACCGACATGGTGGGCAAGTCCGGCCTGCTCAGCCTCGGAAGCAGCGGTTCGAAGATCGTGCTCGGCGAGCTGATCAACGGCCGCTACCTCTACACCTTCGCCGACACGACCCGGAGCTCGGCACCCTTCGGCTGGTACCAGTGCTGGGACACGCTGACCAACAACGGTTGCAGCAGCTGGTCCGATGCCAAGCAGCAGAACGGCTTCTACGACGACCGCCAGCGTGAGCTCAAGTTCATCCGCCACAACACGGCCGGCGTACCGGTCGGCTTCTGTACCGCACCGAGAACCTCGTACCAGTCGGAGTTCAGGCACCACTGTGTGAGCCTGTCGAACGGTTCCACGATGGCGCCGATCCCGAACTTCCACGACACGTTCGACCACTTCGTCTCGGACCCCAGCAGCAGCACCGAGCCGAGCCTCTACGGCGAGGGCTTCACCTGGTACAACGAGGACGGCAAGGGTGAACGGGTGTTCTTCGGCGTCGTCGACAACAACCCGGTCAACGTCACCCCGCAGATCTACTGCTACTCGTGGCTCGACCAAGCGCCCTGCCCCAACGGTTCCACGCCCGGTGCCTTCGAGGCCGAACAGATCTACGGCATGGTCCAGGTCAGCGAGGACTGTGTGCTCGGCGTGGGCCACTCCAGCCAGATGTACTCGTTCAGCGCTAAGTACCTGACCAAGTGCACCGGCTCGAGCGTCGACACGCTCGTGTACCCCTGCTTCTGCAACAACTCGACCGAGACCCGCTACGGGATTCTCGAGCTGCCTCCCGAGCTCATCAACGTGCTCGAGTCGGCCGAAGCAACGGTGATCGGCACCGACGGAACGGTCGTCACACACCCGGATCTCATCAGCGAGTCCATGGACCTGTCTTCGTTCAACGGCGACCCCGGACCCCTACAGCTCGAGATCGTCGTCGAGTCCAAGGTGAACGGCGCCGGCGACGTGCTGTGGACAACGCCCTACAGCGCCAACCTGACGCTCACCGTCCAGCCGACACTCACCAACTGAGCTTCCGGTCGGTCAGTCGAGAACTGCAGGCAGCGGTTCGGCGTGCAACACGCCGACCCGCTTGGTCGCCCTGGTGAGGGCTACATACAGGGCCCGCATGCCCTGGCTCTCCTCGGCGACGATCCGGGCTGGTTCGATGACGAGGGCGGCGTCGACTTCGAGGCCCTTGATCAGCTGCACCGGCACGACGGTGACCTGCTCGTCGAGCCCCGATCGGGTGGCCCCGCCAAAAGGCACACCGGCGTCGGTGAGGGCGTTGGAGACATCGTCGACCAGTGACCGAGGAGCGATGACCGCGACATTGCCGACCTCGATGGCGTCGAGCTCGGCCTGGACTGCTGCGGCCACCGATGTGCCGACCGACTCGACGGAGCGGATCACGGGTGGGTCGCCCTCGTGGCGAATCGCCGTCGGGGGCTCGAGTTGGGGCGCGGCCTCGGTGAGCACCTTGGCGGCGAGGGCCATGGCCGGCGCCGGGATCCGATAGCCGGTCGTCAGTTCGCGGCGGCTCGGCTCCCGCTTCATCGACAGCAGCTCCAGCACCTCATCCCAGGAGTCGTGGGCCCAGCTGCCGGTGGCCTGAGCGATGTCGCCGACCAGAGTCATCGACCCGTTCAGAGATCGGCGGGCCACCATCCGTATCTCCATCGGGGACAAGTCCTGGGCTTCGTCGACGACGATGTGGCCGTAGGTCCGCACCTCGTCGGTCGCCTTGCGGCCGGGCCGATGACCGAGGTGGGAGCGGGCCTCGTCGAGCAGCGGAGCATCGGTGAAGGTCCACACGACCTCATCAGCGTGATCGGCCCGAGGCCGGTGCAGCAGCTGGGCCGCGTCCGGTTCGAAGAGGCCGCGGCCAGCCGACCGGATGAGGGCCGGGCTGCCGAAGAAGTCGTGTAGGAGCTGGGCGGGCGTCAGCACGGGCCACATCCACTCGAGCGCCTCTCGAACGGGAAGCGACCACCGTGTGCGCTCCCGCACGACCTCGGCTGCCACCTCCGAACGGGCACTCTCGGCCAGAGCGGCGAAGAACTCCTCCTCCACGAACCGACGGGCCGCGTTGTGGGTGCGGAAGCGGCGTCGGGCCTCCTTGATGATCACCTCGCTCTGGCCGACGGTCAGGTCGAGGTGCTGCACCCCGAAGCCGATCCGGAGATCCTCTCGCAGCGGCCGCTGCCTCTGCTTCACGGCGCGACCGATCATCTCCACCATGCGAAGGTCGCCCTTCACCGAGGCGACCTCTTCGGTGTCGAGCTCCTCGGTGCGAACCCGTGGCACCACCAGGTCGCTGAGCACAGCCAGCCGTACCCCAGACTCCCCCAACGAGGGCAGCACCTGTTCGATGTATGCCAGGAACAGGCGGTTGGGACCGATGACGAGCACACCCTGATCCTGGAGAGGGAAGCGGTGGGAGTAGAGCAGGTAGGCGGCGCGGTGGAGGGCGACGACCGTCTTGCCAGTGCCGGGACCGCCCTGGACGACGAGCACCCCCTGCAGGGGCGACCGGATCACCTCGTCCTGTTCGCCCTGAATCGTGGCGACGATGTCGCCGAGCCGTCCGGTTCGAGCCGTCTCCAGGGCGGTTATGAGCGCTCCGTGACCCTGAACGCCGCCGTGGGCGGCTTGCTCGTCGAGGCGCGACAGATCGCCGAAGAGCTCGTCGTCGATGTCGAGAAGCGTGCGGTGGCGAAGGGCGAAATGGCGCCGGCGAATCAACCCGAGCGGCTCGACACCAGTGGCCCGGTAGAAGGGCTCGGAGGCCGGGGCCCGCCAGTCGACTACCACCGGGTCCTGATTTCGGTCCCACACACCGACACGTCCGATGTAGAGCGAGTCGTCGTGCTCACCGGCATGGTCGATGCGGCCGAACACCAGCGACCGGTCACCGATGTCGAGCTGGGCCAGGCGATCGGCCACGGCCTCGATCATCGCCTCCCGCTCGAACCGGGCCTGGTTCGTGCCTCCGGCGCCGACCTCGACGGTGTCGGTGAGCTTCTTCGCCAGCTCCCGCGCGTCCTCGAGGCACCGATGGGCGTGATCGATATAGGACTGTTCGGCTTCGAGATCGGGGTGAATGACCGCGTCTCCGGGGGATCAGAGGGGGCTTTTGGGGGAGTGAATCAGCCTAGCGGGAAGGCTCGACCGTGCGGGCCGCGCCTCAAGCTCTTGCGGCCGTACGCTGAGCGCCATGACCGCTCCATCCGACTCGGCCTTCCTGGCCGCCTGCCGGAGCCGGCCTCACGAGCGGATCCCCGTCTGGTTCATGCGCCAGGCCGGTCGGTCGCTCCCCGAGTATCGCCGGATCCGGGGCGAGGGCAGTATCACCGAGGCCATCGCCGATCCCGAACTTGCCACCGAGATAACCCTTCAGCCCGTGCGGCGATATGGTGTCGACGCCGCCATCCTCTTCTCGGACATCGTGACGCCGATCCATGCTGTCGGCTTCGGCATCGACGTCGTGCCGGGGACCGGTCCTGTCGCCGAACAGCCCTTTCGCTCCGCGGCCGACCTCGACCGACTCCCGCCGCTCGATCCCGACCGTCACATGCCCTACGTGCTCGAGACGGTCGACAACCTCGTCGCCGATCTCGACATCCCGCTGATCGGGTTCGCCGGAGCGCCCTTCACAGTCGCCAGCTACCTCGTCGAGGGTGGACCGTCACGGACCCATCAGCGCACCAAGACGTTGATGAAGGCCGAGCCGGCTCTGTGGGATGCCCTCGTCGACCGGTTGGCCGACATCGCCGTTGCCTCCCTGCAGGCTCAGGTCGCCCACGGGGCCCAGGCGGTGCAGCTCTTCGACTCGTGGGCCGGCACCCTGGCCCCGGCCGACTACCGACGCCACGCCATGCCCGCATCCGCCAAGGTGCTGGAAGCCCTGGCCGATGCCGGAGTCCCCCGTATCCACTTCGGGGTCGATACCGGGGAGCTGCTCGGGTCGATGGCCGAGGCCGGCGCCGACGTCGTCGGAGTCGACTGGCGAGTACCGCTCGACGAGGCTCGTCGGCGCGTGCCCGATCGGTGCGCCCTCCAAGGCAACCTCGATCCGGCGATCCTCGGAGCGCCATGGGACGTGGTCGCCGCCGAGGTCGACGCCGTTCTCGCCGCCAACGACGGCCATCCGGGCCACATCTTCAACCTCGGCCACGGTGTCCCGCCCGACACCGACCCCGAGGTGCTCGAGCGGATCGTCGACCGGGTTCACTCGCACCATGGCTGAGACCCGCCGCATCGCCGTCGTCGGAGCCGGCATCTCCGGGCTCGCGGCCGCCGTCGAGCTGCTCGACAACGGTCACAGCGTGGTGCTCTACGACGAGGCCGACCGGGCCGGCGGTCGGATCGACTCGATCGTTCTCGACGGCCTGACCGTGCCGACCGCTGCCGACAACTTCGTGGCCCGCACTCCCCAGGTCGCAATGCTGGCCGAGCGGGTCGGCCTCGACCACGACCTGCTCGCCCCCGAGGCCCGCCAGGCTCGCATCGCTCGCGGCGGGGCACTGTACGAGCTGCCCCCGACACTCCTGGGGGTGCCGACCGACCTCGGTGCCCTGAGACCGGGTCTGATCTCACGCGCCGGGCTCGATCGAGCCCGACTCGATCTCGATCTGCCGGACGACCGGCCCGCCTGTGACGAGTCGGTGGGAGATCTCGTGCGTCGCCGGCTGGGCGACGAGATCCTCGAGTACCTCGTCGACCCTCTTCTCGGGGGCATCAACGCCGGCGACAGCGACCGGCTCAGCCTCGAGGCGGGCGTTCCCCAGCTGGCCCACGCCCGATCGCTCGATCATCGGCTGACCATCGCCGCCGGTGAGCTGCGCGAGCGCACGATCGACCCCGAGACCTCGGTCTTCCTCGGATTGGCCGGTGGGCTGAACCGACTCGTCGAGGAACTGCGGAAGACGGTCGACGACCATCCCGACGGCGAGGTGGAGCTCGGGTTCGCAGTCCGTTCGATCGAGCGGTCGAGCCCCGGCTGGACGGTGAGCGGAACGGACTTCGACCAGGTCGTTCTGGCCACTCCGGCGGCCGCCACCGCCGAGCTTCTAGAACCGGTCGTTCCCGCCGCATCGGCGCTACTACGGTCGATCGAGTACTCGAGCGTTGCCGTCGTTCTCCTCGTCGTGCCCCGGGGGTCGATCGCCCAGCCCCGATCGGTCAGCGGGGTACTCGTGCCCCGGGCCGAGGGCCACCTGATCACCGCCATCTCGTTCGCATCCCACAAGTGGCCCGACGTGGGCAGCGCCGAGCTCGACGTTCTGAGGATCTCGGTCGGACGCCGCAGCGATCGTCGCTGGGTCGACATGTCCGACGATGAGCTGACGACGGCCGTGATCGACGACGCCGGGCAGATACTCGGGCAGCCGGTCGAGCCGGTGGCCCACCACGTCCATCGCTGGCTCGACGCCCTGCCGCAGTACGACGTGGGCCACGGCGACCGCGTCCGGGCTGTGGAGGAGGCTGTGGGCGCCTCGGGTCCGGGCCTGCACCTCGCCGGGGCCTGGATGCACGGACTCGGTCTGGCCGCCTGCGCCCAATCGGGCCTCGACGCGGCCCGGGCGATCGGGAGCTGAGGCTGCACCCATCGCGGCCCGGAAGTGTGCTTCACTGACCGGGAGCGGCGGACCAACCGAGGGAAAGATGACCACCGAGACCCTTCTCTCCGACACGACACCCCGGCCCGACGTCGCCCAGACCGGCGGCCGGAGCGATCAGGCCGCGCCTGCCCTCGACTGGTATCAGGCCACCCAGGCGTGGGGTCGAGAGCGCCCCGACGAGTTGCCCGAAGGCGACCATCATCTCAACGTCGATCGCACCTTCGTGTTCGTCGACCTGGCCGGCTTCACCGGCTTCACGCGCGACCACGGGCCTCACGAAGCCGTGAAGCGTCTCGGTGAGTTCCGGCGCATAGCCCGAAACGTGGCCGCCAAGCGGGGCGTGCGGGTCGCCAAGTGGCTGGGTGACGGCGTGATGACCGTGAGCGTCGACCCCACGGCTGCCATCGCCTTCAGCGCTCACCTCGTCGACCACTTCCGCCGCACCGACCTGAACGTCCGAATCGGTCTGGCCAGCGGTATCGCGCTCCTGTTCGAGGGCGACGACTACATAGGAGAGCCGGTGAACCTGGCTGCCAAGCTGTGTCAGGCGGCCCAACCGGGCGAGATGCTCGCAGCCTGCTCTCTCGACGACCTGCCCGACTGGGTCACCGCCGAAGCCGACATCTCCGTCTCGATCCGCGGTGTCGGCCTCATCGGCGACATTCACCGTCTGGTCCCCGAGCTGTGATCCCTGGAATGGCCCCGACGCCACCTCGGTTCCCACCGGCATGGACCTGTTCATAACCCCCGCCGCCGTCGAGCTGATCCGCCGGCGCGGCGGTGTCGCCGCTATCGACTTCATCCCACCAATCGGTTGAGGCCGCACGGCCTTCGACGTGTCGGTCGACACGCACCTCAAGGGAAAGAACCTCCAGCCCTATCGCGTCGTCCGCCAGGACGGTCTCAAGATCCATGTGGCGCCCAGCCTCATGAGCTTCGCCTCGCACGTGCAGCTCGACACCCGCGGCGGACTTCGCAAGAAGATCGACGTCGACATCCACCACGAGCACGGGCCCAGCTGCAGCCACCCCTGACCCGCTTCATGACTGCCCTTTTGTCGAGCGGACGAAGCAACCGTCAGCGTCGGGCGACGCGGATCGGCTCGGTGGCGCAACTCGGAACTTCGGAAAGGAGTCCGAGTGCTCCTATATACGCATCGAGCGCCGCGAGGAGCTCGGCGGCACCATCGTCGGTGGTGCTGCGGGCGAGTGCGAGGCGCGCCTGAGCGGCCAGCTCGAGCAGGGAGCGGGCCTGCTCGGCGGTGAGTTCGCCGAGCTCGTCGGGGAGCGACGGCACCCGGTTGTCGAGATCCTGGGCCGCAACCTCCAGCGCCTGCACCAGGACCCGCGCCTCACTCGAGTCGCCGAAAGACGCCTTCCATTCATCTGTCGCTTGTGCCACGGTGGCGACGTTCTCCCGACAGTGAGCGGTGATCTCGGGATGACTCAGGTTGATTCCGACGGCTACGAGATCTTCCTCCGGCGAATCGTCATCGAGCGCCATGAGGCCCACGAGCCCGATCAAGATGATGACAGCGGCAGCTGCCGCCAGAAGCGGTCGGTAGCGACTCGATCTCGGCCTGCCTTCGGGGCGTCGAAGCTCCAGTTCAACGACCTTGCCATCGATGGCATCATCCGTCGCCAGCGGTGAAGCAGGGGTGGTCGGGCCGGTGGGCGCCTTCGCCGGCGCGGCCGCCGACCACTCCTCTTGCAGGCGGGCTCGAATTCTCTCACGGGCTTCAGGCCCCGGATCCCGGCGACGGTCATGGGCCTGCAAACGGTCGATCGGATCGTGGCTCACGTCATCTCCTCGTAGGCAGTCGAGAACGACCGGCGGGCCCGAGCGAGCAGCGACTCCGTCGTTCCATAAGGCAAACCCATCGCTTCCGCGACCTCGCTGACCGCCAAGTCGTCGAGGTAGCGCAGCCCCAGTGCGATTCGCTGACGCTCGGGCAGCGTCGATAGCGCGTCGAGCACCACATCATCGTCGAGATCGTGCGACACCGGATCGACGACGCGTTCGCTCTTCATGCGGACGAGCCGGCGACGGCGGGCATCAGCGTTGCGCCAGTGGTCGACCAGCCGCCGCCGAGCGACCGTGGTGAGCCAGCCGCCAGTGACCTCATCGGCGCGACCCCCCCTGTAGTGCCGGACGGCGGCAGCAAACGTCTCCGCTGTGAGGTCCTCGGCGAGTACCGCATCGCCGCATCGGGCGATAAGGAAGCCATACACCAGGTCGACTTCGGCGTCGTACAAGGCCTCGAACCGCTTCCAATCGGCGTCGATCTTCGGTGTCACCATCGTCACATCCGATCATCGGTTGGCGCGACAGTCTTCCGTCGCGACACATCCGAATTCGATCCCTTCGGCCCAGCCACGGATTCTCCAGCGACCCGACTCGACAAGCGCTCGACTCGGGCCGGCCAGCCCGATCATGACTGGGCCCGATGCCGTGTCCGCCACCCACACCTCAGCGGCCGCGTGATCGAGCCAACCCCCGAGACCAGCATCGACATCAGGAATTATCTCTGTTCTGAGCACAGCCGAACTTGGCCCACCTTCGATGATGCGAACCTGGGCCACCTCGCCCCACAAGGTCTGCTCCGGCGCCTTCGTCATGACGAGCGCGGGGTCGGCCTCGAGCGCCTCGAGAACGGACGCTGCCGACGGTGTCGGCGATCCGTCGGCCGCCGCCACCGGGCGAACGAGGAACAGCCAGAGATCCTCGGCGAAGACCTCGACACGGCCGGGAACGTGGTGGGCGAACCCGCTCCCGTCCACCCACAAGCTGACATCCTCGAGCGCCGCGAAGGACCATCTACCCTCGGCGAGATCCGCCCATCGACTCGCCATCTGGTCGGCGGGCACAGGGTGCGGCTTCGACGCTCCTACCTGCACCGAGCCGATGAGCTCGTGGGCCTGATCGCGGAAGCTCGGCGAGGCGGTCGGCCCGGTGATCAGCGCCATGATGGGTCCGGCCTCGTCCGGCCACACGACAATCCGCGTGAGTTCCCCTTCGTACAGAATGTGAGGCGCATAGCCGGCTCGAAGCAGGAGCGTGCATTGGGAGGGAGCACAATCGGTATCGGCCGACCCATCGGTCGACAAGACCACGTCGAACCAGACCCCGCCGTTCGAGAGCCGGCCCTGATCGGCGATGTCTAGCCGGTCGGTGCTCAACAACCAATCCGACCAATCCGCACGATCGATATCGGGGAAGGCCACGTCGGGCGATGACGTGGGCGGTAGAGCGTCGTCGAAGTAGCCGAGCGGACGGATCAAGCTCACGCGCGGGCTGGGGGCGTCGAGCGCGTTCTCGACCGGTACCAGGTCGACACGACCGGGAACCTCGAGTTCCAGGCGCCACCAGTTGGACATCTCGACCGTGACCTCGGTGCCGAGGCTCGTGAGCAGGTACGAACCGGGTGCAACCAGGGCCGGGGCCACTCCAACTTCGAGTTGAAGCCCGTCGATCGGTTCGGGCCGTAGATATCGACGGATCTGACGCTGCACCGCGGCTGACGGCTCGTTCGGGATCGTCGGGGTCGCCGCCTCGTCCACCGCAATCTGCTCGGTCGTGGCGGTGGAGTCATTCGTCACCGTAGGGCCCCCCGACGTGCAGCCTCCGACCCCGATCGCGACGAGCGCCAGGGCTAGCCGCAGTCCGAGTCGACCACCCACTGCCCGTTCCGCTCACCCGGGGATCGGAGAGACGAACACCCGCTCGACGGGGGTAGAGAGCGGCACAGCCCACAGCAACACGACGTCGCTGCCTGCGTACAGACCCCACGGGCCGGAACCGACTCCCGTCAGCGTCTGCCAGCTCCATTCGCTCCCATCTTCGCTCCAAGCCAACCACTCGGTACCTGCACACAAGTCCTGCACGCCAGCGGCGTCGGCGGCGACACCCCGTTCGACTTGCGTCACCTCGAGCATCGTTCTCCCACCGTCAGGGTCGACGACCCAGAGGGTCTGGAAGATGTCGACGATCACATCGTCGGCTGGGGGCCCGTAGAAGTCGTGCGTCAGTGTCGATCCGTCGGGCCGCGTGATCTCGACCTGCTCGGGGTTCAGCCAAGTGACAGTCCAGCCATCCTCGGTGTGGGTGTAGGCACCCCCACAGTCTCGGTAGGCGCCATCCGTCCACAGCACGGCCGCGAAGCTCGGTCGGAGGGCGCCGTCCCCGGGCTGGGCTGCACCCGGAGG
>JAAUYH010032410.1_pt1 | contig 10426 bp, 5 predicted proteins | sample 7278061 | NCBI WGS metagenome assembly JAAUYH01 (sample SAMN14350203, study PRJNA611818) | marine sediment metagenome | isolation source: surface marine sediment (0.6m) | place: French Polynesia: Moorea | collected 2018-08 | reverse complement strand
GACGGGTATATTGAACATGCAGTCACTGATCTTTCATCGAAAAATGTATGGTTCAAGTAGTCGATATCTAAGAATCAAGAATCATTTTATCGCTTATCGGAGCTGAGTAATTATTTGTCACAAAACCTAGAACTATGGATCCCTCCTATTAGCCCGATGAATTTTTCTAACCGAACTGTCCCGAAAGATGTAGCTCCGAGCATCTGTAGCTACTGGTGTTTTTAGTCCGAAGGCTGAATGTTTCCAGCGTTAGGAGAACGGTAGGCGCATAGACATGTCGTATGCTGGAACGCAAGTTAATTCTACAGCAAGACCGATCTTGTGTCGGGAAAGGTATGTTCTAAGCACTGATTTTCATCAATAACTGTTTAGCGGAGAACTCAATGTGCCGAGGGCAATGCCGTCTTGAATCTAATATCCTAAGGTGTACAATCAAACTCTAAATAACTTGTTATTTACTAACCCGAAAATCATAGTTCAAAGGCAGAGACGGTACTATGAATCAATAATGTAGGCTTAATCTAGGAAATATCGCCTGGAGAATAATAGAAACGAAAAGAATCAATCCTAGCATGAACTAATAGAAAAAGTTACGCTGCACTATTCTCTGGAGCATCAGTAGTATATTGAAGGTTTATTTCCACGAATTTCCCCCGGGAACTTATGCACAAGTTTTTGTCCCCAGATTGCTGAAGTCCTGTCCCTTTCACGATGGAAATGAACGATTAATTTCGCGAACATTGTGCTCGATGGTAACATCTAACTGTTTTCGCTGTGTTGAATACTCAATCTCTATTCACAAATAAATTTACTTCGATATTAGGTTATTCAACTTCGCAACCGCAAATTCGTTTAGAAATAAATGCAGCAACCATAAGCGAACGGCACTTCTTCAATGATTGGAGAACTGATGCAGCTGATTAAGATTTTTATGATTCTTCCTCAGCCAATTTCGCCTGTAGCAATTGTCGAGATTCGAAATTCGGATTCAGCAGTTTACTAATTAGTTCTAGTCTAACATAGTTGGTTTGCAATTACATTGGGTATTTACTACATACATAATTTTCGTCGGTCTAAAATGCATAAGCTTAAATTGCGTCAACAACCTGACATGTAGTTGCGAGAGAGATAGCAGGAGCACGCATTATTCGCGCCGCTAGCACTATCCTGCAATCGGACATGTCGGTCTGTCACTTGGCTTAGACAAGCCTACTACGATAGAATAGCCTCGGCGTGGTTATTGTTGCAACTATTCTACTTTTCTACCCACAGCTATGTAAGGGCTTGAGATCTTACAGCGAGTAGAAGGGATGTCTAACCAAACCCGCAACAGCAATATCATTCGCGTTATTACATATATTTACCGTTCCACGCCTATTTCAATTGTAGCGTCCGCCTCTTTTTGTTCTTGCAATGTCTAAATCAAACAGAAGCAAAGCATATACTATGCCTTCGTAGCAATCAGTCTCCTTTCTTGAGAAGCCAACTACACAGCCTTCTGTTAAGGAAATTTCTGATTCACATCGATTAACTATGCATACTTTCGCAGACCAGTGGTCTTCTTCAACCATTTTTCGTCCATTCTACCGCCCCGGCTCAAAATATTAGCCATCGTATAAATTTGATCTTATTAGTACCGATGACGTTTGCTGTATTATTTCATGAATCTTCGATTTATTTTTGCTTATGATCTATAAGAATTACATGGTTTTCACTGAAAAACAAAAGGCTGATCAGCAGAAACTCCTGATTTTTCTCAATTTTGGGGTATTCTGTTTTGTAAATTTCATGTTCTACTTAAGTCAAATATGCAGCATTCTTGAAAACGAGTCATGAGCATATTTGACCGCATCAGGTTCTGAAACAAATAAAAGGTGGTTTCGTGATATCGCATAACTAAAAGGATTTTAAAATGGAAACTAGATTTCTTTGCATAACTTATTTCTCTGAATAGCTTCCTTTCCGCAGATTCTTTAATCGAAACCAAGAAATCTAGATCCTTACTAGGTTCGAAATTCAGGAAAAAATCGTATTATGTAGCATCAATGAGACAGGCTTTTGGTCAAACGAGTAGAGAATTTTTCTTGTGTGTCAACTACTGCCAATTTATCTAAATAATTTCTTTTATTTTGACTCCCTAAGCCCATTCCGTGTGCAAAGTTTAAAATTTTCAAATTCTTCAGTTAGTACGGGTTTAAAATGTTGAAAGTAAATACAAACACGACGAGGTATCACAATTACACTTGCTATTGTAATTTACTTGAATGATATTTGGCATGAGAAAAGTTCGAAAAGAATTCGTGAGTACGAGTCTCGCGTTTAACTATTGTAGTGATTGCACACTGTTTGCTGATTTCTACGATATGTAATGCGAAGTCTGCTACCTGGGAAGTACGGTAAATATCGAACACGGCGCATATTCGAATGCATTCCCATGTAATTACACAAGTTAAATTACATTCTGAATACAACTGCAACGTTGCATTCGAGCAAATATTTGCCGAAAATTCGCAAAAGTATTGGCCGAAGTTATGCCATAAGTATCTGTCCTTCGGAAAAGTGCTTCTGTTTTAAGGTGTTAATACCCACATCACTGATAGCAAGCTAGATCTATTTCAGCGAATCTAAGATGTTTACATGTAAATCTGTCATCGAATTTTGACAGAACATGAGCATCTATGTACAATATGTGATATTCGGCTCCTAAAATCGAAGATTTTCAGCAAATTAGCTTATATTCGCGTTGTTCCCTGACTTTTTTGGTAGTTGTCGGAAGATTTATTAGTATGAATCTGACAAATCTGAGTAGAAAAAGCCTAGATCTTCTAACATTCGTGAATTCGTTGGTCGAGAGTGCCGTACTTTACGCAACATCTGCCGGTCTAGTTACACCGTCGTTGAATATTCGAATATTTGTTTCTTTTCCTTTCACAACTTGGTTAGCAGGTAACAAAACTAATTTATCTGATACGTACATAATCGCAGAAATAAGTAGCCAATTTACAAAAATTGTACTATATGTCCTGTGTATTCGATATCTTTCGTTTATATGACATTTACTGCATCTTCCTGTGCTTTTGGGAGGAAGAGGGACAATATTCTGATTATTTTAGGCGCATAAATTAACCAAAAAAATTGGTTCTTTTCGCAAAATTTTAAACTCTCATTACGAATGAATACTGAGAATCAGTTCTATAATCTGAATTTAAAGAGCCTGGATATGAGTAATTTTGGCTAGTTTTTACAATCTTCTAGCACACTTATTATGTAAGATCGACCGCTTCACGTGCGAATGCCCATGTAATAGACATATTCGTAGGTGGAAAGGATGTCTGACCATAACAAATCCATGTGATTGAATAATCTGATCTACGAAAATCGTGAATGATCGATTGTTTTTGGTGGAACACTTTACATTCCATAATCGCGGAAGAATTTCCTGTTTAAGTTCTGCATCATCACCCACGAACGTTTAGAATTATTGAAATTGATTAATATTCGACATCGAAGAAGAAAAAGTACCATTCAATTTGAGCCCCTTCACAATCATTGAGTAAAATAGAATGAGTTTTCTTCATTCTACCCGCTAGATCGCATACCCTACGCCTATTGCTAAAAACATTATTTATTGGTCATAAGACGGGATGCTGAAACTAAACCGGTACTATAAAAAATTCTGGCGGTAAATCAAATACGGAGTAGACTTTTATTCATACGCTCTTGGGTTAAAATTTGGCTATTATTTATTTGAGTACCGAATAAATTTCTGGCAAACAAGCATTATATATTTGAATATCACTCATTTTGGGCGTTCCCTAATTCACTGTAATTTGTTTTTATCTCAATGGCTTACATTTTTGTTTCACAAGTAGATTCTATTGGCACGCGTTGTAAATCGGCGTGCGTCCAGCACCCTATCTGTTCCCACGCAGCCTTGAAGGACCACCCAACAAAACACTGTACTTCGCAACTCGTGAAGATCATGGCTCCCCAAAAAGCGAGGATTCTTCCACAAGAGATGGTTAAAATGCGGAGCTACGAGCGAGTGTTTGCCTTCTTCTCGCGCGAAGGCGGTCTGGATTCTTTTCTTGGTCATACCGATATGGCACCCGAAAAAAGCCGCAACCACATTCGCAATACATTGAGGCGGTGTTTCGGGGATTCTTCAACAGGTCAAGAATTCGGGCGACGTGCCCTCGCCACGGATCATGCGCATGCGTTGCGAAGAATAACGGATAGTGAGAAGCCGGCGAAAGCGCCACTTGGTGAAATGGCAATTCGATTATCAGAACTTCGTACACTTGGCATAGGCTCGTATGAACAGATGGAGGCGGCATGTTGCGCTGTCACCGCTGCATTCGTGTGTGCTTTGTATCGACAGTTCGACAAAGCAGACTTGCGGATTTGCGCGTTTCTTCGTTCATTGCAGAGACTTCCTCAGTCGAGCACTCTTCCACAAGGATTTATTACTGTTGGTGATGAAGCGCGCGCACTGAAAGATGGTTCTCCTGAAATAGCGCGAGTCGATGAGCGACTCGTTGAACTTTCTAAAGAACACACACCAGATGTGGCAGTAGGGAAAGTAAGCGAATTGCTCGACGTGCTGGCGTTGGACCATACTTGGCACGAACGAATGGATCAATTGGAGCAAGATGTCGAATCTGGTGCCCTTGTTTATTACGATAAACTGCGACAACGCGGGCTTGCGCTTATCAATCGCGGTGACTGGGTCCGGAACGACTCCCCGAGGAGAGGATCTACAAAGAAGAAAGGGCAACCAAGTTCGACTAAAGACTCGCATATGAAATCGCCGGAACAGAAAGCAGAAATCGCTAAATCGAAAGCCGCACAAGTTATTGAGAATGGAGATGGAATAGAGGAGGACCGAATTCTTCCCTCTAGCGAAACCCCAACAAAGGTGAGACCATCCACTTCGAAGTCTGGTACTCCTCGCCAAGTTGAAGAATCCCAGGGTATTGGGGAGGTTGCAAACGAAGATGCAAACGAAACACCACAAAGGAAACGGCGGAGGAAGCGGACGAAGCCGAAAACGGGAACGCCCTTGCAACACAATGAGCAGCAGTCTGAAATTGACGAAGATGAAATTGAAGAGCTTAGCCTTCCCAAGGACAAGAAGTCGGAGAAGAAGCGCCCGAGCGAAACAAAAAGAAAAAATCCTCGTAAAGGTAGAGACGAGCCACAATCCGAAGAGAGTGAGGACAAGGAGGAAGCTAAAGAGGATGGTGTTCGGCAATCCAATGGAATGCATAAGCAGAAACAAAGAAGCAGGAGGAAATCGGCCACTCCTCGACGCCTCAAGGTTGAATCACAAGTTGAGATGGACGATGATGATAGCGAAAGTCAGAGTTCTCTGCGAGTCCCCAAATCGTCGCATAAAAAACGACCCAGGAAATCTAAATCGCGAACGCCAGTGAAGGTAGAAGATGAATCGGAGGAAGAGCAGAAGGACGATGAATCAGCTGATGTGCTCGCCGTGATGCAGATGAACTCTGTGTCTAGAGGTCGAAAGCGCCGTACCATGATGTCGTCAGATGACGATGAGCGCCCTACTGAGAGGAACAGACGCAAGATGAACGGTAAGACTAAGGTTCGAATTGACGGTAGAGGCTTGATGACAAGTCGAAACGTTGTGACTCCGGTTAAGCGAAGAAGATTTTCTCTAGACCGCTCGGATGCGCAGAGAATGACAGAAGAACAGCTGCGATGGATTGAACGCTTTGCGGTGGAGGATTCGACTCAGGTATCGATGGAACTCGAAACCATCGACAGTTTATTGTAGTTACAGTATTGTTGAATTTGAGGATTTCTTCTCACCAATGTTGATCTTTGTTCGGAATTGCGAGGTTCACGCCGACTCAAACGTCGATATAAACATCTGTTCTCTTCGAGTAAGAGATATCCGTCTGTCAGTTAACTCGCAATCAGCGTTCGGGTAGCAGTTGATTTCCGTGAGTGTCTACAGGTCTGTTGTCATCTCGTACCGAAAAGTTCTCGCCGTATCATTCGACCGCATGAGTCATAGAAAAGGAAGTTCTATCGCGTTTCAGAGAAACTACGCAATCAAAACGAAAGTAGGCGTGCGTTCAGCTATTTATTTAAACAGATTGCAAATTTACAAGGTCTCCCGTCCGCTTCGCAGGCCTACTTCAACACGAAGTCAACACTGACAAACGCCGCGAGATCGGCAGGAAGCTCGAACGCCATCAAATTCGGTTTCTCCTTGTTTTCGATTTTCTGCTCCTTTTGTTCTGGCTGTGAAAAGGGAGTCTGCCTGATGACGTTGTGCTTCCTAGATTTCTCAGCAGAAACCGAACTTTTGTCGATGACTTTCCGCTCATTTTGTGATGACGGTTGAAATACTAGAGTTTGCTTTTTCAAGGGTGCAGGTGACGGCTGCTCCAGCAATGCCTCACGGTCATAATCTGAAGGAACCGGGGATTTCGGGTCCGATACAAAAGAATCACCTTTCTGCTTTTGTTCCTTTTTCTCTTCCACAACTCTGGCAGGCTTCTCACATTGCTCGGCATATTTCCCACAACCATTGCACAAACCACTTGTCCCGTTGGTAGTGCGAACTCTGCAACGAATGCACACTTTCGGCGAAAGTGGAGCAGGGCTTTGTTCGGGTTCAACTGCATTTTTCTCACATTCCACAGACTTGGCCTGTTTCTCAACGCGCACAGCCTCCTCGCCACAGCAAGACGTAACGCCATCTTTCGTCAGTTCAGGACTTCCCAAACCACAATCGTCGCAATGTGTATCCGGTTCCGTAAGTCTCAATTGCTCCTTCCGCGGTTCTTCTCGCTGAGCTGCAGTTCTCAGTTCTATACATTCAAAGCACAACTTCGAGTTTGCGCGCCATGGTCCTTGTTCGGCAGGTGTGCCACAATCGACACAGGGCATCACTAACGGAGTCAGAACTGAACGAGCCCCTTCCGGAGGTTTAGGACTTGTCAGTTGAGTTTGTGGACTTGCGGAAGTTGCCTGTACTTTTTTCTCATCGACATCATTTTTCTTGGGTGTCTCTGACGAGTCATTCGCTGTGGTTGGGTCTACGGGTGATTTCTTTCGCAGACGAGTCTCATCAGTCTTCGGTTGACGCCGACCACGTGCTGATTTCGATTTTTCGGAACTCGTCACCAATTGTGAACTCGGTTTCGCTTCAGCGGGGGCTACTTCCGCAATCTCATCTTCAGGAGTCTTCGACACCTGTTTCGTAGGAGGGGGCTTCTTCACTATAGCATTTGCGTCCGTAACATCATGTTGAGGAGTTTTTGAAGCCTTCCTGGAAGGAGCGGATTTCTTCACTTTAGTGTTCGGCGTCGTGTTCTCGGCCTCAACGTTTCTTCTTCTTGATAATGCATTCAGACGTCCTCGGCTCTTGGATCTAGACACTCGCAATCTAGATGAGCACCCTTTGCGTCGAGCAGACATGCTGGCATCATCATTCGTAAGGTCGATTACATCGGAAGAAGCTCGGGTGGCGTTTGCTGTACGTTTTCGAATAGACAGTTTGTTAGTCTCGGGGGTAACCCCAATTGCCTTGCTCTTCGGCTCTTCCGTCGGAGCGCGCTTGCGCGGGGAAGTGCGAGTTGGCTTCTTCGGAGTCACTGCAATTGCAGCACGATTTTTGTCGACCGACACCTTATGAGCAGGAGGAGATAGCTGAGCACCAGAATTGGAGCGTAGAGTTCTTGTAGGTGGCTTCGGTTTTTCGGTTTCAGCGACTGGATTCTCCGGCGGACGACGTGCGGTTTCTATTTTCTTACGTTTCACTGCCGAACTTCCTTGCAGAACTTCGCACGACTTTCGTTTAAAACGAGGAGAAGTACGTCGTTTTGCAGGATTCGACTGGATTGTATTATCGACTGGTTGCTTCAAAGGAACCTTGGTTGAGGCATTGTTTTTCAATCTTTCAGATCTTACAGGTGTGCTTCCTTGAGTTCGAGGCGTCGTCGATGGCCTTTTCGCTGCCCTACTTCCACCATTCTTCGTAATTTTGTTTTTAGGGTCAGCGCCACTACGGCAATCATCGGCAACATTCGGAGGTGGCGGAGCACGAGCACCGACCGTACTACGATGCCACGAAACATCTGTTGCATAACCGTCGTTACCTGGGCCGTTCTCCTTCAAGGATACATTAACCTTGCAAACTGTAGCCGATTGGGACCGTCCGACACGAGGATGTTTCGCAAAAGGCAAGATCAATTCCGGGGATCGAGGTAACAAGGGTGGAAGTTTCGCATCTCCTTGGCCCTCCGAAGCACGACGTTTTGAATTCTGAGTACTCGATGGAGTTGCTCGGGTCGAGATTGAATTACGACGACGTTTCTGGTTCATCGCCTTTTTTGGAGTCGTGGCCGTAGGTGCGCCTCTCCGCCGTGTGGGAGTTATGGTTTTCTCGGAATCCGGAAAGACATCCACACTAGCGGGGCATTGCACGAGAACTTTTCCATCACGAACTACGATACGCCATCTGTCTGGGAGGAAACCGTTGAAGCGGTTCAGTAGGTCCGACTTCGAGCCACACAACTTGGCTACTTGCTGTACAGCCGAACCAGCGTCAATCCTGCACTTCTGATATTCAACCATTACGGATAAAAACGCACTCTTGTCGGGCACCATTCTGGAGAGTTGCGCAGTCGAACCAAAGGGTCCCTTTTTCAAATCGAAATCTGTCGTGCAGGGGGCGCACAAGGTGTTCTTGCCCGCAGGCCCTCTGCCCCATCGAGTCGAACGCGCTGTGCGACAAAGTTTACATCGCAAGGGCGGAGCTTGGCAACAGACCGTCAAGTGCAACCCAGCATCCGCTATCGATTCGCTGTAGCATTTTGAGCATCGCCAGATGAAGGGAATGTTGCGGACGCTACAGCATTTCGTCTTGCCGTTCGGCTCCAGCTCGGGGTTCGACTTACCGCATTTCGAACATGGCGGCTCGCGGGCCATTGTGAGGTTGTCAGAAAAATTGAGAGCAATGCACAGAGTTAGCTGTAGATGACAAAGGGAGCAGTGAAGCGCTGATCAATGGAATGGAATTAATTCTGCATCCCTTCCAAATGTAGAACACGTGTAAATTAATTCCGTTCCTATCCAATAGTAATCACACACTGAAGCAGCTGTATTCAATTACCATCCTACTCTGGTGGATCGATAAATGAGTCCACAAAGAATTTTGACAATTTTTTAGACGCGTTCCGGTTTGCTGTTGGAATTTGGTGGGAATATGGACAGGCAACGATTCGAAAATTCTCAAATCCGCGAAGACCAATTAAGTTCTGGTGATCTACGTCTTAATTGTAATCGTAATTTCGAAGCCATTGTCTTCAATGCTGTATTGTACAATGATTGGCCAAATGTACTAAACCACATTAAATTTTGTTGTCTTCTGGCTAGCTTCGTTTCATTCAAGTGATCTTCAAGAGTTCCACACGTAACTACAGTATTGCACCAAGGGGGAGACACACTCGCCTACCGTGAACACTTTTTCTATTCAACACTATCTGCCGGTTTTCTTTACTGTTATTCAATTGTTCGTATTCTATGTGCTCCTGTACCGAGACCGCTGGACGTAAACTGACGATAAGCCACTACAAAATAGCGCTGAAGCACCGAAGTCGATTACAGGTGGAAATGTAGGTGCAGATGAAAGAACAAATACTACTTGATTACTAACTGTTGTTTCCACAAAACATCGATAGGGTATGCAAACCCGCTGCTACATTGAGGAAGTGGTCGGTTTTCCACTTTTAGTTTTGTCTAAGCGAGCAGGAAATGATTGGAAACAGCGTTTTCGTTAGTAATAAAGTCACTTATGAGCACTTTTAGGCATAGTAGGCCATCACAGAATTGATAATATAGAGAAATTACACACGACTATGAAACATGAAGGGTAATAAAACACCCTAAAACGTAGGGGATAACGTTCTCTCGGTTTCCAATCTTACAAAAACATATTTTAATACTGTACTGACCTATCAAGCGTTGGAAGCACTAAATTAGAGAGATTGGTTTAAATTTTCCAGAAGCTAGATTTAGTATACCTTATTATCTATTAAAGAAGATAAAGTCCATGTTCTAACCAAGCTCTCTTCGAAAAAATATTCCTTGCACCGCAAATCCGCATCTTTCTTCTATGACACGCGCTTAATTCAGTGTGAAAATTCACCAACCCATTCTATTTCTAATCGCGACAATTGATAAGAATATACTGATGCGCCGCAGTTAATTTACAACTTCGTATGAAGTGATGTAAGCTATCTGAGTGGTCTTTGCCTAATCTTCGAAAATTAACTTTGCGAACGGACTAGTAATGATTATGTAAAGGTCGATAAGTTGAACTTCAATTTACTTCTCGTGTGTACTACCGGATTCTCTTTCTGCTCAAAAACCTACTTATACTAAATAG
>JAAUYH010183375.1_pt1 | contig 10428 bp, 5 predicted proteins | sample 7278061 | NCBI WGS metagenome assembly JAAUYH01 (sample SAMN14350203, study PRJNA611818) | marine sediment metagenome | isolation source: surface marine sediment (0.6m) | place: French Polynesia: Moorea | collected 2018-08 | reverse complement strand
TGATATTATGTATCTGCCATTGGATAAAGATAACACTTTGAAGAAATTCCCCCTTACTTTGGGTCTAAACATTATCTTACATTTGTCATGAATTTCTTTATGTGATTCAAAATATATAGCCGAAATACAGCTTAATTCTTCCCTCCCTCTTGGCATCATAATATCTTTACACCTCTTAACCTTGTTCCCAGCACAGTGACTATATGTTTTAGTATCTAACTCGATGTAAAAAGCTTTGTCTTTGCTTATTCCTAAGTATTCTATATCTTTTGTGTCTACTTCAGTTAGTCCGGTGTGGTTAGTTGTGTAAACTGGGACTGGTAATATGTCTATTTTAAAGACATCAAATAATTTTTGTCCTATTGGACTTATAGGAATGTTAATTTTGACAAATAGATACTTCTCTGTATGGATGAAGCTTGTAATTCTGTGATTATAATAATATCCAGTATTCCTATGAGTGATTTGGTAATTGGGAAGTGACTGTCTTAATAGTCCTCTGACTTTTTCTAATGTATTGTTGAGTAATCTAGGTCTTACTAAATGAATAGGAAGGTATCCCTTTAAAAGGTCCTGTGCTGCTGACAGTTTATTATTGTTCTGAAGTAATATGTCTGTGATAATGGATAGATGCTGGATGTTGTATCGGTGTAAAGATGCCATGAATTGTTTTAAGTGTATTGTTTCTGTGACTAGGTGTTTGGTGGTGTTATCCAATTGTCTAATCAACTGTTTTTCCCAGATGAGAACTGATTTTCGCATATTTCCAAGGTCTGATCTTACTTGTAATAGAGCCTGTTTAATGTGATTGATTCTACTGTTTGTGGTGACTTGATAAGAGTGCATGTTGTCTAGTTGTTGTGTTAATTTCTCATGGGCTTGAAACATCCTACCGCCCAGATGATTAACCACTTTGCCCAACTGCACCAGGTCCTTATGTCTAGCCACGCCTAACACTTTCTTGGCTATGGTATCTATGTATGGTATCCAAGCCCTTTTGTTCCTGTTGTCGGTGTCGTCTATTGCCTCTGTTTCTTCTGGTAATGCTTGCTCGAAGTCGGCAGATAGACCTTCTATTGTCCTCAACAAATGATCTTGGAATTCCTCGTATTTACCCATGATTCCTGCAAACTGTACACATAGTTCCTTTGAAATTCTAATGTTCTTATTATTGAAAGCTAGTCTATTACAGGTTTCCCTGCTTAACATATAATCCCACCGTTGGAACTTAGGGATTACAAATGTGTGAGTCCAGGCGGCGATAGAGGGATCGATCTCCCCCACCTTGGAAAATACAGCCCCCAGGCTGGGTTTTATCGTGGTGTAGTCATCAATGGTGATCGATGAATCAATTTCCCTGAAGGAAGTAGCGTAGGTGTGTACAGCTAGCAGACACATGATGAAAACGTTGAAGTGTCCCATCTTGAGCGGTAATAGCCAATGTAGTTAAGGTGTGACTTAAAGCAAGTCGGAGTAGATCAACGTCCTGTGATAAAGGAAGTGGATCTGGGCTAGCAAAGTATTGTCAGGGCCTTATATGGGTAATTATGTGCTATGTAAAAATAGAAAAACCGATCTCTACATGGTGTATGGATGACTTGGGGTAATGACTATTTGTGGTAAACAAATCCATAAATCTATTAAAATGTGATAAACATATGGAAGAATCATGCCATTATTGTGTCTATAGTTCAGCTGAAGATGTTCCACTTACGCCGAGTGAACATCCCTGTCTCACGAACCCATTCGGTATTTAGTAAGTATTGAATGTGATAATAGATACATAGTCGCTGTACTTTATTGGGCATACTTTCAGATGGTGGCATGTATTGACCACCATCTTGGTAAATCTTGCGCGCCCAAGCTCGCATCCTCCTGTGGTCCATGAAGGACATATGTAATAGGTACAGTGGTTTGAAATCTCTATGTAGTAGGTCACTGAGTGTGTGAGCAATTAGGTCTTGCTCGTCAGGTGTGAGTTTGCATAGGTCGGAGTCTTTGACTTCAATGTATGGCATAAGCTGATTTAGTTTCATCCACAAGTGTTCGTACTCCTCTTTGGAGGAATATGGATGATATATGTTAGCCTCCAGAAGTAATGAGCGGTCAGTCCGGTTGTAAGCCATATTGGTATTTACTCAATGTAGTGGAATGATTCCAGTGTTTTACTATCCAAGTTTCTAGGAACAGTGAACAAGTTAGCTGTGTGGGCACAAAGTTCATGCATTGTAAGACGGGTCATGCAACAATTAAAGTTTCAAAATAGAATGGGAACTCACAAGGTACTATAAAACAATTAAAATTTTTAGACTTATGTCCCTCTCAATTGATGTAGCAAAGCCAGAGTTACATCATAAACTTTCTCGGATTAAGGTGGACATAAGGCCCTAGTGTTATCAAACGGTCACAGCTCCCTTCATCACAAGGAAATTGGGAGTGAATTAACACTTGCCAATGGCAGGTGGCATGCAGGGAATCAATGGTCATCCACTCACCACAATCATTGCTGCCTGCATACTCGAAATAACTAAGTTATGCCTCAGCTGAAGGACGTGGCCAATTGTCACCAGCAAGAGGGATAACAGAGTGTCATAAAAAAATTATTAGTAATTATGGCGCCTGTGACCAGGGGACCTCAGCGTCCACCCTGGGAAAATGAACTACTGACCTCATCGTCAGTGATCTCAAAGTAACAAATAAACTAATAAAACTAAGGGGACCTCCATGTCCATCTTTTATCATACACGTGGGCTATACATGAGGGGACCTACTCGTTTACCCTCAGCTCCAGTGGTCCTCAGCGACCACATGGAATCAACACTGCAAACTAGGGACCTCTATAACATGTCTGTGACCGGATGACCTGTAAAACGAATATTTTTGCATGTGAGCACAACATGTGGGAACAAACATGCTTGTTTGTCCAGTGCCACCAGAATTAGAACGTCCATACACGGTGATATGAGAACAAAATAATAAAATGATAACAGTAAACAAAGTAATAAAAGGTGGCTGGACCGGTTTGGTCCTAACTCAAAGCCAACACGAACTATGTTATACAATAAAGGTGGGTCTCAAACCACGTGGTATATTCTCTCCCTAACAATTAATTATATGAATAATTATTTAAAGAAAACGCTTGTCGGTGGCCCAAAATACGGGTTGGGATAAATTGGTTCACTATCTGCGAACAGTTGTAATGACCTCTCACTACGCCAGTCAGCACATTTTCTACAAAGGCACTTTCTCTGTAGGTGTGTGCGGTAAAACTCATTAAATCGTTTGGCATACTTGACACGTTTTATTAGAATTTTAAATGATGTGGCTTGTTCCAGGAACTCCCCTGGAAATCTCATATGATGCATCAGTGTCATGCCTAACTTGGCATAACCTGAAACTTTACACTTAAAGCAAAATGCTAAAACATGTTTTCGTTTATCGTACAGGTTAGCTATACAATCAGGTCTAAAGACCTTAAGTAATAAATCTTCCTCCACCAACAAATACGAACATAAAGAAATAAAATCTACATAATCTATACTATCTGCTAGGGTTAGCAAACTTCGTTTATATATAATGTCCAATGTTAATTGCATGGACGACTGATTAAAAGCAGTTAAATCAATATAATGGCCTTCTCTGATTAGCCAATCTTCAAATTCCTCAGAATTTGGTGCCAAAAATTGGCTGGCTTGTAAGAGAGGAGTCAGATCAGAGGGGAGACTGATCTGTCCATCTCTTAGTTTGAACACTGTCACTGAATCTGCATCTGCCATATTGGCTCACCGACCTTATGCAATAATGCGTCAAAAGATATCCCAGCTTCCCTCCCCAGTGAGACAATATGGAATTGTGACAGATAGTGGTATGTTACATACATATGTAAAATGATACAAGGATAAAATAGTTATTTTCAAACATCTCTCATATAAAATAGTGTTAGTAATATAATTAATGATAACATCATCTCTGCAGGACGACCCCATATAGTGGAAATGGAAAACATTGCAATGTGCAGGTGCATCTTCTAGTGTGCTTTATTGTGTGTGTCAGCAGTAGGTTTCTTCCCATATATCCTAAATTTTTGTGATTGGATATATTCCTTAGCCTCCTCATTCAGGTTGGCATATGGTTCATACGTGTCAAATTTTGCCCCATAATTCTTCCATCGTATTTTGTACAAAATTTGACCATCTTTGGTGTATTTCCCACATATCACCTTATCAATTTCAAAGACCTGTTCAGTTTCATATTCAGAATCACTGTCTGAATTACTACTGTCCTGGTCATTTGTCATACTTGGGTGATCTGCTGTATTGTGTTGATTAGTACACAATTGCTGCATGCAGACTACAAAAGCATTCAATTTGCTTTGGTCTTTGTCAATCAAAGTAATTGTTTTCAAAGTGGGTTGGGAGGTTTTTCTTGCATAATCGACCAGACATTGGCCCAGTGATTTGGCAACAATGTTGATAGGGCATCCAAAAATACCTGAACCCACCATTGGCACTGCCAAAGTGGAAATATTGTCGGCTCCTTCAGCATACTGTAATACATTTTGAAAGGAGGACTGCAGGTCCTTGTGACATTGTTCCCTATTTCCAGTAAAGGTGGGGCCTACCACATGCAACACTGTCTTACACTTCAATGTACCCATTGCTGCTTGTCCAAGCACCTCTGTCACTGACAGTGTGCCATGTTGGGACCTGAGGTCATTTGAGTCTATTTGGAACTGAGGGCCTGCAGCCTGGCAGATCGTTTTAGCTACACCACCATTATGTTGCAGTTCTGGGTTTGCTGCATTAACTATGCAATCAGCCTCTAAGCTCACTATGTCTCCTCTTTCCACTGAAAGATGTACGCCATTGTGCAACATATGTTTGTAGACAATCTTGGTGGACCCATGGTCAACAGTTGAGTCTGACTGAGTTGCCCCAGAAGGTCCAGGGACAGGATCCTGAGGGGGCTCATTGGAGGCCTCTTGCCCACTTTGGACATCACAAGGGCCATTATCTGCCTCTGTATTGTCGTTCTCGTCTGCATTCAAGATGTCAACCTGGTCATCAGATGGTTCCGAGTCATCGACAACGGCACCAGCGGTATGACCTTCGGGGGCCAATCCCAGTGGGTTCCATGTCGTAAAACATCTATCCCCCACTCTGTAATCGGCCCTCTTCAGATGATTGACATGATGAGAGTACTTTAACGGTTTGTTGTCGCTGATCCTGGCCAGCCTGCAGGTAAATGGGCTGGTTGTCCTGGTTACGTAATAAGGACCATGAAAACGAGGTACGAATTTCTTGGCCAAGCCCTTTGCGGTCAATTTTGGTTTACGTAAGTACACGATATTGCCTACCTCGAACTTACGTGGACGTGCCTTACTGTTGTATTGCGCCCTCATGCGAGACTGATAACGTTTGATGTTGGCACGTGCCTCAGTGTGAATAGTTTTCAGAGCCTCTATAGTCTTTTCTAGATGCTGTTGCACATCTAATGGTGCGCGGTCAGGCGTCGAGAGGGCGATGTTGATGGGCAGTCTGGGCATCCTAGCCATGAGTAGCATATATGGAGAATGACCAGACACGGTGGAAGGGGTAATCCTGAGGGCCATGAGGGCACTGTTGAGCATGGCCTCCCAGTTCTTTTGATTTTTGTCGACATAATTGATTAGAACATCGATAATCGACCGTATCTTCCGTTCCACCTTGCCGTTCGACCATGGAGAGTAAGGGGAGGCAGTTGTTCTACTCACAGTGAGTAGGGTACACATTTCTGTGTGCACTTGCGCAATAAACTCACTTCCAAGGTCCGACCTAATCTCTATAGGTGCTCCAAACCGGGTAAAGAACTGGTCATATAAGACCCATGCCACTGTAGATGCCCTTTTGTTGGCCAGTGGGTAGGCTTCGACCCAAGACGTGAAGTAGTCAACCACGACCAACATGTAATGATTGCCATTAGGAGACTTCACAAACTTCCCTGCCAGGTCAATGGCCACTCTCTCAAACGGTTCCCACGCTGGTAAACGTCCCAGCTCAGCCCTTACAGGGGGCCCTCCAAGTTTCTTTTGATTGCATGTCACACATGCTTTGACATACCTAACAATCATAGCCTGCATGCCAGCCCAATAAAAGTGTTCCCTCGTTTTGTTATAGGTAGGACCAGGTCCCATGTGACCTCCCCAAGGGCCCACATGTGTGATGCCTAAGATGGCCATTCTATGTTTTTCAGGGATCACTAATCTCAATTTCTCTGTAAATAACTTCTCTTTTCTAGGCTTCTCTGGGGGTAAGAAGTATAATACTTCATCAATTACCATGAAGTTATCAGAGTGTCTGACAATATAGCTAGCTTCTCTGTCATCTTCGGGGAGTTCAGATGTGGTTATGTAAGTTATGTATTGACCCATAGTCGTGTCTGTCTGCTGTTCAGCTTTGATGCTGTCAATGGTCAGGCCAGGTGGCAGATGTGCACCAGCGTCATTGTGTGTTCGTTCGACTGTGTCTGCTACTTGTTTGCTCCTCTGTGCCCGCACTGCTGCCACCATATTGTAGGCTGGTTGTGCAGATTGGATCAATGGCAAAGAAAAGGCCTTATCTAACTCCCTTAATGGGTCATGGTTTTGATCTGAGGTATCTGTGGCTGCATTGGCACTATGTTTTATGCGAGACAGACTGTCAGCATGTTGTATGCTAGTACCAGGACGGTGTTCTATTTTAAAGTTCAGTCCTTGAATGGCCATAATCCACCTATAAAGCTTACCGGAGGGCTTTTTCATGGTCATAAGCCATTGAAGGGCTTTGTGATCTGTTATGAGCAGAAAGGTGTTATGTGAAAGGTAGTGACGGAATTTCTCAATGGAATCCACTACAGCCAACATCTCTAGTTCACTGATGCCGTAATTGGCCTCATGTTTGTTCAAGCTTCTTGAGTGGTAACATATTGGTCTTTGTGTGTTAGTGACATCACATAATTGTGATAGGACACTTCCCACGCCTGTGACACAGCCATCAGTCGTTAGGACAAACTCGGAGTCCCAGTCAGGGTATTTTAGAATTTCTGCAGACAATAGCTTGTCACGAAGGGTCGTAAAAGCATTCACACAGTCTTCGTCCCATACGAATGGTACCCCATCCCGCATGAGATTATGCAATGGTCTAGCTATTTTTGCAAACCCCTTTATGAACCTTCTGTAGAAAGAAACAAGACCCACAAATTGCTTGACCTCTGTGCTGTCAGCTGGCGTGGGGTGTGTTGCCACAGCAGAAACCAAATCTGGTGATGGTGACAAACCACACCTTGAGATCACGTGACCAAGATAGGTCAGAGTATGGCATCCGAAAGAACACTTAGACCTCTGGCATTTCAAACCTGTCTGAATCAATCTTTCCATGACTACTCTAATGTCTTTGAGATGTTGGTCAAAATCACCATGTCTAGTCACTATGCAGACATCATCTAAATATATGATAATCCCCTTAATCCCTCTCAATACAATTTGCATAAGTCTCTGGAACGTGGCTCCAGCATTACGTAACCCTTGCGGCATGCGGTTGAACTCATACAGTCCCATGTGACACACGAAAGCTGTCTTCTCACGTGACTCCTGGGCCAGCTTGACTTGAAAATACCCAGAAGCCAGGTCAAGGGAGGACACCCATGTCAACCCATGCAATTCTTCAATACATTCCTGAATGGGGGTCATGGGATATGAATCTGGGATGGTCGATTGGTTGACCATCCTGAAGTCAATACAAAGTCTCTTTGGCTTGCCCGGGCCACGATCAACCAGGACTATGGGACTGGACCACGGGCTTACACTTTCTTGCACAATACCTTGTTTTAACAGATCACCCAACAGAACCTCAAATGCCTCCCTCTCTTTTGGGGGCAATCTGTAAGGTCTTTGTCTGACAGGGTTAGTGTGTGGCCTACTCCTAATGTTATGTTCTATAATGTCTGTGTACCCCAGCACCCCATCAGGACCTACAAATCCAGGCCCTAATTCACCTAATAATGACTCAAGTTTTGTCTCCTCTTCCGGAGACATATCAGATTGTGTCACCTTTTCGCCACTTCTCATGGCTAACTTTTTCCGTCTAATGCCTGCACACACATTAGTCAATTGTGGACCCTTGTAATCTCCATCCACCTCTACATCATGAATACTATCCTCAGCTTGTAAGTAAAAACTACCTATGTTAGTACCGTGCCATAATTGAATTGGAAGTGCACATGTGTTAGTTATTTTGACAGGAACTGTACATTTAAATGTCCTGCAAACAGTGTCTTCTATGAATGCATACTTTTCGTGTTCAAGTGTACCTCCATTGATTAGGCCAGTGTAACCGTCTGGCAATTCCCCATCAAGGCTTCCCCGTACAATCATCTCAGAGTGTGCTGGTATCATAATAGTGCCTAATAGGGTTAAGTCATAGGAGGGCTTGAAAGTCACTATATTGTTACCTAAGTCTATTGTTGTCCCTAGGTGTCCAAGTGTGTTAGACCCCAAAATCAAGTCACAATACAATGAATCCACTATGTAAACTTTGATTGTGAATTGGTGGTCATTCAATGCAATTGTCAAATCGCTGCTTGCTAAGACATTTAGTGGGGTATTATCAGCTGTGACAAGTTGAGGTAATGAATCAGTTTTTACAAGTTTCTCACTGTATTTGTCTGTATTCCTACAGAATGCATGCACATTAATCAAGTTATAGAAGCAACCTGTGTCTAAAAGTGCGTTTATGTCACCTAATTTGTCGCCTACTTTCACATTGATAGTGTTATGTTGGGGAGTGATTTTAATGTCTGAATCATCCCCGTCAGGTGTAAAGCAGTCGTTAAATTGTCTTCCCTCTTTGTCACCTTCATCAATCAAGCCCACGTGTCCCCACCCCACATGGTGCTGTGCCTAGTGGCGTCTCTGTTTACACTCACGAGCAAAATGATCAAAAGCACCACATACAAAGCAACCTCCACTTACCCTATTTTGTGTGTTGTTGCGTTGTGCTTGTTGTCTCTGTCCGCCATTGTTAGGCCTGTGTTGTTGCTGCGGTGGCCCCGACATGTTGGGTTGCTGAGGACCAGCATTGCCATTCTGGGGACCCATTCCTGCCCCTCTCATCTGTGGTGGTGGTGGACCATACTGCATCTGAGGGAATTGTTCATATCCTTGAAAAGGGTTTATCTGATTCACAGTCTTATTGTAACATGACCATGCTCCATGTCCTTGTCTGCCACATAGTTGGCAAATCAAATCTCCACCTGTGGTTCTCCCCTGATTATTGTCTCTCCTTCTCCTCTGAGCAGGTTGTTGGTCTGCCAGAGACATTTCATTGATCTTCTTATACACTGATTCTACCATCTCATCAGTCTTTGTGGATTTAGCTGGCATGTGTTTTTGGATTGAGGCACCTAAATGTGCAGCCTCTTCAGCTTCCTCAAGGGTTCTTGGCACCTGGCCATACACAAATACTTTTACTTCATCCTTCAACCCTGCTATGTAATACTCCAATAAATCGTCTTTCGACATCTGGCACTTTGATGCCATTTGCCTCATTTCTCTAGTGTAATCTCTTATTGTCTCATCAGACTTTTGTTTTCTGGTCTTCACATCTTCTCTCTTTACCCATTTTGGGGTCTTATCTCTGAAATGTTCTAGGAATGCACTGGTGAGCCTGTCATAGTCACCCTGCAGGTCTTCACTTTGTCGTGCATACCATTTGCCAGCTTCACCTTTCAGAAGTAGAGCAAAGGTTCTTCTCATATTCTCTGGACCTAGTCTTTTAAGCTCAGCATAGTTTTGGAACTTCTTTAGCCAGTCCTGGGCCTCATCATCTTTATCACCTTTGAATGACTCCATAGTGATGTCATTTGTGTTATTAATGCTGAGTAGTTGGAAATCCTGCCTTGCTCTCTGCAGGTTAAGTAGGTCCATAGCTCCCATTTGTCTTTGCATCTCTTCTCTTATCCGGACCATCTCTGCTCCCAGGCCCTGCACTTCTTGTCGAAGCATTTGATTTTCTTCATACATGAGTCTGTCATTGTTTTCTGTTCCCATATTATAACTATGTCCCATCGGTGGAGGACCCATATGATTAGCCTGTCTTGCAGCTGCTGCTGCTGCTGCTGCTGCTACCCTTGCAGCCTCTTCTTCTTCTGCCCTCCTCTCCTCCTCTTCAAGATCGGGCGACCCCGGCCGAGACATTCTCACTGCTTTACGGTGGAGGGGTCAGTCCGTCTGGGAACCAAAATATATGTCGACTATGTAATCAAGAACAAAACCACTTCTTGCTTGTATCACGTCTAGCCCAGGTCTCCCCGTTCCCACCTTGGTCTCCCGTATATCCACCCAAGCTTGCCACCACAGCAGACCCCTCATTGGTCAGTCTAACCCTTCCCTAACACCTTCATGGTCAGTGGTGG
>JAAUYH010025133.1_pt1 | contig 10429 bp, 11 predicted proteins | sample 7278061 | NCBI WGS metagenome assembly JAAUYH01 (sample SAMN14350203, study PRJNA611818) | marine sediment metagenome | isolation source: surface marine sediment (0.6m) | place: French Polynesia: Moorea | collected 2018-08 | reverse complement strand
CGCTCCTTACTTCTATGGAGAGATTTCAAGATGGGCAAATTCGCTGGCTCGGTGAAAAGGAACTGGTATTTCAGGGTGCTTCAGTTTCATAATTGAAAGCTCAAAATTAGGATCTCATAAGTTACCGTGAAAATCCGTGGTGATTGAAATTGTACGTATCTTACTGACAATTGCTTGGTCAGCTTTCAGTACAGGAAGTATTTAATTTTAGCTCAAAGCTAAAAGCTAACAACTAAGATCTCTTAGCTGTTAGCTGGTTTAATTTAGAAAAAGACCCGACTACGCCATTTGTTCAGACGTGCTTCTCCAACAGATGCCAAACTTTTAGCTTGAGCAATTTGTTGTTTGAGAGAAGCAATACGCTCTTGCTTGCTTTGGGAACTATCAGTCTGACTCCAAGAAGAGGTACTAATAGAAGAGGAGGGGGTATCACTAATATTGGTGTAGTAAGACTGCCATTTATTAACTCCAACCGAACCAATCGTGGCAACGGATTGCAGTTCCCTTAGTTGAGCTTCTAAATCGGCAATTTCTCGTTCTAGTTCGTCGGACTCTGGCTGCGGTTGCTGGATATAAGGGGTAAATTGTGTGGCAGTGACTTGAGGCTGGGGTTTAGGTTTGAAAACTTCTTGAAGCAGTGCGTTAATATCCGTAACGGGAACGAATCCATTGGGATTATTGTAGATAATGGGTCTAACCAGCCTGGGAGCATTACCCGATTTTCCTGCTTTATCGCTAGTAGAGATACTGGAAAGTATCTCGAACATATTAGTATATCCCAGCAATTTCTTACCTGTTTGAGTCTTAAAGCCCCGATAGTAAGGAACGATGTTCTCACCAAAAGTCTCTTGATACTCGTCGCTATCGATATAGGAATCGATATCGGCTTCATAACCTTGACTGTCGAGGATATTACTATGATAGATAGTTTCTTGATAACCATCAGGGGCGCGTCCCAGAAGGTGTTTGAAGTTGAGTTCATGGGAGCGATAACGGGGACAATTATCGATAAATCGGGATTTGTATAATTCTGATTTAGCTACACAACGAACAAATTCTCTGACGCTAATTTCACCCCGTTTGAGTTGGGATTCGGCAACTGTTAAGCGTTCGCTTTCCATAATATGGGCATTACCTAACACTTGTTTATATACTGCCTTAATAACGATTTCTATCTCTGTATCTGAATTACCAGGGATTAGTTCTATGGGATTGGCATTGGCTAGAACATTGTATTGATTTTGCCAAATGACACTTCGAGAATCGATCGCTTTGTCTTGGGTTTTTGGCTGCGTAATAGGGACAGATGGTTGATAAGTTTTAAGATTCAGTGTCTTTGATAACAGTTGATTGACATCTGTTCTTTGCCAGCCCACAGGAACAGTAGAAAGAGGAATAATACTACTAGGATGATTACTCATTAAAGCTGTTTGCAGACGAGGTTTAGTGCCTACAAAAGTAGAGCGATCGCTGCTACAAGAACCGCGCAATAAATTAAACATATGGGTGAATCCAGCTACATTTTTGCCAGTTTGAGATTTATAACCTTGATAATTGGGAACAATATTCTCACCAAAATTGGCAAGATACTCTTCGCTATCAAGATAGGAGTCAATTTCTGCCTCATATCCACCTTGATGCAAAATCTGAATATGTTCGACTACTTCTTGGTAACTATGGGGTGCGCGCCCTAGCAGATGCTTGAAGTTTAATTCGATCGCCCTTAAACTGCTGTATGGTTCAAAAAACAAAGAGCGATAAAGTTCTGATTTGGCTAAATGACGCACAAATTCCCGTACTGTAATATCGCCATTACATAATTGAGATTCGGCAACGGTTAAGCGATCGCTTTCCATAATATGGGCATTACCCAATACCTGACGGTAAATAGCGCGAATGACTGTCTCTTTTTCTGTCTCAGAGGCATGAGAAAATAGTTCCACTGGTTGGCTATCTTCATATAAGCCGATGCCTAATGCGGATGATTTGGTAAGAACGGGATTGACAAAGGTATTACTCATTTTTTAAGTCTTTTTTAATTTAAAGTTATAGGCAAAAATCTTGCCTAAATCGGTAATAATATGCTTACCATAAGCTTTTCTCTGTCGGTTATTACCATAATTTAGGAGGAGTTTACGAAAAGTTACTCAATTGTTAATAACTGTGTTTAATAGCTTTTAGCTATCAGCTCAAATCAACTGTCACAATGCCAGAGTTAAAAATTAATTTACTCTGCTTTTTTCTCCATTTCTGCGTCTAAATTGGCAATTTGTCTAGCTGCACTCTGCAATTGGAGTACATTTGTTGCTTGTTTTAACAGATAAATAGGTAAACAAAGATAGAGAGCAACTTGAGCAAGAGCAAAAGTTCGATCGGCAACAGATACAGTTACATTCGCTCCATAATAGGCAAAATAAAGCACCATATAAAACAATTCATTGCCCAAGATTAGCAAGTCCATAAATAATTTGTTGCCATAATATAGCCTCAGTAAACTATTTTCTGACCAGCTAGCAGAATCCTTATGACTAGCTTTACCTAACATTCCTGTAGCATAAATTAGGTAATAGTGACTACTGACATCTAAGGCGATCGCCACAATAAACACCACACTGTATGCAGGGTATAGTTGAGCCAAAATCAGACAGATCCCAGCCGTAGCACAGCGATCGCATACCATATCGAGGGCGGCACCAAAATTACTGCTTTGATTAAAAGCGCGAGCGGCTCGACCGTCAAATTCATCCAGGATAAAGCCAAACAAATAAAATAGCAAGAATAGTTGCCAATTTCCCCCCCAATGAGCTAAAAAACTGGCTAAATAAAAAATAATTCGGATATAGCCAATGACATTAGGTACATACCACAATACTCGATTCCCAGACATATTTTTAATTGAATTTTGGGCAATATTGAATCAGTTCATGCAAATAATATCAACAAAAAATCAGAATTAACGTAAAATCTAAAATCAGTTAAAAATTCATTATTAAATGTAATTATTAAATGAACAGCACGGAACTAATACAGCAATTTGGTCCATATCTAGCAACATTTATTTTCAGTACAGTTTGTGCATTAATTCCCTTTTTAAACTTAGAATTATATTTATTGACAGTATCAGCACTTGCTCCTGAATCCTTAAAGTTTTTAGGAGCAATACTATTCATCGCGACTGGTGGACACATGCTCGCGAAAGGGATCTTATATGCTGCTGGGCGAGGAGTCTTGAATCTGTCTTGGCAGAATCAAAAAATCGAGCTTCAACAGCTTAAGCAATTGAAACTAAGAATGGAAAAATTAGAAGGTCAATCCAGTGCCTTCCTTTTTTTTTCAGGAGTCACGGGAGTGCCTCCTTTTTATCTAGTTACGATTGTTGCTGGTATGCTAGAAATGAACTTTATCAATTTCTTTGTCTTTGGTTTTGCTGGTAGATTAATTAGACTGGCGATCGTACTAGCATTGCCGCAGTTGATTAAGGAGTCTTTGTGGGTATTGAAATAAAAGTTGATTCAGCTCGATAATCGCCGAGGTAATATCAATTCTCAAAAGTAACGCTCGACTTTGTAGGGTGGGCATTGCCCACACTACAATCGATCTCTAGAGTCCTTAATTGGCAAATGATTGAGATCCGAAGCTAAAAAATCTCACTTAAATCTAAAACAAATCCAGGTAAAATATCTTCTCCTGATAGAGTTTGGGGATTATTCAATATTTCTACTTGCTTTCTGAGGCGATATATTTCCACTGTTTTGGCAGATGGTTCGATTAACCAACCAAGTTTAACCCCATTATCTAAATATTCCTGCATCTTTGCTCGTAAATCTTCGTATCTTTGATTCTTGATGTCGCTAGGACTGACTAATTCAATGACAAAATCAGGAGCAAGAGGAGGAAAGCCATCTTGTTGCGCTAAGTTAAGTTGATTCCAACGCTCTAGTTTAATCCAACTGACATCAGGACTTCTTCTCGCGCCATTGGGAAGGACAAAAATTGTCGAAGAGTCAAAAGCCTGTCCTAACTTAGTCTGACGATTCCAAATTCCCAAATCTAAATATAGATTAAAATTCTTACCGCCTGCTGTTCCTCCAGTAGGACTCATGATGATTAATTCTCCATCTTTGGTTAATTCCATTCGTGCTAGCTGTTCGGCGTGTGCTAGTTGCTCGAATTGTTCTGGAGTTACTTTAAATCCCTTGGGAATGGCGATGGCTTCCATTGTTCTTGTCTATTCAATGTATTTAATTATCATTTTAAAGCTTGTAATTATGTTAGCTTGATGTTTTAGGCGATCGCCTGATTCAGATCGGAAGCTAAAAAATCTCACTTAAATCTAAAACAAATCCAGGTAAAATATCTTCCCCCGATAAAGTTTGGGGATTATTTAAAATCTCTACTGGTTTGCCAGAACGATATATTTCCACTGTTTTGGCTGCTGATTCAATCAACCAACCAAGTTTAACCCCATTATCTAAATATTCTTGCATCTTTGCCCGTAAGTCCTCGTATCTTTGATTTTTCAAGTCACTAGGACTAACTAATTCAATAACAAAATCAGGAGCTATTGTTGGAAAACCATCCTGTTGTACTTGAGTAAGTTGATTCCATCTGTCTAACTTAATCCAACTGACATCAGGACTTCTTCTCGCACCATTAGGTAAGACAAAGATTGTCGAAGAATCAAAAGCCTCTCCCGTACCGTCTCGATCTGTCCAATTTCCTATTTGCTGCGTCAAACGACGGTTTTTTCTTCCTGCTGTGCCACCAGTAGGACTCATGATAATTAATTCTCCATCCTTTGTTAATTCCATTCGCGCTAATTGTTCGGTATGTGCTAATTGCTCGAATTGTTCTGGAGTTACTCTAAATCCCTTGGGTACGGAAATTGCTTCCATTGTCGTTACTCGAATCTCTTTTGTTTATTATAAATCTGGTGATGATATTGGCTATGTAATGAGAGCGATCGCTTGGATAGATGCGATTGCAATAGTAAGTTGTTAATTTCTTCTAAAAAAATCCAAACTGAATATCCAATGCTCTTTTAATTTGGCTAAAATAACTCGATTCTAAAGTGCCTAGCTTTGATTTAAGCCGAGAAGCATCAATCGATCTAATTTGATTGAAATGTAATCCTCTTTCTTTGTCTAACTGATTTAACTCACTAGGTTTTACGTTGACGACAAAAGGATAGTTTTTTGGACTCAAAAAAGGAACTACTGTAGTCAGATCGCTTTCTTCATTACCAATATCATTTTGAATAATCAGACAAGCTCTTATTTTCTTTGCTTCTTTTCCCCTTGTGGGTTCAAGATCTACCCACCAAATTTCTCCTCGCCTACATTGCATCCAAACCATCTCCTACAGTGACATCCCAATCTTTTATCGATTGTTGAAACTCAAGATCTTGGTTTTGTTCTCGATATGCTTGTCTTAACTCATTTTCTAACTGTTCGCGTTCTTTCTCTAACAGCAGGTTATTGATATATGCACTACGGTTATTGGTAACTTGCTTTAGAAAGTTAAATGCGCGATCGTCTATGTTAATGGTAATTTTGGCCGCCATTCTTCCATTTAGGTATTACTTATTTTCTTACTATATTATAAGATGCAGCAACAGAAGTTTAAAGCGATCGCCCTAAACCTTAAATCTTAAATATTTTTACTCCTCATCCCCACAACTTGGGAAAATCGTTAATAATTAATCGATCGCTGTTTGGAATTGGATCTGCCTGCGTAGTGTAGCCATGCCGTAGGCTTATCGCCTGTTCTAATAAATCGTGGCGTAATATATAAAGCGATCGCGTAAAATTATTCAAATTTTAGGCATATTTTGTTACAATTGTACGTAAATAAGTACAGAAATAACAAACTATGGAAATAATTAATTACTCAGAAGCTAGGCGAAACTTTAAAGCTGTTTTGGATAGAGTAACAGAAGACCAAGATTGTACAATAATTACTAGAGGCGGTGTTGAAGATGCAGTAATTATGTCTAAGTCTCACTACGACTCAATTATGGAAACTCTGTATTTAATGCGTTCTCCTGCCAACGCTCAACATTTAATGGAAGCGATCGCTCGTGACAAAGCTGGTGAGTTTGAGAAACACGATCTTTTAGATTAAATGCGCGATCTAATTTGGGATGCTAAAGCTTGGCAAGATTATTTGTACTGGCAGAGTCAAGACAAAAAAACTCTTAAAAGAATTAATAGACTAATTCAAAATACTTTAACTACTCCCTTTGAAGGCATAGGAAAAGCAGAACCGTTAAAAGAAAGTTTATCAGGTTATTGGTCGCGTAGAATCGATGAAACTAATCGACTTGTTTACAGAGTAACCGATGAGTATATCAAAATAATTTCTTGTCGATATCATTATTGATTGGCGATAGTTATATTAACTGTTTATTGAAATTAGCTACAGCGATCGCATTCAAGATCTAAATACTAGACAACCGTTTGTCATATCTGTAGTAGGATGATATTTTTTGAAATGGCAAGTATTTTTTTTCAGAAGCGATCGCCCTACCTCCCTTCAACCTAAACCTTAAATATTCTTGCTTCCCCTCCCCACAAAGTAAGAAAATCATTGATAATTAATATTTGTTTACTGATAACTGCTGATTGAATCTATGTCTTTTGTTGGCTTACATATCCATAGCGACTACAGTTTACTCGATGGTGCATCTCAGATACCCCAGTTAATCGATCGCTGTTTGGAATTGGATATGCCTGCGATCGCCCTGACAGATCACGGTGTGATGTATGGAGCGATCGAACTAATTAAAGAATGTCGCAAAAAAGGTATTAAGCCGATTATTGGCAATGAAATGTATGTGATTAATGGCGATATCGAAGTTAATCCCAAAGAGAAGAAAAAACGCCGCAAAAAATTTCATCAGGTAGTTTTAGCGAAAAATACTCAAGGCTATAAAAACTTAGTTAAACTGACTACTATTTCTCATCTTAAAGGCTATCAAGGTAGTGGTATTTTTGCTCGTCCTTGTATTAATAAAGAGTTACTAGAAAAGTATCACGAAGGATTAATTGTCACCAGTGCTTGTTTGGGTGGTGAAGTTCCTCAAAGAATTTTGGCTGGAGATATTAAAGAAGCAGAAAAAGTAGCTAAATGGTATCAGAATGTTTTTGGCGATGACTATTATTTAGAAATTCAAGACCATGGTTCGAGAGAAGATCGAGTAGTTAATGTAGCTTTAGTCAAAATAGCACAAAAGTTAGGTATAAAAATTATAGCGACTAACGATTCTCACTTTATTTCTTGCTACGACGTAGAAGCTCATGATGCCCTGCTTTGTATCCTAACTCAGAAAAGAATTACTGATGAAAAACGCTTACGTTATAGCGGTACAGAATATTTAAAATCAGCGGCAGAAATGAAATTATTATTCCGCGATCATTTAGAAGATGAAATTATCACTGAAGCAATTAATAATACTGTAGAAGTTGCCGATAAAGTCCAACCTTACAATATTTTAGGCGAACCCCGTATTCCTGATTATCCCGTACCTGCTGGTCATACTGCTGATAGTTATTTAGAAGAAGTTACTTGGCAAGGACTATTAGCCAGACTTAAATGTCGCAGTCATGCAGAAGTTCCGACCGTTTATAAAGATAGACTCCAAACCGAACTAAAGGTAATGCAAGAAAAAGGATTTTCTACTTACTTTTTAGTGGTTTGGGACTATATTAAATATGCCAGAGATAATGATATCCCCGTGGGACCTGGTAGAGGGAGTGCAGCAGGTTCGTTAGTAGCCTATTGTCTCAAAATTACTAACATCGATCCGATCCATCACGGCTTATTATTCGAGCGTTTCCTCAACCCCGAACGGAAATCCATGCCTGATATTGATACAGATTTCTGTCCCGATCGCCGTGGGGACATGATAAAATACGTAACTGAAAAGTATGGTGAGGCTAATGTTGCCCAAATCATCACTTTTAACCGCATGACTTCCAAGGCGGTGCTAAAGGATGTGGGTAGAGTACTAGGAATTAATTTTGACGATCAGAACCGTATTGCCAAGCTGATTCCCGTGGTGCGGGGTAAGCCTACTAAACTGAAGATAATGATCTCCGCTGAAACCCCTGAACCTACTTTTAAACAAGCCTACGAAAATGAATCAGTCAAAATCTATAACGACAATAAAGAAGAAGTAGGAACGGTTAAAGTTCGTAACTGGGTTGATATGGCAATTCGTATTGAAGGTACGAATAAAACCTTTGGGGTGCATGCCGCAGGAGTAGTTATTTCTTCTCAGCCATTAGATGAAATTGTTCCTCTACAAAAAAATAATGATGGCTCGGTAATTACTCAATATTATATGGAAGATGTTGAGGCAATGGGTCTACTAAAGATGGACTTCTTGGGCTTAAAAAATCTGACCACAATTCAAAGAGCAGCGAATTTAGTCCAACAAACAAAACAAATAGATTTAGATTTAGACCAGATACCGTTAGATGAACGTAAAGCCTTAGAAATTTTAGCCAAAGGTAAACAAAAGAAATTACCCCAAGATATCCAAGAAACCCATAAACTGTTTAGAGCAGGGAATTTAGAAGGTATATTTCAGTTAGAATCTGATGGTATGAAACAGATTACTAGAGATTTAAAACCCTCTGGTATTGAAGATATTTCCTCTATTTCTGCTCTCTATCGTCCTGGACCATTAGATGCAGGCTTGATTCCCATTTTTATTAATCGCAAACATGGTCGAGAAAAAGTAACTTATCAACATCCTTTATTAGAATCAATTCTCAAAGAAACCTATGGGGTAATGGTTTATCAAGAGCAAATCATGAAAATTGCCCAAGAATTAGCTGGTTATTCTCTAGGGGAAGCGGATTTACTTAGGAGAGCAATGGGTAAGAAGAAGGTCGATGAAATGAAAAAACATCGAGAAAAATTTATCGATGGTTCGGCGAAAAACGGCGTTACCCAAGATGTTGCTGAAGACCTATTTGAGCAGATGATTAAATTTGCTGAATATTGCCTCAGTTATGATACTAGGGTGCAAACTGTGGAATATGGTGCATTACCTATCGGTAAAATAGTTGAAGAACAAATAAAATGCAATGTTTATACAGTAGATAAAAATGGTTTTGTCTATACTCAACCCATAGCCCAATGGCATGTCCGCAGTAGGCAAGAAGTCTTTGAATATACTTTAGATAATGGGGCAACTATACGGGCAACTAAAGACCATAAATTTATGACCGCAGACGGGCAAATGTTACCCATTGATGAAATATTTGAACGAGGTTTGGATTTATTGGAATTAGAACCGAAAGAATTAAAAGTAGTAGAGCGATCCCTCCCAATTTACCAAATTATCTGAGAATAAAAATTCATGATTTGGCGATCGCTAGTAATTATTGCAGCTTGTTCTATTTCCGCTAAAGCTACCACTACTCGATCTGCTCGATCGCGATGACTCCAATCTAAACTAAGAGAGCATGTTTGAAAAATCGTAGAATGAGTCAAGAAACTTAAAATTAGGTAAAAATACTCTTCTATGATGCGCCCAAGTTACGATACTGATCTGACTGATGAACAATGGTTACAAATTGTCAGTTTATTCCCCAAGGCAAATCATCGAGGAAGACCCAGAACACAGGATTTTCGAGAAATTACTAACGCAATACTCTATCTTGTCCGTGCTGGTTGTGCCTGGCGGTTATTACCTCACGATTTTCCCAAATGGCAGACAGTTTATTATTACTTCCGTCGTTGGCAAAAAGAGGGAGTCTGGCAAACAATTCATGACGCCTTGAGTGCTGAAGTCCGAGTCCAAGCAGGAAGAAATGTCGACCCCTCTGCCGCGTACGCTGATACCCAGTCAGTTCGCACAGGGCATCATGGAGTATCCAAAGGTTTTGACGGGGGAAAGCTAATCAAAGGTCGAAAACGCCACATCATAGTGGACGTGATGGGCTTACTGCTCGCTGTAATGGTACATAGTGCCTCGATTCAAGAGAGAAGAGGTTTTAAAATGCTCTCGTTCAAGATTCGCCACCTCTTCCCCAAACTGAAAGTAATTTGGGTCGATGGGGGTTATGATGGTCAACCTTTACAACTCTGGGTCAAACGTTGGTTTAATTGGGTGGTGGAGCGCACTTTTGGTTGGTTTGGGCGGTATCGTCGTTTAAGCAAAGATTATGAATACTTACCAACCACCAGCGAAACCATGCTCCACATTGCCATGATAAATCTTATGTTAAGGCGTTTAACCTGGGGTTCTTCCAGTCAGGTATCCACTTAGTTTTGAATTTTCAAACATGCTCTCTTACACCTAAATTACCTGGGCTGTTACAATCAGGATTAAATAAAATCCAAAATTTAAACATTGGTGCGTTACGCTTACGGACTCTGGTGGCGAAATATATGTTTACATCTCCAATGCCTATTT
>JAAUYH010012419.1_pt1 | contig 10429 bp, 5 predicted proteins | sample 7278061 | NCBI WGS metagenome assembly JAAUYH01 (sample SAMN14350203, study PRJNA611818) | marine sediment metagenome | isolation source: surface marine sediment (0.6m) | place: French Polynesia: Moorea | collected 2018-08 | reverse complement strand
GCAGAATATCATGCTCCTGACAGTCCAAGACCAGGCTTTGTCAGTTGGGATGAAACCATTACCCCAGATGCTGATCTTGTAGAAGTTTGTCTCAGAAAACCTGACACTCGGAACTGGGGCTACGACATTCTTCTCCATGCCTCTTCCGCCACGAATCCATCAATACTGGGGAGTCTGCGTCCAGATGAACTGATTGAGTTGATCGCTACCCTACATACCTTCCCCACGGGTCCTATTCAGGTGATTTATGACCTTGTTTACGGTCATACTGATAACCAGGCTAAGGCTCTGCTCAATCGATATTTTCTACAAGGTGAGAATATGTACGGTCAGGATGTCAATCATCAACATCCAGCCGTGCGAGCTATCTTGCTAGAAATGCAACGACGCAAAATTAACACTGGTGCTGACGGAATTCGAGTTGATGGCGCTCAGGACTTTAAATTTTTCAATTCCTCCACTGGTCAGGTTGAATATGATGACGCTTATCTTCAGGAAATGAGTAATGTTCGCCAAGAAATTGGCGGACATCAACGCCAACTATTCGCGATTTTCGAGGACGGTCGCCCCTGGCCAGCAGAAGGTTGGGAAGAGAGTTCGACCTATCTCGATGTAATTAAGCAGCAACCAGAAGCTTATCAATGGGGACCACTGATTTTTGCTCACAATACTCCTAGTCTGAACAAATTTTGGGACAGTAAATGGCAGCGGGTGTGTGAAGTCATGGAGCATGGTTCCCACTGGATTAGCGGTTGTGGAAATCACGACACGATGAGGCGTGGTACTCAACTAGATCTTAAATCTGACATTAACTGGAACTTAGGTCAGACTTTACCAGAGGTGATGAACAACGCCTACGATAATCCTGCTGTAACACTCCTGTTCTATGGCTTCAGCCCAGGTGTCCCGATGGATTTTTTAAATGCTACCATGCGGACACCTTGGTGTTTCTTCCGCAACACCGATGACTATTACGGACTAAAGGTAGTAGCCGAAGAAGTAGGATTTCTCGATTGGCAAGTTGAACCACAATTTTATCAGGAGGCTTGGGCGTTTACTCGTATCAAGCAATTGGGAATCCAGAACTTTGAAGAGCTTCGCTTGTTTATGGGCTGGCTCCAGGAAACCGTGGTGAAAATGGAAGATAACTATAATTTAGAAACACTGGCTAGTCTGTGTCAAAAATTTCTAAATAGCAAAGAGGATAAACCACCAAGGATAACAGTGCAGATGTTAAAAGCATTTGCCAAAGCTTATATGGAAGACTGTAACGACCTTTGTAAAGTGGCTCACTTTGCAGCAAAACTCGATCCTCGGCATACTTATTTTAATCTGTCTGTTAGGCGTTATCGTCATGCTCATTCCTGGTTGAGAGAAAACCTGACTGAACACGACCATTTTGATCGCCTTAGGGATAACCAAACAACTATTTTCTACGGTCTCAGAACCCATACAGAAGAGGATAAAAATGACCTACCTGAGAAAGTTGCGATTATTTCTCACATGGGAGGAAAACCGGCTCGGATTAATATAGAAGATTTGCTTGGGTTGGATTTGACTCAATGGCATATTGCGATCGCAACTCCTGGGCTAAAAATTAGCAACCAATTGAGGGAAATTAAAGACCTGGAACTTAGAGATGGTCAAGGTTTGCTTTTAGAACCGATTAGCTTAGGCGCGAGAAGCCTCACGCTATTGGAATGATTTTGCCTGAGTACTTATCCGAACTCCGAACTCCGTACGCGCAGCGACTCCTGAAGGGCACTCCGAATTCCGAATTCCGAACTTATGAGTTTGCTTTGTGTGTTTCCAAGATCATAGCTAGAAATCGAGTGTCTTCCGAGCTTTCTAACACCAGTTTCTTAATCATTAAAGTTAAAGGAACAGCCACAAGTACTCCAGTTGCCCCTAAGACCCAACCCCAAAAGATAATCGATAGAATAATTACCAGAGGCGATAGATCTAATTCTTGTTGCATAAAGCGAGGTTTAATTCCTTTATCAACAATGTTATCAATTAACCAACAACCCAAGAAAACTAGCAAAGCCTGACCTGCTCCTAATTGCAATAGTGCTAACAGTACAGGGGGAATAACTGCCAAAAAGAAGCCAATCTCAGGAATAAAATTGAGTAAGAAAAACAAAATGCTCCAAAATGCTGCTAGCTTCACACCAAAGAATACCAGCAGCAACAAATAGCCAATTGCTTCTATCGATCCTGTCAAAGTAGTAATCCAAATATAGCTTCTAATACTCAGATTAAATTCATCAAATTTATTCAGTAGAATACTGTGAGAATGTAATACACCCTTTAATTTCAAAGGAAAGACCAGAGCTTCAATCAGCATAAAAGCAACAATAAATACTAGCAGTAATGAAGCACTTAAAGCATCAGCTAATCTTGAAATCAGAGAAGCAATAGCCAGAATAAAGTTTTCTGGACTAAATATTTCCAGGTCCAAGATTTCGGCAGCATCAATGTTTTTTGATTCTAAGAAACTGGTTAACTCTTGTTCGAGTTCTATAAGTCTGGGTTTGTAAGTAGGTAAAAGTTCACTAAACTTAGCCACCGAAACACCAAGAAAAGCAATGAAAGTAAGACCTGTGAGTACTACCACTAAAATCGTAATTGAGAGTGCTAACCATTTCGGTACTCCTTTGTAGATGAGCCAATGTAAGAGTGGTGTGACGGTGATTGTAATAATTAAGGCTAAGAAAAAGGAATTCACAATTGAGGCAGCTGCTTGCATGCCTATGATAATTATCACAAAACTAGCTCCACCCAGTAAAAGTTGAAGGAAGGGTGAAATTTGGGTTTTTGTGGCCATATTTGTCTGCTCAAGTTGCTACCAATTTTTTCTTGACTCAACCTTACCTTAATGTTTGATGCTAAACCCGAATTATAGCAGTCGAAGCCAACAATTCTAGATAATAAGAGTTGAAACTGTCCCTCATACTGGATTGTTTTGTGGCTCAGTACAATTAAGATCCAGTTTTTTACAAAAAGGAACAAGGGGTTTGGCTATGGTAGAAAAGGCAAAAAAATAATAGATCTGATAGAGTTGTGGAGATGATATCACGGATAATTTTGAGGCGGAATATGGGTCAGAATAAGCCTTATCTCAAATCTGGTTTTGATTTACCTCTGTAACCGGAATATGCTCAACTAAGAGAAGTGGCAAACCTAAGTTGTATAAGTAATTGAGTATTCCCATAAAAGCAGTATAATCTGGCAACTGACCTTCTAAAAAAGTTATAGGCTGCCCTTCATCATCCCAGGTATTGGATATGGATAATCCTAGGAAATATTCCCAAAAGTTAGGATGAAGATGCCCTTGAACGCAGATGCTATAGTTAACTGCAATTTGCAGATTCAGTAGTGATAACTTCTCGATCGTCTGTATATTATTCACGGCTGCTTCCCTAAAACAATTAATTGAAATATATCTTTAATATGTTTCAAGTTGAAGGATACCGCAGTGTCCAAAAAGGAGTATTTTGGAGATTATCTCATCAACACCATGTATCACATAGTAGAAACGTTCCGCCAGAACGTCTCTAAGGGGTTATTGCAGATTTAATTTATAATTTTTCTGGTTATTTTTAGGATTATTGCGGTCTAATTCCCATTTTACAGGATTATTAAGAATATATTGGCGAATTCGATGTAATGATTCTTCGTCTCTAATAATATGGTCGTGAAATCTAGTTTGCCAACGAAAATCAGTAAATCCCATTTTCCAAATTTGTTTGGTGCAGACGGATTTGAATTGACCGATAATTGAGCCTAGGGAATTAGATTTTAATCGTGGTTTTTTGTTGGTTTTGGGTTGTGCGTTGTCATTGGTGGTTGAACCGTTTCCAATATTATTGGTGTTTGAACCGTTTCCAATATTATTGGTGGTAGAACCGTTTCCAATATTATTGGTGGTAGAACCGTTTCCAATATTATTGGTGGTAGAGACGTTCCGTCGCAACGTCTCTACGGGGTTGTCGTTGTTAATAATAATAATTCCGTGTAAATGATTGGGCATCACCACCCATTCATCTAATTTAACGTTAGGGCGAATTTGTGTGGTTTTTTGCCATTCCTGGGCAACAATTAACCCGATATCTGATAATTGCATTTGTCCTGCAATTACATTACCAAAAAAATATTGACGATTATGGGTACAAATGGTGACAAAATAATAACCATTGGCAGTGTAATCCCAGTTTGGACAGCGTGCAGATTCAATACGATATTTGTTTTTATATAGGGTCATTAATTGGCCATAAAAAATAGTTACCTCTATTTGTTAGTTTTCCCAATTTGCCAGTTTTTCTAAAGTAGCTGCAAATGTGAGGGTAAGCTGCAATTTCTGGTGAGTCTGTTTAAGTTAAATAATTCCTAGTGCTTGCGCTCTGGTCACAGCTTTTCGGCGATCGCCAATTCCTAGTTTTGCATAAATATTGATAGTGTGTTTTTTGACAGTTCTAGGAGAAATAACCAGCTTTTCAGCAATTTCCTGATTGGTTAATCTTTGCTGCAATAGTTTGACTATTTCTAGTTCTCTTGAGGTTAATGGTTCGATGAGGGTGTGATTGGATTCGATATTAGCAGGAAAAGCAGCTAAAATTTGACTGATATAATCTGGTGCGACTTCTTGTTCAGCTAGTTGGGACAACAGAGGAATAATCTTAGCACCGCAATCGACAAAAGTACGGATAAACCTGCCTGAGCGAGCTAATAAAATTGACTCTTTCAGACTCTCTAGTGCCTTTTCAGTGTATTTTTGAGCATCGTATGCCAAAGCCAACAAAGCTAAAATTTCAATTTGCCGTCGGATGTTATGCCACTTTTGAGTGAGAGTCAGACATTCGTTTAGTAGAGCGATCGCTGCTTTTAAACTTGCCTTGGTATTTCGAGCTAGATCGATTCGTGCTTGGGTCAAGTGTGGCACATTTAAAAAGAGTAATGAATCAACACTAATTTCTGAGTTGAAGTTACTTAGTTGTGAATCTTTGCCTGTGGTAACTGGGTAACGCCAGTCAATTGTTTGTTGTAGTTCTATTGCGCCTTGGAGATCACTTTGTAGCAAACGCAACCAAGCTTGAAAATAACAACATGAAGCTCTATAGATTTGATAGGAATCTTCAGTAATAATGTGGAGAAGAGACTTTAGGGTAGGATCCGTCTTTTCTACTTGACCTTGAGCTTGATAAGTAAGTACCAGACCTGTCATACATTCATAAAATATTTTTGAGCTTATACTGTAGCGTAGGTCAACCCCAGCAGCAAAGTAATGAGCTGCTTCATCTAATCTGTTCCATTCATAGTAAGCCATTCCTAAGAAGAAGTAGCTTAAGCCCAAAGTTTGCAGCTTTTTTTTCTCTGTAGCTAACGGCACAAGAGTTTGACCAATTTGTGCTAAATCAGTTAGATTTCCAGAAATCAAATGGCAAAACATCAAACCCACTAATAATCTAGGTACTACAGTGCTACTGTATGCCTGAGCCTCTTGTATTCCTCTTTCAAAGTATTGCCTGACTGTAGTTTCAGTCTCACCTAGCATTTGGGCAGCATAGCCCAGAATAACAATGGTATTGGTGCGAGCAAATTCATAAGTAATCGGAATTAACTCTAATGCCTGTTGAGCATATGCTAGAGAACGTTCTCCTTCCCCCTGAGAATACAATAATTCGCTCCGTAACAAATTTAGCTCTCCTCGTAAAATTTTTAGCTCATCTTCTGCTAAATCCCAATTCTTCTGGCTCAAAAGTGTCTCTGCTGCTCTTAACAAAGTAGGAATTGCCGATAAATTAAGATAAAAAAATAGAACCCAAGCTTTGGTTAAAAGAAGAGCCGGTCTTTGTTGAATAATTCTATCAGGTAAAAGTTTCAGCCATTTTTCTAGGGTAATCCCAATTTCTTGATTCAAACATTGGTGTCTGTGTTGCTCGACTAATTTTGCTGCTGAAACTTCATCTCCCGATTTAAGCAAGTACCTAATCCCTTGTTCAACAAAACTATTCTCGGCAAACCAAATACCTGCCTTATAATGAAGAGAAGCAATATAAGCTTGGCTGAAGCGAGATTGCAACTTTGATTTCAATAAATCCTGAAAGAGATGGTGATAACGATACCATTTTTGTTGGTTGTCAAGGGAAACTAAAAACAAATTATTTTTCTTGAGCTGTTCGATAATATCTTGACTCTTAGTGGTTTCTAGTAAAGCATTACAAAGGGAACTACAAAAGAAATTAAGAATTGAGGTTTGGAGGAGAAACTCTTGAACAGATGATAGTTGTTGGGTTAGGACTTCTTCTAAAAGATAATCCATAATTTGAAATTTCTTGATGTTAGTTAAAGCTTCTGTTATCTTGGCTTCATCTCTATTTGGTGTATTGCCTCCCCAGGAAATTGCAGCTAATTTTAGCCCCGCAATCCACCCTTCAGTCTGTCTTTCTAGTAGGGATTTGATTGATTGAGATAGAGATTTGCCTGTAGTTTGCTGCCAAAAACGCTCTATTTGGTCAGAGTTAAACCTTAAATCAGCAGCGCCAATCTCTGTTATTTGCTGTTGTAGGCGTAAACTAGCCAGAGGAAGGGGTGGAGCGACGCGAGAAGCGATCGCCAAGTGCAGGTTCTGGGGTAGGTAGCGAAGGAACTGAGCCATTAATTCATGGACATCTGATTCTCCCAGAACCTGATAATCTTCTAAAACTAAAATACAAGCTTCTGGTAGTTGGATTGTATCTTCAATCAAAATACTCACTAACTCTGGCAGAGATGGTAATTGAGGAGACTTTAATATACTGGATGTGGTAGAGAATGCATCGATAAAAACTACTTGAAATGCTCCCACAAAGTAGTTTAAAAACACTCTTAAATCGCTGTCATACTCGTCTAGGGAAAGCCAGACAAAAGGACGAGAACAAGTTTTAAGCCATTGACAAAGTAAGGTAGTTTTGCCGTAACCAGCAGGAGCAGAAATAAGGCTAAGTTTGCGTTGAACCCCCTGATTTAAACAATCTATTAAATCAGAACGAGTCATAGAGTTTTCCTCAATCTGAGGACAATGTAGTTTGGTACGTAACAGCGTGACTGTTCTAGTGGCTTCCATAGTAGATTTTTAATTTGTTAATTGTTAATTGTTGATGGAACTGTCTCTCACTTATTCAAAAAAAGCTATGCTTAAGTTAGACAGTTTGGTATAATGGTTTTCAATGAAGAAAGCCAAAGCTTATTAGCTGGCTTGAAAAGCATTCATACTCGATCTTTAAGCGAAATTAGTTAATAAACCTAGAAGGTTTATCCAAACAAGGAACTTTCTTCCTAAGAGAAAGTTTAAGCTAATTACAGATATTAAATACCTGTTTGTGTTTGGAGCGTCAAGGCTTGACTAAACTAAAAATTAACAAGACAAAGTAAGTATCATTACTCAAGAAATGGTTATTAATCAAGAAATAAGTATGATGGCTGAAGATTTACGTATATTGACAGAGGTTAAAAATTATAGACCAAGAATAAAATAAGTGGTTGAACAAAATTAAATTTATTGGTGGAGATCGGGAACGGGGAACCGAGAACAGGGAACAAAAAACAATCTGTGCAATTCATTTTGTATGAGTAGTTATAAGGATTAGCTCTTCCTAAACTTTACAATAAAGTCCCCGTCAACTACCCGACGCTCACCGCTTGGGCGGTAGAGCGCGGGACTCCTTCTGAAAGAAGGTTGAAAAATAAAATAATCAAAAAATAATCAACTTATTATGGAGTTATTATCTAAGCAAGAAAACACTAACCCAGTTACTCGTTTTGACTATAAAACTTTGTCTCCCAAACAAAGAAGCATCGTTCAAAATTGTACGGGAGCAATAAAAGAGCGTTTACGTCGCACGGCTCAGGATGTCTGGGAAATCGGACAGAAATTAGTTGAAGTGCGATCGCAACTAGAACATGGTCAATTTGAGGGTTGGTTGTCAGCAGAATTTGGCTGGAGTCGGCGCAGTGCTTATAACTTTATCAATGTCTATGAAGCTTTTAGTGAAAGTACAAATTTTGCACAGCTTGACATTGCTACCTCTGCTCTTTATAAATTGGCAGCACCTTCTGTCCCTAAGTCGGTTCGCAACAAATTTTTAGATAAAGCCAAAAAAGGCGCAAAAGTAACCCATAAAGAAATCAGTCAGGCTCTTAGTTCAGTAAAGAATTCTAGTGTAGTTGCAAAACCTCAACCAATTGCTCCACCTTCAGCAAAAATCCTGCAACTCATACCCAAAGCTAAAGCTGAAGCAGAAGTACCAAAAGTAGAGAAAACTCTGATTTCCCCACCACAAATAGCCTCTAAGCCAGTCATGACGAAGTCGAAGCAGGGGATGAACCCAGTTCTGCCTATCATCGGCGGAGTACCTTCGACTCCAACTCAAATTGAGGTTAAATCGGGCTGTTGGTATCTCTTCGATCAGATAAACACTGTATTTTGTGGGGATACTGCCTTAGCTGAATTTCGCCATCGCTCCCCAGACGCAACTTTGGCTCTAGCGGTTACCTCTGATGACTGGGATCACGATTGGCTGATTGAGAAAGCGAGTAATTTAATTGTGCTTCAAGAATCCTATCTCCGCAAAGGGCTGATCGAGGAAACAATCTCTCTTTTTTCCGCAGTAGGAGATACAGTAATCTTGCCCTGGTTGCCCGATGCAGAAATGTTAGCGATCGCACATCGTTTGAAAAGAAGAATTGTCGCTGGCGATCCTAGTCCCGAACGTTGCCAAAATGCGATCGCCAAGGTAGGATTTTCAGTGGAGCAATTAACCATCTGAGTTCGGAGAGACGCGGCGGGGCGTACAAGCTTTTGAGGGTTCCTCAAAAGACAGCCCCTCAAATTTCGCGTCTGTACACGGTAGGAAGTTCGAGGAAAGTAAATCAAAAATCAACGTGAGTGTGTATATATTGTCCCAAAGTTGGTTCAAACAAAGATAAAAGAATAAAGCACGAGTAAAACAGTACCTCCAAATAAAATATGATTTGCCCAATCATCAAATTTCCAATCTTTAAACATCTTAATTAATCCTCAATTAGTTCCTGGGTAAACAATAGTGAAAAAAAATGGTGAAAAAATAGTTAAAAAACAGGTTAAAAAACAAAGAATCGGGGAAAGAAGTTGTATTTTATTCTTCTTTCCCCTGATAATTGTTCTATTTACTACTCATTCTGAGTGGATGTTTTCAAGCTAGGGATAGGCTGTTTTTCTGGAGCCTGAGGCTGCATAGGTCCTTGAGGCTCTCCTGGACCCCCAGGAGTACCTCCCTTGCCAGGTGTGCCGCCTTTGGGTGGTTTGCCTCCTCCTTCCAAGATGTGTTTTTCAAAGTTCTTAATCACGATATAGAGGTTGGGGACAAACAACAAACACAAAACAGTAGAAACGAGCAATCCACCGAAAACCGCAGTTCCCAAAGACCAACGACTGATAGCACCTGCACCAGAGGCAATCACCAAGGGGAGGAACCCGAATAGGGAGGAAACCGCCGTCATGAGAATCGGACGCAAACGCTGTTCCCCAGCATTAATAGCTGCCTGGGTTATGCTCATTCCCAAGGCTCGGGATTGGTTGGCAAATTCCACAATTAGAATAGCGTTTTTACTTGCCATCCCAATCAGCATTACTAAACCTACCTGAACGTAAATATTATTGTTCAGAATGGGCCAGATTCCTGCTCCTGGATTGAGAGGGGAACCTTGGATCAAAGTAGCACGGAACCAAATACCGCCCAGGGCACCTAAAATAGCTAGAGGTACGGTGAGCATAATAATGGTGGGATCGATGTAGCTTTCGTACTGAGCTGCCAAGACCAAGAACACCATCACAAAACCCATCCCAAAGATGATAGGTGCTGCTCCCCCTGCACTTTTTTCCTCCGCAGCAGTGGTAGTCCAGTCATAGCCAAAGCCTGGTTGCAAAGTTTGCTCCGATACTTCTTCCATCGCAGCAATTACCTGCCCAGAACTATAGCCTGGTGCGGGAGCAGCGATGATTTTAATGGCTGGAAAAACATTGTAGTTAGTTACAATAGGAGGATAGGAGATTGGGGTTGCTGCTACCAGGTTACTCAATTGAACCAATGCTCCATCTCGAGAACGGACATAGAGCTTCTCAATATCTGCGGGGTTAGACCGAGATTCAAATTCTGCCTGAGCATAAACTCTATATAATCGTCCGTCTAGCACGAACTGGTTGACAAAGTTGGAGCCCAGATAGGTCTGTAAAGTGTTGAGAATTTCTGTAATCTCAACATTCTGCGCCTTGGCTTTATCCCGATCTATATCAGCTTCCAGCATCGGGCTATCGAAGGTAAAAGTACTAAAGGCCGCACCGATTTCTGGACGCTGATTGGCTGCTTGCATCACCCGTTGGGTGTTATCGACCAATGCTTCCATACCTTTT
>JAAUYH010171167.1_pt1 | contig 10430 bp, 7 predicted proteins | sample 7278061 | NCBI WGS metagenome assembly JAAUYH01 (sample SAMN14350203, study PRJNA611818) | marine sediment metagenome | isolation source: surface marine sediment (0.6m) | place: French Polynesia: Moorea | collected 2018-08 | reverse complement strand
TTTGTGGTTTTGCCACTGAAATCGCAAGCAATGAAATATACAGTTGGAAACTGCTGAAGTGTGCGTTGAAATTTATTCAAATTTTATGTAAGGCTCTGCTGCAGTATTGCATATATTAGTCCGTCTCGTCAGTAGACCTGTCCGCCTCTTCCGGTGCGTCACACGTGTGCTAGGCATTTCAATGATCTACTAAAAGTTGGTACGGAGAAATGAAACCAATCATTTTAAAAAAACTCGTCATAAAATGAAATCTTGATCTGGAACCGTGACAAATACAGAGCATTTTTTAAACAGGATGTAGATATAAGGAAACTTTTCAAGATTGGTTGAATGTAACTCCAATAAAATTGATTGGTGATAAATTGCTTTCATGTTGTTAAGCTTTCATGAGAAAAAAAGATTGATAAATGAATGTAGTTTCTAAGATGAGAAATAGACTATGGTAATCGATTATTTGAAACACTGAAATCGCTCGGAGCTTTACGTTGTAGTTACGCCAAGGTAGTTGAGATACAGTTTCTGACTTGAACTTATTTTTATTGCAACAAGGTGATCTTCGTATATTGAATTGATCAGCATGGTACTTGTAAAAATATCTACAGGAATAAAAACAGTATTGAGGAAAACCACTTGGATATTTAAAGCAAGGTTATAAACTTGCGTTGATTCTGTGACATAATATATCAATGAGATCATGGGTAGATGAATCGAAAAAATATTATTAATAGGTCCATGCAGTGTGCGAATCTTTTTTTGGAGAGCCTTAGTGTAGGAATTCTCACATGTGCACTCTAACATATTCATATTCTAGAACTCTTTACTTACAGTAGTATAATCTAGTCTACATCATAAGCAGAACCTAAATCAATCGAACAATCACTAGCTTTAATAGTGTGCCAAAATGAGTACCTAACTGCTTATAATCATGGAAAATGGCAACTGGGTTAAGCTGGTACTGTTCTCCCTATTTTGAAGGCGCGTTACATTCCTCTTTTTTTCTACGGTACATATTCAGAATTAAAGAAAAACAGTTTAAATATAAAAAAAATCACGGCCGTGATGAAACATGATGCGCCTTCAAAACAGGGAGAACTGTTGCAATCCGTTAACGTACCCTTAGGATCAAAACAGATTTGGGTAACACGAAAAGATTACCATGTAATCAAGTATAAATAAAAGCATCATGAATTCGGTTATATTTTGATTTAATGGATGAATCTTGCGAAACAGAGAGTAAAGAAGATAGCCTAAACAAATGCTTTGAGTCGTTGAAGTTTCGCATAAAAAGTCGAGAAACATGAATAACTCTATCGGCGTTAGGAAGTAGGAAACATGCTCGATTAATCAAAAAATGATCATTTATTCACGAGATCTTTCGAACAACCAGAACGATATTCGAAAATTGATTATTTCAGGAATTTGATCAGTTTTCATGAATAAACTTGTTTCTATTCTTTTCTTGAGGATAATTATTTTGAAAGGCAGACTTTGTTTTTGGATTGTTGAGATGATTCAATATGAGAAGTAATGAACTTATACATCTAAAAATCAAAGATCAAAGAGAAATCAAAAATTCTTGAGTAAATTCATTTATATTAAATAAGATGAATTTGAAGATGTTGAACGAAAATTGGAATGTTCCCCATGAAGATTTCTGATTTCATAGACTACATCAAATCCCTTAGCGCTATATAGGGTTAACAAGTATGTTCCTTTGTTGTGCTTGTACCAATGCATGTTAATTCTATGAGCTGAATTTAAAATTTTGATATAAACAAGTGGCAGTCGTAAGTGTATTTGTAGTGTTTTTTTTGGATACTTCGAACTTCTAATTACAGCTGATGTTCTCCAGTTACTTACAGTTCAGAAATGTTTAGTAGATCTTTGAAACGATTTCGCCGTCAGGGAGCACTTCTTGTCGTTTTCTGCTTATCAGCAACAGGTTGGACTGTATTTCAGTACAGAAAATGCAGGCGGAAAGGGTTCCGCCAACACATATACAAAATAGAGTGGCATTTCATTGATTCCCTTACTGAAATGTATCCATTTCTTTGGCTTCGCTGATTAATTCAATTGAATTACCAGAGTCGGTATTTCAATCAGAAGCTTATCTTGCATTCTTCCTCCTTGTTATTTGGGAAAGGGCACCTGATGGGTAATTGGAATTATATCCTTACTGCAAGGACTCGTCTTTCAGATTCTAGAAAAGAGATTGTTTCTACCATAAAAAAGTGTACTAGAAGACCTAAATTCCCTTGAGAGTTTCCTGGACCAAGGATCGATGCCAACTTTTGTCGTGACAGGTACTAGAGGAATCAGAGTCGAAAGAATTGCGTTATGGTGGGTGCACGTTCGATTCGCGTTGCAGGTTTACAACGCGGACAATCATTCGGACATAACGTAGGGATGCCGCCATACTTGCGAGGATGAAGGGAAAAACAAGTGAGTAACAAGGATAGGTAGATATTAGAAAACCGTTGTGGTTATATTTGATCGATAACTATGGCTTAGAAAGAAAGAGTTGGACAAGAAACGGGAAACAGATATTGTGCGAGAGTTGCAAGGATTCAAGCAGATCAGAAACTTACAATAGAGCAAGAGGATGTCACGCAAATACTGTACTGTAATAAGACGAGTGGAAATCGTATACTGTAGTGGATCGGATCGGCTGGTACCGAAAGTGATACAGTACACTGATGCGGTAGGGCGATCGTTGAGGATAAATCACGTAGTGCCACGCTTATCTTGTTGAGCGATTCCAACACATATTGGCGGTGTCGACAACACGGATGTCAATTGAGTGCACAGACAATAGGGTCAATGCCGCCTCAGGTAAAGGAGGATAGGTAGAACGACTCACAGTAGATAGACAGCGCATGAAAGGAGGCTAGGTCGGCGCAAGTCATAGCAGTACAGTATTTGGATGTTGCTTGTTGTAGATAGGAGTGCACGGATAGATTTCTACGCCTACGAACCACTTCTAACCATCGTTCACTAGTCGAATATCGAACAATCACGATTCCAACCTTCAGTTTTTACGAAATCTATGATAGGTTGGCAATTTTTTGACATTGGCTAGTGGGAGACTCGTTTCACGTTACACGCCTCGAATCGTATCAGTACAGACATTGACATATAGTTGGTCATAAACGCACTGGTTGATAAGGACCGATAGAGACTTAGTCGATGCGGCCTCGATTTCCTACACCATTTACCGAATTGGATTGCATATGAAGTACACATTTGAGTGGTTTGGTACTCGTAATTTTTGTACTGTACTTGTAGAGAGAAAAGGAAGGCACCTCAAACAAGAGACACGAAGAAAAGACAAGGAAGAAGAAAGAATGATAAGGAATATTGTCTAAGTTCGGAGTTTGAGTGGATCGAGTTAAGGAAGCACCTTCCGTAGGCGTGAAATAGACAATATCCTGCTGATCTACGGAACATCGCTGTACTGTACACGACCATCAGACTTTTCTTCACGATCTATGTGAGTGTGTGAGTGAGCGAGCAAGTCAAAAAAAGTGATTGTCTAATTAAACGCATTAGACGCTAGGCGAAATACAGTGAAGGATTGCACAGTTGAGTACAGTACAGTACGGTATGGAAGTAGAGTACAGTACGGTACAGTGGCAACACGCCTAGCGTTTGGCACGGTCCCGAGACGTGGTTGGAACTGTAGGCATCAGCTAAAAGCGACGAACACGTTGGGAAGCAACGAAGAACGATACGGAGATGCTTCTCGAATACATCGACAAAAAGTAAGGGTCACCACACACTTACAATGAACTACAACACGCTATTCTACTCACGTTTAAGAATCTTTTGTTCATTGCTCACTTACCAACACACCAGCGTTCATAACGCAAGAATTCATTTCTAACCGCTGCAATGCACGAGATAGAACAGCCACCGTTCGCGTAAGGACAGACTTATATTGAATACAGTTTATTAATGTATTATATTTTCGGACATATTTCCTACTCTCTGCTCGTCTTTGATTTCCTTCTTTCACTTTCGTCGCTTTCATTTCCCATGCCTCATTTCTTCCTTTCGTTATTTTTTACTGTTATTGACGTCCTGCCAAATCATTCAAACAAACCTCACATGAGTACCGTAATTTCAATTACCACTATTGTTGCCATTTTAGATTCAATACCCACTTTTGCCACAGATATCAACGAAGACGACGCCGTACAGTATTGTACAATAAACAACTTATTTTTGTACTTTCACTCACGCTATGCCCACAATTGCCACCTGCTGATCCCATTATTTATTCTTGTCCATCCTACGTGTACAGTTCAGGACAGGACTGCACTGTACTTGCATAGTCTCACATGATCTTCCAATTTGCATCGTTTTCGAATCGGTCGTCCTTTTTCCAAAAACTAGCATTTGTTGCTTCTCGCATCTGCTAACTCTGATTCAGATAGTGTACTACTAGTGCACTTTTCCTATATTAAGACACTGTAAGCTTGTTTCACCAAATTTCCTGTTTATCAGTTGGATTCGTTTTCCCAAATTCCCTCGACTTGCCGATCACACTACTACTCGACCTTCCCATGGGGTACTCGCAAAGATATTCACTCCCTCAAACTCTCCCACTTCCCTTACCTCCTCTCCCGTTACCGGAGAATAAGCGCTGCGGTTGGTGCCGTACTTTCGATACACCACAATGGCGTTTGGGCCAAAGCTCAGGTTCTGCTGGTATGTCCTTCCTTATTCTCTTCCCCTTTCCGCGATTTCCGTGTTCGCTAACAATCCATTCCTGTAGCAATGGGAACACTTTGCAATGCCTGTGGGATCAATTACCGACGAGCTCTTCACAAGTCGCGCGGCACTCTCGACCTTGACCAACTCGCTCGTGCTATGGGACCTTCGCGACCATCTATTCAAAAATCACTCAAGCGCTTACGACGAACAAAGAGGGCTAGCGCTAGCTCGCTTTGCGTTGCATTTCAATCCGCTGCTTCAGCACCGCTACATCTTATTGATGCAATTCCAACACAGCCGACGGAATTTGCATCACCACCTACAACTGCTCCTCAGTCACCAGTTGATGTGAGAACACCGCCCACACCGTTACTGCCGTCAATTCATATGTTGCTCAATGAATTGACCGAAGACAAAAGACATTAACATCAGCATCTATCATGTCCATCTTGCATTATCTGTGTATGAACTAACGAGCGTATCTGTAAACCCACATGTTTTAACCATTAACTATCACACCATCAATGTTCCGTACATTAGGTGCGAGGTACGAGAAGCGCATCAATTAAGTTGCTAGTCAAACACGTACAGCATGCGCAGTCCATGGTTCAACGACACTAACGTGAGGCACTCATGGACTTACCGGACGGGCCGAGTCGGATATCCAATCAAAAGGAAAGCAACAGTGGTGCAAAGCCGACGAACTCGCGATCAGATTTATCATACCTCGAAGGATCTGCAATCGCTCGTTAGAATACAACCGTCTGTAGGTACTCATCTATACTGAACACCATCACACTCCACTCAACACAACACTATGAACTACTATCACGAACTACACCCGTGCGTTGTGATCGTCACTACCCTGCGATCGCACGCTTAGCTGTGTTGTTTGATGCGAAGGCCGTGCGGAAAGGGTGCTACTCTCGTCTGGTAGCAACGTTGTAGATCACTATCTTACAATTATCTGTGAGAGTCACGCTTGGATGCTTCCATCTCACTCACACTCTCTCGATTGCCCTATTTCATTCGATTCGATCCGATCCGCTTATAGTCTCACCTACTGTACCTACATCATTCTCATACTTTCCCTATCCACTACAGTTCCTTTGAATCTCATTCGCACGAGGACCAGATTCCCTTTACCATTCCAACAAGTGCACACGATCACACTCATACCCTTGCCCCTTGCCCACTTTCTCACACCCTCACCCTCACGCCCTCTCTCCTCTGTAGTTCGTGCGGTCATGCTGCTTTTTGCGTGTGTCGATACGAAACGCGGCCACGATTGTGTACTTCTCATCGCATACGCACCTAGTTGTCGCATCGTGCTTTACATTTTCTACAAACGAACGGCCAAATCACCTCGTTCTTACCATCGTTCACGCCGAATTCTCACACAATCTACCCTGTGTCGTGCCGTACACAACAACAATCTATGATACCGTGCACCTCGGATTCTATGCGTAACTTTACTGTAGCTACCGCACCCGCAACTAGGGAACCGTTTCTCGTAGGCTCCAATTGTACCGATACAGACGGCAGCGATCGGTTGGTTGCATATATCTTTGTGTGTGTGCTAGCGCGTGTGTCAAGAACAATCCCCGAAACAGTACGACAACGAGCAGGTGCAGGTCAGTCCACTCTGATTTCCGACACCCACCTACTCCTTTACCACCGTGGCGCACCGATCAACTCAGTATTCTATTTACTATCTGCACTGCCTGCCCATTCCCTCGCCTACTCTTGCAGACGCGGGTTGTTCTACTGAGTTTTATTGAGTCGCACCGACAACCGTGGGGGAAACAACTGGTCACGATCGAGTCGCGAGGTTTTGTGGAATGGGTTGAGTTGAGGAAGCACACTATCCACTCGCGAACACCCCAGCAAAGCAGTCACCTTATTTCGAGACATTTGCTCGATGAGACCCACCTGACCATCTACCGTGCCACACCTCGTTTTCGCTTTCCAGGTTTGCTTCCCCTTCTTCGATCTGTGCTCGTACGTTGAACGTTGTTGTCTCGCTGTCCTGTCCAGCCTGTCTCCAAACCGAACTTTCATTCCCAATATAACATAGTGCGAGAGTCCGACTTCACTTCCATTGCATTGCATCGCATTGTACAGTATCTATCTCGCGATTAGTTTTATTGCTTGGCGCAATCTCGTGACTGTTCTATGCAGGGCGTCGAGCCATCCATCTGTGTACGACCGTACAGCTTCGGATGCAAGAAAACGAGGCGGAGATGCTTGTCGTTATAATCTAGCGGACGATGATAAATCCAACCAATTTCCGTGCTCTGCTCACCCAAATACATACCCCAGCCTCTACTCCACTTGACACTTCCAATAATGAACTAGTTATTTTTGCTCAGCAACTGTACTACTGCCGGTGCGCCACTCAAAACAGTCCGCGTGTGGCAACCACCGTGGCTGTGTCTGCACGACCTGTGTAGTGTAGTTTCTACAGTGCTAATCGAACCCCAGCGTTCAACCTGAATTATTCCTCAATTAGCATTAATGGCCTCACTCCAAATTTATCGGTACAGTACTGTACTCTGGCCACCGTTCGCTGCTAATGGACAGACACGATTAGCTTGTGGGGAATACAGTGCATGTCCTGCTTTGCTTCCCAACGTCTAATTGCATTTCTATTTCTACGACACGCTGCCAATGCGTCGACAATTGACAATGTCGCATTTCTGTTCGTTTTCCGCACGCAATGAACTATTATCTCTTTCATGAGTCCTCAATGAATTTACTGTGTTTTATCAAGGTCTCGTCAGTCTGTACACTGTCCTAAATTATTTTCGAGGGGCGAGCCTGATACGGAGCGTATTTATGAGGACTTACATGCACGTGCGGATGAGGATAAGGACCTGATTGTCCTTGTAGAATATTTGATCACTAAACTACTCAGAAGTGATCCGTATTCGACTCGATTTGCAGTTGACTTGTTTTTAGCTATTGAACAAGAGATTCAACGGTGTGTATGGTTGTATTCCTCTTTGAAAGTTAGCTTGCATTTGTGTTCCAGGTGTACTGCGATGAGTCGACGCTGCCCTACATTTTTGTCGACTCGTCAGGACTATTCAGTTTGTTCCGAACAAAAAATAGTTGAAATGCGAACTCTGACGTGCGTTATTTTCGTGCTTCTTCACTCGAGGATAATCCAGTACATGTTTGATGGGCTGATAATGGGACTGCATTGTTACTCGCGCACCGGTTCCCATCAACTGATAATCAAGCTGCAGTGCTTCTTTTGAACATTGATCCTTAACGATGTTGAGTTCTATTGTCGCGTTGTAAAGCACTGCTCTATATTCGGTTTGATTTATTTCCTGTGATGGACGAACTTGCCCTAGTGTATTGCATCAATCGTCGCCTGTTATTTGCGTCGATTTATTCCAGTTGGGCTCGAGTCAAGCGAACACCTGAGATGTTATACTCTCTCCACTTCACCGGCTTCCATTCCTATTATGTATGGGAGATTGATTTCAATCCATTCGATCACTTGAGTTCCGGAAAGAACATCTGATGTCATTTCTGTTGCATATTCAACCGAAGGTAGTAAAAAAATATCATGCTTGATCTGCGGTCCACTACTAAATGAGTCTCTCGCGTGTTGCTTCAAGTTTTTTAGGTTTTACCTCAAACTGAACAATTTCTCGGAAAAAACTTTCCTCTGATTCGAACGAAATAATACCGTCACTTCTTTTTGTTTCAATTTTATCTAGAATCTCGATCTATAATTCTCTCAAGTTTCATCGAATATCTAGTTCAAGAAATTTATAGTTTGATTCGTACCGAACTTCTTGTCAGGGACTGGCCAGAGTCAAACAGTGGAATCGTCAATTTGAATGGGTTCGGATGATTTCAAATTTTCAATATTCCTTTTCTTAAAATACTAAAAAAACAGACAAATAGAGGCCTTGGACGTAAGATATTCCTTTGAAACCGTACACTATGTCTCTTTGTATTAGATTCGGCAATAGACGACCTGTTGTTTTTTGCACGATTCCTATTCCAAGAATCAAAGCCAGATGTGTCGTTGTCATCAACCAAGCAAAAGCTTTCATCTCCTTTCTCTCTGTTTTCTCACTATATAACAACAATTCCAGAGAGTTACTCGTTGTATGTCAACTGTTCTAATATAAGTACAAACTCTCTGCTGGCTTTTCTTTGATAGCAATGCATTCTAGATTTGCAATTTCTGCTCGAATATTTCATTGATAATATCATCCGGCCTGCCGTCTCTCTGTCTTTGTGACCATATAAAATCGATTTTGATTCTATCTTTCCTGATTATTTTCTCTTCACAATTAGACTATGTCTACGAAAATTTCAGCAAGGCATTTTCGAATTAACCGGATTGTGCCAGGTGGAGGAACTTAGAAGCATCACAAATGCTAGTATCATTTGACTAGCATACCTAAGCATTCTTAGGCTTCCAAAACAAATAAGTTGTATGCATATAATAACTTAAACTCTACAATTTTCACATCTAACCTTTTACTGCAAAGCGTTGCCAGTAGGGTACAGAAACCGACATCTATTCGTTTTAATAGAGAACAAATGAACTCATTTCGGATAACTTGCAATGTAATTGGGAATCAAACTTTGGCAAAATCCGATTCAGAAACAAAATTGCTCAGTTCAAGAAGATAATTTTCTAAATTCTAAAAATTATACACATATTCTCATGAAGTGGCATGATATTCAGTACAGAATATATTGGAACACTAAATACACTGTATACTTCGAAGTTAAATTGGTGATTGCGAAATGAGATCTTACTTGCTCTAGCAAGGAAACCTTAAGATTATGAAAAGCGATTGATCGAAAGCGATTAAATTAGCGATTTATAAGATATCTAGCGTGCAGAGAACCTTTACTAGAGGAATATTTTTATAGATGTTTAATCTCTTGAATAATCGAAGTAATGTTCTGCCATCACTTGCAGACGGGCAATTAAGGTAAAGAAATTGCAATGACACGATTTCGTGAGTAAACTTTACTGCGAAAACTCTTGATTTACTATAGATACCAAGCAGGAAAATTTTCGGGCGTAGTTAAGATTATTGTTTTAGAAGCAGAATCACAATCAACTATTTTAATTTGAATAAAAGAGGCATTATGCTCCGATACGCGAATAATAGAGAATTCTGAAATTCGTTAAACTGAAGAAGATGCAAAAAGCGGGATGATAATTGAGTGGGGGCATTTGGGAACTTCTTATGTGAGAATAGCGCGGAGTACTGTAGGAAAGCTTTCTTTATCCAAAAAAATTTCATAAATGGTAGCAGTATCTCGTATTCTGTTGCATCGATTTCACTTCATCAATTTAGCATCAGTTGAACCTGATAAAGATAAAACAATAAAGAAGACTATTTTCAGCCTTGCTGCTAGTTTGCGCTACTCATTTAGCACAGACAAAGCAACTACAGATACAGATTGCCTTAATATAAAACACGCAAGCAGCTTTAGAACTGATCACGTTCCTTATACTGCGGAGATTCCTATGCAGAAAATGTAAATAGAGAAAAAAATAGAAAGCGCGTACAAGTAAGTTGTAATCTTGAACAATGTCAAGGAGAAGAATAGGAAACAAAAACATACAATTGAGATGAAGCTGATAAATACTGCTACTAATACCACTGCCCTGTCAGCGTCGTCCGAACTCCGAACCTCTATGTTTTCTGTGAAAATACTTGCAT
>JAAUYH010212409.1_pt1 | contig 10431 bp, 8 predicted proteins | sample 7278061 | NCBI WGS metagenome assembly JAAUYH01 (sample SAMN14350203, study PRJNA611818) | marine sediment metagenome | isolation source: surface marine sediment (0.6m) | place: French Polynesia: Moorea | collected 2018-08 | reverse complement strand
GTAATCTAAATACGGTTTTACATCTACTGCTAATTGCTCATCAATATTAAATTGCTTTAAATGGGCATCTACGTTAGCATCCACAATATTAAGCACATAAAGACCAATGGTAATAGCCAGGGCAAGGTCCCTATCGCGCTGGAAACGCTCCTGGGCATCTTGTAGTGCGGCATCTGAAATATCTGGACTTCCCGGAACAATGCCGCTATTGTTTATGTCATAAAATTCATCATCCGTAAATCCGGCCTGCCTGCGTTTAAAAGCATCCCTGAATCGATTGTATTCGTTATTATTATATATATAAGCATAGACTCCTGTCCCGATAGCACCATAAACAATAGGTAGTTTCCAATATCTTTTGTTGTATATCTGACCTAACCCAGGAAGAATTGCAGAATAAAATGCGGCCTTACTGGGTGCCAGAGGATTAATAACTCTTTTTTCTAAGGAACCATCTACAACTATTCCTTCTTCATTAAGATCAGAAGCAATAGAGTCTTTTTCCGAAGCAGGTACCTCGGTTTCCTGGGCCGTAGCTTGAAAAACAAAGATTATGAAGGCCCAGAAGAAAAATTGGGCTTTAATCACCTGTTATGATTTTTTTCAGACGCTCGAAATCTTCACGCGAACGAAATGGTATGCGAATACTTCCTTTACCTTTATCTGTAGCCTTCACTTCAACAGCTGCATTAAGGTATTCAACTAACTCGCGGCTTCCAGATTTAAGATAGGCTGGCAGAACTCCTGTGGATTTGCTTCTCTTATTTGGGCTACCCTTTTCATGAAATTGCCTAACCGCATTTTCAGTTTCCCTGACAGACCATTCGCCAGCAAGTATTTTTTCGTAAAGGGCGAGTTGATCCCTTTTATCTTCAATATTGACCAAGGCCCTTCCATGACCCATACTTATAAATCCATCGCGCATGCCGGTTTGTACTATCGGGTCTAGTTTGAGTAATCTCAGGTAATTTGTAATCGTAGATCTTTTTTTACCAATTCGCTCACTGAGTTTTTCCTGAGTGAGTTCAATTTCATTAATCAGACGTTGGTAAGAAAGCGCAATTTCAATAGGATCCAGATCTTGCCGCTGGATATTTTCAACCAAGGCCATCTCAAGAGTTTCCTGATCATTGGCAATCCGTATATAAGCCGGAATTGTATTTAGTCCGATGAGTTTAGAAGCCCTATATCTGCGTTCTCCGGAGACAAGCTGGTATTCGTTGAAGCCGATTTTCCTGACGGTAATTGGTTGAATTAGTCCCAGTTCCTTTATAGAAGTAGCTAGCTCCTGTAAAGCTTCATCGTTAAAATTCGAACGCGGCTGGAAGGGATTAACCGAAATAGATTCCAGATCCAATTCAACAATATTACCAACCACCTTGTCTGCGTTTTTATCAGCAACAGAGCGGATATCGTTTTCGGGATCCTTTAATAGTGCAGATAAACCTCTGCCCAGTGCTTGTTTTTTTGTAGCTCTAGCCATTAAACTTTTTCTCTATTTTTTTTCAGAAGTTCGTTGGCCATATTTAGGTAATTTACTGCGCCCTTGCTGCTGGCATCATATTTAATTATACTTTCTCCATAACTCGGTGCTTCGCCTAAACGCACATTTCTTTGAATGATCGTGTCAAAGACCATATCACCAAAGTGTTTGCGAACCTCTTCAACCACTTGTATCGACAGTCTTAAACGCGAGTCGTACATAGTCAGCAACATACCCTCAATATCGAGTTCCGAATTGTGGATTCTTTGAACACTCTTTATTGTATTCAATAATTTTCCAAGACCTTCCAGGGCAAAGTACTCACATTGTATTGGAATAATGACGGAATCTGCAGCTGTCAGTGCATTTAAGGTCAATAGTCCAAGGGAAGGGGCACAGTCTATCAGAATATAGTCATAAATATTTCTCAAGCCATCAATGGCATTCTTAAGCATATATTCACGGTCGTCTTTGTCAACTAATTCAATTTCTATCGCCACAAGATCAATGTGAGCAGGAATTAAATCCACATTAGGTGAAGAAGTCTCTATAATAGTTTCTCCTGCACTTAAGGTGTGTTCAAGCAACTGATAAGAACCACTTTCTATCTGATCTACATCAATCCCAAGTCCGGAAGTTGCATTAGCTTGAGGGTCTGCGTCAATAAGTAGGACTTTCTTTTCTAAAACTCCCAGCGAGGCAGCCAGGTTTACAGTAGTGGTGGTTTTGCCTACGCCACCTTTTTGATTTGCTATAGCAATGATTTTGCCCATATTCAAGTAAGTTAGGGCTTAAAAATACGATTATTTACCTTGCTATAAAATGTAATTTGTTAACAGGAAGTGAATAAGTTTTTTGCAAATGTTAAACTGCGTTAATGACAGGCTAAGTGGAAAGGTATTACACCAAATTGGTATACTTATAAATATTTTTCTATTAGGTAGTAGTGAAATAGGATCCTTTCCACTCAAGATCACTTTTGGAAGATCAGAATTTTAGTCCATCAATATTTCCAGTATCTGAATAGCTGCTTCACTGATTTTTGTACCCGGCCCGAAAACCGCAACCGCACCTGATTCATATAAGAATTCATAATCTTGTTTTGGGATAACACCACCAACAATAACCATGATGTCTTCCCGACCGTAATTCTTTAATTCTTCAATGACCTGTGGAACCAGTGTCTTATGGCCAGCTGCTAGCGATGAAACCCCCAGAATGTGTACATCATTCTCCACAGCCTGTTTCGCAGCTTCTGATGGTGTCTGAAAAAGCGGACCAATATCAACATCGAAGCCGAGATCAGCATAACCAGTAGCCACCACTTTTGCACCACGATCATGACCATCCTGGCCCATTTTCGCAATCATAATTCTAGGTCGGCGACCCTCTTTTTCTGCGAATTCATCAGCCAGTTTTCTCGCTTTATCGAAATTATCGTCTTCTTTGATAGCTTTTGAATACACGCCTGTAAATGATTGAATTTTTGCTTTATATCTACCGAAAACTTCTTCCAGCGCATCACTTATTTCTCCCAAACTTGCTCTTGCCCTTGCAGCTTTCACGGCTAAAGCTAATAAATTGTCTTCATCCCCACATGGTGCATCGGTGGCTTTCTTTCGAGCGGCAGCAGCAAGGTTTTGAAGTGTATTTTTTACCAGGGCCTGATCTCTCTCATCGCGTAGTTTCTTTAAACGTTCTAACTGTTGCCTTCTTACCTCCGCATTATCAACTTCCAATATCTGCAATTCATCTTCTTCTTTTAATTCAAATTTATTGACCCCAACTATAATATCCTGCCCACTGTCTATGCGTGCCTGTTTTTTGGCTGCTGCTTCTTCGATTCGCATTTTGGGAATACCTGCTTCAATTGCCTTGGTCATTCCTCCCAATTCTTCCACCTCTTGTATGAGTTCCCAGGCCTTTTGTGATAATTGGTCCGTAAGGCTTTCCACATAGTAACTACCTGCCCAGGGATCGACAGATTTGGTGATCTTTGTCTCTTCTTGGAGGAAAATTTGCGTATTACGGGCAATTCGGGCTGAAAAATCAGTTGGGAGTGCAATCGCCTCGTCCAATGCATTTGTATGAAGACTTTGTGTGCCGCCAAAAGCAGCGGCCGCCGCCTCAATGGCTGTCCTGGCAACATTGTTGAACGGATCTTGTTCAGTTAGGCTCCAGCCACTGGTTTGGCAATGTGTTCGCAGAGCCAGCGATTTAGGATTCTGCGGGTTGAACTGCTTTACGAGCTTTGCCCAAAGCATCCTTCCGGCCCTGAGTTTGGCGATCTCCATAAAATGATTCATCCCGATAGCCCAGAAAAAAGATGGCCTCGGAGCAAACTGGTCAATATCAAGCCCGGCTTTTAACCCAGTCCTTATGTATTCAAGTCCATCAGCAAGAGTATATGCCAATTCAATATCAGCCGTTGCACCCGCTTCCTGCATGTGGTAGCCAGAGATACTAATACTATTGAACTTAGGCATATATTTACTTGTATATTCAAAGATGTCCGCCACAATTTGCATTGACGGGCTAGGAGGGTAGATATAGGTGTTACGGACCATAAACTCTTTCAGAATGTCGTTCTGAATGGTACCTGCCAGTTGCTCGGTTCCAACTCCCTGTTCTTCAGCGGCCACTATGTAAAATGCCATAATGGGCAGTACTGCACCATTCATAGTCATGGAAACAGACATTTTGTCCAGTGGGATCCCATCGAAAAGGATCTTCATATCCTCAACAGAATCGATCGCCACACCAGCTTTTCCTACGTCGCCTACCACACGTTCATGATCACTATCGTAGCCTCTATGTGTAGGGAGATCGAATGCAACAGAAAGACCTTTCTGACCTGCGGCTAAATTCCTCCTATAGAAGGCGTTACTTTCCTCTGCAGTAGAGAATCCGGCATATTGCCTTATGGTCCATGGTCTGCGTACATACATGGTTGAATACGGACCTCTTAAAAATGGCGGGATACCAGCAGCAAAATCCAGATGTTCAATTTGAGCGATATCTTTTTTGCTGTAATGTGGTTTTACCGGAATTCCTTCTGCGGTAATAAATTCTTCGTTTTCTGGGTGTAATTCGGACCCCTTAGTTTTTCCGGCCAATATGGTATCTTGGATTTCTTTTTTACTCATGACCTAAACGATTTTGTTCCAGTGATTCTGCCAATCTTTTCCCAAGAATAGGTTCAATAAGAGTCTTTTCACGTACCTGCGGTAAGAAGGGGTCTTTTTGAAGAAGGCTTTTTGCTTTATCAGTATCGTTGGGATATTTATTACTTCCCACAAGAACTTCTCGACCATCTTCAAACGCATCTTGCTGCTTTTGAGCACTCTCCTTTATCTTCTTTTTGGATTTTGTGCTGTTTTAATTGATTTAAAAATCCACCTCCATTTGCTATCAGTTCGTAAAGTGCCCAAGCATCCTGCACCATTTCTTCAGTTAGTTTCTCTATGTAGTATGAGCCGGATGCGGCGTTGGAAACTTTGTCAAAATAACTCTCATTCTTAAGGATAAGAAGCTGATTACGGGCGATTCGCTCAGCAAATTCATTTTCCTCGTGATAAATGTGGTCATAAGGCATGTTAAATACCGTATCGGCACCGCCTAGAATAGCTGCCATAGATTCAGTTGTGGTTCGCAACATGTTCACATTGTAGTCATACAAGGTTTTGTTCCTCCTGGTTGGGAATGCCAGGATATGGCAAGTTGTGGTAAGTTCGTTTTGGGCAACAAACTTATTCCATAAAACACGCAGTGCTCTCAACTTTGCTATTTCAAAGAAATAATTGGTATCTACACTGATTGAAAGGTTAAAATTAGAGGGTGTTACTGACCGGAGGTTTTCCAAATATGATTTCGCATGAGCAATTGTATAGGCTAATTGTTGTATTCGATTTGCTCCTGCGTTTTGATATATAGATGCATCTACGGTTATGAGCTTCAGATCTTCCGAAAGCTCAAGCATGCCATTGAGAACATGAAAATCTGACTCCATGTTCGTAAACCAGTTTCCCTTAGACGCCAGATGACCAATAATATCATATATCACAAACAGAGACTCTTTAGCCACAGGTACTTCTTTTACCCAATTAGATACTTCTTCAGGAGTCAGAGCTGATACATTCACAAAAGTGTTAATACCAGGTATATCCAGATCGGAAAAAAGAGCCGTAGGATCAATCTTAGCTGAACTGATCTCAATAACAAGACTTTCCACCCCGTTCTCCAAAGCCTCGACACACTTCTCACGGGCCTGTTTGGAATCCTCAGCATAGATCCGCTGTCCTATTTTCCACGAGCTGGGCATCAATGTGCTTTGTAATGCCGATTCTTCAAGATCTTCAGCATTGTAGAAGGGTTTCACCTTTATACCTTCGGGTGATTCCCAAATAAGAGTGTCATTGTAATCAGCACCTTTCAGGTCGACCTGAATTTTTTGCTTCCATGCTTTGGATGAAACAGATGAAAATTCATCGAATAAATGCTCTTCATTCATCATTTTTGGTTTTTATGCTGTCTTCATACTCTATAATGAATATTTCTTCATTCTTCTTTTTAAGATAGTATTGCTCACGTGCAAATTTTTCCAATTCTTCCGGATCCGATAATCTATCAAGAACCTTTTTATCTTTCTCAATTTCTTCCTGGAGAAACTCTTTCTGTTTTTCCAGTTTTTTAATCTCCTTTCGCAATTCCATATGGATTAAGAGTGAATTGGTATCAAAAAAGAACATCCAAACAACGAATACAGTGAGAATTAGCACATAAATATTGGTAAGTATTGAAAACCAACGCTTTTTTTTGATATCTCTCCATCCCATGTCGACCTAAAGCTTTTCGTTGATTATGGTTCTCACTATATCTACGGCAACTGTATTGTACTTGTTGTTTGGAATAATGATGTCTGCATATTCCTTTGTGGGTTCAATAAACTGGTCGTGCATAGGTTTCAGTGTATTTTGATACCTGTTAAGCACTTCAGTGAGGTCTCTTCCTCGCTCATTGATATCGCGTTTTAACCGGCGTATTAGGCGCTCGTCAGAATCTGCATGCACGTAGATCTTTATATCGAACATACTTCTAACATCCGGGTGAGTCATTATTAGAATTCCTTCCACGATCATGACTTTTGTCGGATAAGTGCGTATGGTTTCGTTCGTCCTGTTGTGTTCCTTGAATGAATATACTGGTTGATCTATCGGCTCTCCACTCCTGAGAATTTTGAGATGTTCGATTAACAGGTCAAAATCAATAGCTCTTGGGTGATCAAAATTGATCTCAGCTCGCATGTCATATTCCAAATGTGAAAGATCATTGTAATATGAATCTTGCGAAATAACCCCGATTTCTTCGTCCGGAAGCTGGCCAATGATCTGCTCAACTACGGTTGTCTTTCCACATCCTGTCCCGCCTGCAATACCAATAATCAACATAGCGATTAGCTTTATTTCAAAAATAGCGATTTGCCGCGAAAGGATACTCTAAAGAGTTGAGCCATTCTTCTGCATAATTACCTTCTTTAATCCATATAAAACATGATAAAATTCATACTTTTAGAGGAACTGGCACTGCTAAATTTGTAGATTATCCACTGAAATCAATTTACTCATTTGAATACCAGGAATCTAATAATTATTCAAAAATCCATTTCCCAATATTTGGGACAAAAATTCCTAAGACAAATATGGAGGACACTTACAGACTAAGGGTCAACGGTGAATTTGAATACAAGCTTAATCAAAAGGATATTGAAGAGATCGATTTCTTACCATCTGGCCCGACCACCTATCATATTCTTAAAGAGAATATCCCTTTTCATGCCGAGGTTCTAAAAGCCGATTTTTTATCAAAGAAATATTCCATTAAAGTGAATTCGGGGATTTATGAAGTCTCCATAGCTGATCATCTTGATCTGCTTATAGACGAAATGGGATTTGCTCTTTCATCTTCAAAGGATATAGGGATGATAGAGGCACCGATGCCCGGACTCATACTAGAAATTAATGTAAGAGTAGGTCAGGCTGTCAATGAAGACGATCCTCTGGTTATACTTGAGGCTATGAAAATGGAGAATGTTATCACTTCACCCAGAGACGGCATAATTAAAAAAATAACTGTTAAGAAGGGTCAGGCAGTAGATAAGAAACATGTGCTGATAGAATTTGAATAATACGGTAAATATGAAGAAAATACTTGTAGCCAATCGGGGTGAAATAGCCATCAGGGTAATGAAAACGGCCCGGAAAATGGGGATTAAGACGGTAGCCGTTTACTCGGAGGCCGATCGCAATGCTCCTCATGTGAAATTTGCTGATGAGGCCGTTTGTATCGGTCCACCTCCTTCTAATCAATCCTACCTCCTGGGCAATAAGATTATCAAGGTTGCCAAGGAATTAGGTGCCGATGCTATCCATCCGGGTTATGGATTCCTAAGTGAGAATGCGGAGTTTGCCGAGCAAGTTGAAAAGAAAGGACTGGTATTTATAGGGCCTAAGGCTAAGGCCATACGAATGATGGGGAGTAAGCTAGCCGCGAAGGAAGCAGTTAAGAATTATGATATCCCAATGGTGCCAGGGATAGATGAGGCCATTTCAGATGTCAAGAAGGCGAAAGGGATAGCGAGGGAAATCGGCTACCCGGTTTTAATAAAGGCCTCGGCTGGTGGAGGTGGTAAAGGGATGCGGATTGTTGAAAGTGAAAAGGAACTAAAATCCCAGATGGAAAGAGCAATCAGTGAAGCGACTTCTGCCTTTGGTGATGGTTCGGTCTTTATTGAGAAGTATGTTACCTCACCACGACACGTTGAAATACAAGTTATGGCAGATAGCCACGGGAATATACTTTACTTTTTTGAAAGAGAATGCAGTGTGCAGAGAAGGCATCAGAAAGTGGTGGAAGAAGCTCCCTCTGCAGTCCTAACACCGGAGTTGAGGCAGGAGATGGGTATATCTGCTACAAAGGTTGCCGAATCATGTGAATATTTAGGGGCGGGAACAGTGGAATTCCTGATGGATGCAGACTTGAATTACTACTTCCTGGAAATGAATACTCGTCTTCAAGTAGAACATCCTGTCACCGAACTTATAACAGGGGTAGATCTGGTTGAATTGCAAATACAAGTAGCCAGGGGAGAGGAGCTAAGCATCAAACAGGAAGATCTAAAAATCGAGGGTCATGCGCTCGAACTCCGGGTATACGCAGAAGATCCACTTAACGAATTTCTTCCAAGTGTTGGCACTTTGGATGAATACCAGTTACCTGTAGGTGAGGGAATTCGAGTAGATAATGGATTTGAGAAAGGTATGGATGTCCCAATATATTACGATCCCATGTTGTCTAAATTGATCAGTTATGGAAAAGACAGGGACGAAGCTATTCAGATAATGCTGCATGCCATTGATTTCTATCGCGTAGAAGGTGTACAGACAACTTTACCTTTTGGCAAATTTGTATTCGAACACGAAGCATTCCGCTCCGGCCAGTTCGATACACACTTTGTATCTAACTATTATTCGCCTGAAAAACTCAAGGAACAAAACGAGAAAGAGGCACAAATGGCAGCTTATGTAGCACTGAGGAGGTACAAAGAAGATCAGAATAAATTGAGAATCCCAATGGTGTAAATTATGGAGGATAAACTTGACAAGTTAAAAGAGCGCATAGAACTTGCTCACCAAGGGGGTGGGCAGAAGCGAATTGATAAGCAGCACGAAAAAAAGAAACTTACGGCCCGTGAACGTATAGCTTATCTGCTGGATGAGGGATCCTTTGAGGAGATGGGGATCCTGGTAACTCACCGTACCACGGATTTTGGGATGGACAAGGAAATATACTTTGGCGATGGAGTTGTGACAGGTTACGGGACTATTGATGGCCGGTTAGTATATGTTTATGCACAGGATTTTACAGTTTTTGGCGGGGCTTTGTCTGAGACCCATGCTGAAAAGATTTGTAAGGTAATGGATCTTGCCATGAAGGTTGGAGCTCCGGTAATTGGGCTAAATGATTCAGGAGGAGCCCGAATTCAGGATGGTGTGATGTCACTAGGTGGCTATGCTGATATATTCTATCGAAATGTTTTGGCTTCAGGAGTGGTACCACAGATTTCAGCCATTATGGGACCGTGTGCCGGTGGTGCTGTATATTCTCCTGCCATGACTGATTTTACGATTATGGTAGAGCAGACCAGTTATATGTTCGTAACCGGACCTAACGTAGTTAAAACGGTAACCAATGAAGAGGTTACTTCAGAGGAGTTAGGCGGTGCCAGTACGCATGCCATCAAATCGGGAGTTGCTCACATAACCTCAGCCAACGATATTGCCTGCCTGGAAGACATTAAAAAACTGTTGAGTTATCTCCCTCAAAGCAATCGGGAAAAACCAGATAAAATACCTTACCAATTGGGTGATGAGGTGCGGGAATCACTAATGAACATTATTCCCGACAGCGCGAATAAGCCCTATGACATGCACGAAGTTATCGAAGGAATTATCGATGAAGATTCCTTCTACGAGATTCACAAAGACTATGCGGAGAACATCATCGTTGGTTTTGCCAGACTCGGTGGGCGCAGTATAGGCATTATAGCCAATCAACCGATGTTTTTAGCGGGAGTATTGGGCACACAAACTTCCGTTAAAGCTGCACGTTTTGTGCGATTCTGTGACAGTTTTAATATTCCAATGTTGGTGCTGGTAGACGTGCCTGGATTTTTACCTGGTACCGACCAGGAATGGAATGGCATCATCGTTCACGGTGCTAAATTGCTCTATGCATTCTGTGAGGCTACCGTACCCAGGATCACTGTTATTACCAGAAAGGCCTATGGAGGGGCCTATGATGTGAGGAATTCCAAGCATATAGGAGCAGATTTTAATTATGCCTGGCCAAGCGCAGAAATTGCAGTGATGGGTGCCAAAGGTGCAAGTGAG
>JAAUYH010193864.1_pt1 | contig 10431 bp, 8 predicted proteins | sample 7278061 | NCBI WGS metagenome assembly JAAUYH01 (sample SAMN14350203, study PRJNA611818) | marine sediment metagenome | isolation source: surface marine sediment (0.6m) | place: French Polynesia: Moorea | collected 2018-08 | reverse complement strand
TACGCCGGTGCGCTTTTCATTCTGTTCCTTACGCCTGGCCCGGTCTGGGTTGCGCTCATCGCGCGCGCCATGGCGGGGGGCTTTCACGCTGCCTGGCCACTGGCGCTGGGGGTTGTCGTGGGCGATGTGCTTTGGCCGCTTCTGGCGATCCTCGGCGTCACATGGATCGTGTCGGTCTTCGCGGATTTCATGACCGTGCTGCGCTTGGTGGCATGTCTGACGTTTCTTTTTATGGGCTGGGTCATCATCAGGAACCGCGACAAGACTATCGCGTCCGACAGCCGGTTGACGCGCCCCGGCATGTGGGCCGGGTTCCTTGCCGGGCTGGCCGTCATTCTGGGCAACCCGAAAGCCATCCTCTTCTACATGGGCGTGCTCCCGGGTTTCTTCGATCTGACCCGGCTGACGTGGTCCGATATCGCCGTCATCTGCATTCTGTCCATGATCGTGCCGCTCATTGGCAACCTGATCCTCTCAGTCTTCATCGACCGTGCGCGCAGGCTGGTGAATTCGCCAACCGCGCTTCAAAGGATGAATTTGACAGCGGGTGTGCTACTCATCTTGGTAGGGTTGGCCATTCCATTCACGTGATCGTTGCCAATCGTTGAAATTGGTAATATTACTTTACCAATATGGAGTAGCGCCGATGCAGATGCCAAGCCCCTCGCCCGAAATCGTGGCCAAGAAGTCCAGAATCGTTGCCCGCCTGGAAGAGGCTCTGGGCGCGGAGGCCGTCATCTCGGACGTCGAGGAAACCCGCGCCTATGAGTGCGACGCACTCACGGCCTACACCTGCCCGCCCCTTTGCGTCGTTCTGCCATCGACGACGGACGAGGTCGCGGCCGCCTTGAAGATCTGTCACGCCGAAGGCGTACCGGTCGTGCCCCGGGGATCGGGAACATCGCTCTCCGGTGGCGCATTGCCGACTGCGGATTCCGTCATCATCGGCGTCGCCCGTATGAATGACGTGCTGGAGGTCGACTATCCCAACCGCACCATGCGCGTCCAAACCGGTCGCACCAACCTGTCGGTCACCGGCGCCATCGAAGACGACGGCTTCTTCTATGCGCCCGATCCATCCTCGCAACTGGCCTGCGCGATTGCGGGTAACATCGCCATGAACTCGGGTGGCGCGCATTGCCTGAAGTATGGGGTGACCACGAACAACCTGTTGGGCGTCAAACTGGTCCGGATGGACGGCACCATCCTCGATATCGGCGGCGCGCATATGGACGCCGGGCAATACGATTGGCTCAGCGTCATCTGCGGATCGGAAGGGCAGCTTGGCATCGTCACCGAAGCCACGCTCCGCATCCTTCCGAAGCCAGAAGGCGCGCGCCCCGTTCTGATCGGTTACAAGTCGGCCGAGGTCGCGGGCGCCTGCGTCAGCGACATCATCCGCGCTGGTGTTCTGCCGGTGGCCATCGAATACATGGACCGGAAGGTCATCGAGGTTGTCGAGAAGCACGCGAACGCGGGCTATCCCGATTGCGAGGCGCTTCTGATCGTCGAGGTCGAAGGCTCCCCTGAAGAAATCGATGATCAGCTTGGCGTCATCAAACAGATCGCACGCAAACACGACCCGGTCGAAGTGCGCGACGCGGGCGATGCCGACGAAGCCGCGCGCATTTGGCTTGGCCGCAAATCGGCCTTCGGCGCAATGGGACAGATCAACGATTACATGTGCCTCGACGGCACGGTGCCGGTGTCCGAACTGCCGTACGTTCTGAAGCGCACCGGGGAACTTTCCGAAGAATTCGGCCTCGCCGTCGGCAACGTCTTCCACGCGGGCGACGGCAATATGCACCCCCTCATCCTCTTCGATGCCAACAAGCCGGGCGATCTTGAAACCTGCGAGGCGCTAGGGGCAGAGATCCTCAAGCTCTGCGTCGAGGTCGGTGGCTGCCTGACGGGCGAACACGGCGTCGGCATCGAAAAGCGCGACTTGATGGGCGTCCAATTCTCTGCCGCCGACATGGAAGCGCAGATGCGCGTCAAGGATGTCTTCGACCCCGCCTGGCTCCTGAACCCGGCCAAGGTCTTTCCGCTTGATGCCTCGGAAACCCGCCGGACCGCGAAAGACGCTGCATGAACAATTTGAATAAAATCGTCCTTCTTCTTGGGACCAATATCCCGGGGAGCGCGAGTGGCTGGCCCCTCGCTTCAGACCGCTCATGCTAAAGCCCGCCACCGAAGAAGACCTGGCCGAAGTCCTTGCCGCGGCAACCGAGCCCTTCGCCATAACCGGCGGCGGCACGCGGGGCCTGCCGCTTCAAGGCGCGCCGCTTTCCACCCAAGGGCTCAGCGGCATCACGCTCTACGAACCGGGCGCGCTCACGATCGTCGCCAAATCCGGCACGCCGCTTGCCGAAATCGAAGCCGCACTTGCCGCCGAGAACCAGATGCTCGCCTTCGAGCCTCCTGACTATCGCAGCGTTCTGGACACCGACGGCGCACCGACGATCGGCGGCGTGGTCGCGACGAACGCTTCTGGCGCCCGCGGCGTACAGGCCGGAGCCTGCCGCGACTTCCTTCTTGGCGCGCGCTTTGTCGACGGCACCGGCGAAATCATCAAAAGCGGTGGCCGCGTCATGAAGAACGTCACCGGCTACGATCTGGCACGTCTCATGTGCGGGGCCCATGGAACGCTTGGCGTCCTGACCGAGGTCTGCCTGAAAGTCCTTCCAAGGCCCGAAACAGAAGCCACCCTGACACTCTCGCAGCTTCCGCCCGACCGCGCCGTCGCCGCAATGTCGGCGGCGCTCACCACGCCTTATGATGTGACGGGCGCGTTTTATGGGCCGTGCAACGCCAATCAGAATCCACAGGCGCATATCCGGATCGAAGGCCCCGAAGCCTCGGTCACATACCGGATCGACAAGCTGAACGACGCGTTGTCGGAATTCACGTCAGAGATGTCCGTTGAAACAGCCGACCGATCGAAAGCGATCTGGGACGATATCCGCCATCTCAGGTTCTTAACCGCGAACGCTTTGGTGATGCGCAGCGCAATTTCCTCCAGCCGGATCGCAAATGCCCTAGATCGCCGCGTGTTTGCAACAGACGACTACCTCGACTGGGGCGGTGGCCGCGTCTGGACCTCTGTGACAACGGACGTTTTGAAAACCGCCTCTGACACCCTCGAAGACGACCGCGCGGGCGATCCGGACGAAGGAGCTTCCATGATCGTCGGCCTCGTCCGCGAAGAACTGGCGTTCGAAGGCGGTCACAGCACGATCGTCAAGGCAAGCCCGCGCGTGACAGCAAGCGCGTGCGTTTTCCAACCCGAAAGAACCGAGCTTGCCAGAATGGCCGTCGACCTGCGGCGCAAGTTCGACCCCAAGGGTCTTTTCAATCCGGGGCTCATGCGCTGATGCAAACGAATTTCACGGAAGACCAACTTAAGATCCCCGCACTTCAACGCTCGAACGAAATCCTGCGTTCCTGCGTTCACTGTGGTTTCTGCACCGCGACCTGCCCGACCTATCAGGTGCTGGGCGACGAACTCGACAGCCCGCGCGGCCGCATCTACCTGATCAAGGACATGCTGGAAAACGACCGTCCGGCGGATGCGAAAACGGTCAAGCATATCGACCGCTGCCTTTCGTGCCTCGCCTGCATGACGACGTGTCCCTCCGGCGTGCATTACATGCACCTCGTCGATCATGCCCGCGCGCATATCGAGGCGACCTACAAGCGCCCTCTCTTCGAGCGTATCCTACGCAATACGCTGGCGCGCATCCTTCCCTATCCCGGTCGGTTCCGCCTGGCGCTCCTTGGCGCCAAGATCGCCCGACCGTTCAGGGCGTTGGTGCCGGACGCCCGTTTGCGCGCCATGCTGGACATGGCGCCAAAGACCATTCCACCGGTCAGCCGCAACGATGACCCGCAGACCTTCACGCCGGCCAGTGAAAAGAAGATGCGCGTCGCCCTGATGACCGGTTGCGCGCAGAAGGCGCTTAACACCGATATCAACGACGCAACGATCCGACTTCTGACGCGTCTTGGCTGCGAGGTCGTCGTCGCCGATGGGGCAGGGTGCTGCGGCGCGCTGGTTCACCACATGGGGCGCGAGGAGGAAAGCCATCACTTCGCCTCGGCCAACATCCAGGCGTGGACGGCGGCGGACGTCGATGCCATCGTCATCAACACCAGTGGTTGCGGCACGACCGTCAAGGATTACGGCCACATGTTCCGTAATGCGCCCATGGCAGAAGACGCTGCCGCGATCAGTGCCAAGGCGATGGACATCACCGAACTGCTGGCAAAGCTCGAACCGAAAGCAGAAGCGCCCGAAAAGCTGCGGATCGCCTATCACGCCGCGTGTTCCTTGCAGCACGGGCAACAGATCAAAGCCGCGCCGAAGACACTCTTGAAGTCAGCGGGGTTCGAGGTGGTGGAGCCCAAGGACTCGCATCTCTGCTGCGGGTCTGCCGGTACCTACAACCTGATGCAGCCCGAGATCTCGTCTGAGCTCAAATCCCGAAAGGTAAAGACCTTGGAGGACAAGGCGCCAGACGTGATCGCGGCCGGCAACATCGGGTGCATGATGCAGATCGGATCAGGAACCGATGTTCCGGTTGTCCACACCGTCGAGCTTCTGGATTGGGCCACCGGTGGCCCTCGTCCACTGGCTTTGCGCTGACGGCTGATTGTTGCGAGATTGCGGACAATCCGCCCCTCTTGGCAGGATCATCACCATCGCTTTAACGATGAATTCTTGCACGCGAAATTCACTCCACCACTTGGCGGAAAGTCGTCCTGCGACATAATGTTGCCCTAAGGTTGAAGTAACTCCCGAAGCAGATCGGGAAAGGAACGGCATGCGTGTTTTGTTTGCCGCCATCAGTGCGGCCGTTTTCTCACTCTCAGCAAACGCTCAAGACAGCGAGCTTACCAAGCTGCGCACAGCCTACGACGCAAACGGGTGGGAAGCTGTTGGCAGGCTGAACATCGGATGGGGTGGCATGTGCACGGGCGCACTGATTGCGCCCCGCATCGTTCTGACAGCCGCACATTGTGCCTACAGCGCCACGAGCGGTGCCCTGGTGAATCCCTCGGACGTCGTCTTTCACGCAGGTTTCCGAAACGGTCATGCCACGGCCTCCCGCCGCGTCACCCGAATCGTGACACACCCCGACTATGTCTTCAGCGGTCGGCAGGGAAACGCGACGGTTGCGAACGATCTGGCCCTTTTCCAACTGGCCAGTGATATCCGCCTGTCAAACGTCGATCCGTTCCAGACAGCAGGACGGCCCCGTAAAGGCCAGCAGGTGGGGGTCGTGTCCTATGCCCACGATCGGGCAGACACACCATCGCTGGAAAGGTCCTGCCATGTCCTGGCCCGGCAGCGCGGTGCCCTGGTCTTGTCATGCGACGTCGATTTCGGCTCTTCCGGCGCCCCCATCTTCACCGAAGTCGATGGCCAGCCGCGCATCGTCTCTGTCGTCTCCGCCAAAGCAGAGGTGCGGGGCCGCAAGGTGGCGCTTGGAACCAACCTTGAAAAGCCGTTGTCTGAATTGATGGTTCTCTTGAACAGCGATCTCGGTCCGGCCCCGTCGCCCGGGGTCAATATCATCCGGCCCAACCAGACACGCCAATTGTCAGGCCGTGATGGCGCCAAGTTCGTGCGCCCCTGAACTTGACGAAAGCGGGCTCTGCTGCATCTTGGCGGCATGTTTCGGTTCATCCTACTCGCGCTGATCACCTGTGCGACACATGCGTCTGCCGCGGGCGTTGCCGGTGTCGGTCGCATTGAAGATCAAAGCACCAGCGGCACCTGCACTGCAGTCCTGATCCGGCCGGATGTCATCATGACCGCCGCGCATTGCGTCGCGGATGGCCCAAGCGACCGCCACGTTTTTCGCCTTGGAAGCGGTGTGCCGTCAGACCCCGTCAGCGTGACACGCTTCATAAGGTATCCACTTTACGAGCCGACGCATGACCGTGTCGTCTGGCGTCTTCGCTTCGATCTAGCCGTCGGCAAACTTGCCGAACCCATCGACAGCGATCGCGCATCACCCTTTGACTTCGGGACCGAGGCAGTCGTGGGCGAAGACCTCTTCCTGGTCAGCTGGCGCAACGACGGGCGCTCCCGCCCAAGGCAGCGCAGCTGCCCGGTCATCACGAACCAAAGCGGCCTCGTCACCCTTGGGTGCGAGGTTCGCGGCGGCGAAAGCGGCTCTCCGCTTTTCCGTCTGGTCGATGGCGAACGTGTGCTGGTTGCCATCATCAGCAGCAGGTCGACACTTTTGACCCAACCTATCGCGAATGCCTCGGACGTTTACCTCCGGCTGCCTCCTTTGCTCGACGCACTCGAAAAGCCTTGAACAGGGGTTTTCCCGTTCCTACCTAAGGCTGGTCAGACGCCGAGCACGGGTCTGACGCCTGAAAATCTGCCTTGCCCGAATGGGAAGGCGTCTTGGTATCGCTCAAAGGAGGATGACCTAATGCGTAGGTTTGATCTTGCACCACATTATCGTGCAACCGTTGGTTTCGATCAGGTTGCCTACATGATGGACCGGATTTTGGCCGACACGGCCCAGAACCCGTCTTACCCCCCTTACAACATTGAAAAAACGGCAGAAGATGCGTGGCGCATTTCGATCGCTGTTGCCGGATTTGCCGAAAGCGATCTGAACGTGGAAGTCCGCGAAGACGCACTGATCGTCTCGGCAAAGAAAGCCGACGAAGACGAAGATCGCACCTATCTGCACCGCGGCATCGCCAACCGTGCGTTTGAACGCCGGTTCACGCTTGCCGATCACGTGCGCGTCGCAGGCGCCAGCCATGTGAACGGCATGCTGAACATCGATCTTGTGCGCGAGGTGCCCGAGGCACTGAAACCGCGCCGGATCGAAATCACCAACGGTGATACCGTCGAAGCGAAAGCCGTTGAGGCCAAGTAACTCCACTTGGACAATTCGTTCGCGCCCCTCTCTGGCAGACCGGAGGGGGGCGTTTTAACATGGACCAGATGGAAAATGGTTTCTGGTCAGCTCTGCCCACCGGTTTGCAGATGCGCGCCATTGGCTGGGCTGCGTACTACAGCGCCGCCGCCGGTGCATTCCTGTGGAACCCGATTTACGGCGCCTTGCTCCTCGTGCTGCCAAGCCTCTTGTTCGTCCTGAAAAACTGGATCTCGGGCCAGGATCAGACCGGGCCTTTGACCGCCCACATAACAACGCACATCTGGGGCCGTTGGCACGTCGTCGCCCGCTTGGGCCTTGGAATTGCGATCATTGCCAGCGTGACCATCGCGCTGGGATGGGTCGCCACCGCCGATATGCGGCTCGAAGCGGCCGAGCCAACCTTGGCAGAGAAGGTCGGCGGCGCGGCCAGCGCCTCTGTCGAGGCGACGAAAGAGACAGCAAGCGGCTGGTGGGACACGGCGAAGGGCTGGTTCTCACGCGAAGAAGAGCTTCACTCGCCGTAAGGCACCCAAATGGTCTTTACCTCGGTGCTGGCCTCCAGGAAGGCCTCCGTTTGCGCATCCTGCCAATCGTGGCTTGTCCGGTTGTTGACCCAGGTGCGCTTCAAATTTCCCGCCGCCTCAAGCTCGATCGTCTTTGACAGGTCGCTCGACGAAAAGCTCCAAACCGCATCGACATCCAGATGACCAGCCGCATGGGCGGCAAGCTCACCATGGTCGCCCGTCAGGATGTTGACGACACCGCCCGGCACATCCGAGGTGTCCAGCACCTGATAGAAATCGGTGGCCGCCAGCGGAAAGGGTTCTGATGCAATGGCCGTGACTCGGTTCCCCATCGCCATGGCCGGACCGATGACCGACACCAAGCCCAGCAAAGGTGCCTCGTCCGGAGCGAACGCCACGATTTTGCCGACAGGTTCATGCATGGCCAGCGCGATGCCGCGGATCGGTACGCCCTTTGCGCTTCCGTCGTATTTGTCCGCCCAAGCGGCCCATGTGAACAGTCGGTCGATGGATTGCTCCACTTCCTTCGCACCGGTCTTCTGACCGGTCATGTCATTCAACCGTGCCGCGAATTCACCCGCCCGCGCCGACAGGTTCTCGGCCATGTAATAGAGAATCTGCGCGCGCAGATGCCCCGTCGTCTTGGCCCAGCCCTTCGCAGCGTTCATCGCCTCGACCGCGTTCCGCAGGTCCTTGCGGTTCGCAAGCCCCGCATGGCCAAGAAGCGCGCCTTTCGGCGAACAGACGGCGCGCGAATACCCGCCATCGGGCCGCGCCTGTTTGCCGCCGATATAGAGCTTTGCGGTCCGGTCCATCCCATCGGATTCCGCGGCCTTGGGTGGCTTGACCGTAGCGACCGGTTTCAGTGCAGGACGTACGTCGACCGGCTTGGTATAGGCCCTCAGCCCCTCCCATCCGCCTTCACGACCAAAGCCGCTTTCCCGAACCCCACCAAACCCCGCTGCCGCATCGAACAGGTTCGTGGCGTTCACCCAGACGACGCCCGCCGCCAGCTTGGGCGCGATGTCGAGCGCCAGGTTCACGTTCTCGGTCCAGACCGTCGCGGCCAGCCCATAGCGGGTGTTGTTCGCAAGCTCGGCGGCTTCTCCCGGTGTGCGGAAGGTGGTCGAAACCAGGACCGGTCCGAAAATTTCCTCCTGCATCAACGGGTCCGCCGCGGCGAGGCCCGAGATCAACGTCGGCGGATAGAAACACCCCTTGCCCGGTACCTCGCCGGCCGCATGATAGACCTCGCCGTTCGCGCCTTCGACCAGCCCCTTGATCGTCTTCAATTGCACCGGATCGACCACCGCACCGACGTCGATGCATTTATCCAGCGGGTCGCCCATGCGCAGCTTGTCCATCCGTGCCTTCAGCCGCCGTGTGAAGTCCTCGGCAATCCCCTCCTGCAGCAACAGCCTCGACCCGGCACAGCAGACCTGCCCTTGGTTGAACCAGATCGCATCGACCAGCCCCTCAATTGCGCTGTCGATATCAGCGTCGTCAAACACGATGTAGGGGGACTTGCCGCCAAGCTCCAACGTCAGGCTCTTGCCCGTGCCCGCCGTGGCGCGCCGGATGATCCGGCCCACCTCGGTCGAGCCGGTAAAGGCGATCTTGTCGATATCCTTGTGACCCACGATCATCTCGCCGACCGCGCCGTCGCCGGTCACAATGTTCAGCACGCCCGGCGGCACGCCTGCCTCGCGGCTGAGGTCCGCAAACAAGAGCGCCGTCAGCGAGGTATACTCCGCCGGTTTCAGCACCACCGTGTTGCCCATGGCGAGTGCCGGCGCGATCTTCCATGCCAGCATCAGAAGCGGAAAGTTCCACGGAATGATCTGCCCGCAAACGCCCAACGCCTCGCGCCCCGGCAGCTCATTGTCCATAAGCTGCGCCATCCCGGCGTGATAATAGAAATGTCGCGCAACAAGGGGCACATCGATGTCCCGGCTCTCGCGAATGGGCTTGCCGTTGTCGAGCGTCTCCAGAACCGCGAACAGACGCGACTGCTTCTGAACCAACCGCGCCAGCGCATAAAGCACCCGCGCCCGCGCCTTCGCATTCTTCGCCCAACCCGGCTGCGCGGCGCGTGCCGCCCGCACGGCGGCATTCACATCTCGTCCCGTCGCCTGAGACACTTTGGCCAACGCCTTGCCGGTCGCCGGGTTCTTTGATGCAAACGTCTTGCCGGGCTTGGTGAACGCTCCATTGATGAACTGACCAAAGCTCTTGTGCCTAGCCAGCCACGCCATCGCCTCGCCCGCATCCTCGGGCGCGGGTCCATAGTCCATGGTTTCAAAGATGTCCTGGACGTTCATGCTTATCCCATCCCATGCCGATAGCCCGCTGAATAATGCCCCGTCAGATGGTGCTCCAGCTGTCGCTCGATATCGCCCAAAAGCGACGACGCCCCAAACCGGAACAGATCGTTCCGAAGCCAGCGGTCGCCCAACTCGTCCTTCACCAGCGTCAGGTATGTCACCGCATCTTTCGCCTTCGAGATGCCGCCCGCCGGTTTGTAGCCCACACGGACCCCGGTCAGTTCATGATAGCCCCGGATGGCCCGCATCATGACGAGCGATACAGGCAACGTCGCATTCACCGGTTCCTTGCCCGTGGATGTCTTGATGAAATCCGCGCCCGCCATCATGCAGACCCAACTTGCGCGCGCGACGTTCCGAAGCGTGCCCAATTCACCGGTTGCCAGAATGGCCTTCACATGCGCATCGCCGCAAGCCTCGCGAAAGGCGCGCATCTCGTCATAAAGCGCCTGCCAGTTCCCCGTCAGTACGTGCCGGCGCGAGATCACGATGTCGATCTCTTCTGCGCCCGCCTTCACGCTCTCGCGGATCTCGGCCACCCGCAGTTTGAAGGGCGAAAGCCCTGCCGGAAACCCGGTCGAAACCGCGGCAACCGGAATGCCCGTGCCTGCCAAAGTTTCGACGGCGGTTTCGATCATGTCGTGATAAACGCAGACCGCACCGACTGTCAGG
>JAAUYH010085276.1_pt1 | contig 10431 bp, 7 predicted proteins | sample 7278061 | NCBI WGS metagenome assembly JAAUYH01 (sample SAMN14350203, study PRJNA611818) | marine sediment metagenome | isolation source: surface marine sediment (0.6m) | place: French Polynesia: Moorea | collected 2018-08 | reverse complement strand
TGGGCACGACGGGATAGCGGGGATGCTCGATATCCAGGCCGTGGCGCCGCTCGCGGGCCGGGACGCGCGCGTATTTTCCGTACAGCCCCCAGCGCTCGTGGGACGACGGAAACCACGGGACGGGGGCAACGACCTTCGCTTCCAGGCCGCCCGACGCGACGAGGCGCCGAAGCCGCTGTTCCACGAAGATGCCGTGACGCGGCTGCTCCGCGTTCGGATAGAGGCTGCTGAACGTCAGGATCTTCACGCGGCGGCCGACCACTGCTCCATCGCACCAGACTTCAAGAATCCGTCGAACATCAGCAGCGACCACAGCGCCGAGCTGTGATCCATGACGCCGCGCTGATGGCTGTGCACGATGTCTTCCACGACCGCCATGTCGAACAGGCCGCTGTCGGCCAGCGGGCCGCCGAGCAGCGACCGGCGCACCACGTCGCGCAGCGGGCCGCGGAACCAGGCGGCCAGCGGCACGGCGAAGCCCATCTTCGACCGGTAGAGGATGTCGTTCGGGAGGTGCGGCTCCAGCGCCTTCTTGAACACGGCCTTGCCTTCACGGCCGTCGAGCTTGATGCCCGGCGGCAGGCTCGCCACCCAGTCCACGAACTCGTGGTCGAGCAGCGGTACCCGCACCTCCAGGCTGTGGGCCATGCTGGCCCGGTCGACCTTGGTGAGGATGTCACCGGGCAGGTAGGTCTTGAAGTCGAGGTACTGGATCAGCGGCAGACCGTCGAGGCCCGGGACACTGGCGGCGTGCTGCCGGAACACCTCGATGGCCTCGTAGCCCTGGAGGTCGCTCTTCAGGCGCGCGCTGAACAGCCGCGACCGGAGCGCCGGCGGCAGCAGCGAGACGCTGTGCAGGTATCCCTCCATGCTGTCGCGCGCGAGCGCCTGCAGGGTGGACTTGGCGCGCAGCACCTTGGGCGCCCAGTCCATCTTCGGATAGAGCCGACCGAGCAGACCGAAGGTCGGCCCGCGAAACCCCTGCGGCAGGACACGTCGGACCCGTTCCTCGTAGGCGGCCCAGCGGTACCGGCGATAGCCGATGAAGTTCTCGTCGCCGCCATCGCCGGACAACGCCACCGTCACGTCGCGCCGCGCCAGCTCGCAGACCCGGTAGGTGGGAATGGCGGAGCTGTCGGCGTACGGTTCGTCGTACAGGTCCACCAGCTTGTCGATCAGGCTGAAGTCGTCGGGATCGACCTGCTCCACACGATGGCGGGTACCGAATTTCTCCGCCACCTGGGCGGCGTAACGCGCTTCGTTGAACGCCGGATCGCCGAAGGAAATCGAGCACGTGCGCACCGGATCGTCGTTCAGCCCGGCCATCATCGCGACCACGGCACTGGAATCGACACCGCCGGACAGGAACGCCCCGAGCGGCACCTCCGCGATCAGACGTCGGTCGACGGCCGCGCGCAGTCGATCGACCAGCTCCGGCCCGACATCGGCGGGCGTGGCGACGTTGCCCTGGGGAAAGCTCACGTCCCAGTAACGCACCGGCTCGCGCATCGGCGCGCCCCGCTCGAGCAGCAGGAAGTGTCCGGGCGGCAGCTTGTAGACCGACTGGAATATCGTCCGCGGGTCCGGCACATAACCGAAGGTGAAGTACTCCTCCACGGCCTTCGGATCGATGGTCCGGTCGAGCGACGGGTGCTCGTACAGGCTCTTGAGCTCCGAGCCGAACAGGACCTGGCCGTCGCGCAGGGGCGCGTAGTGCAGCGGCTTGATGCCGAGCCGGTCCCGGGCCAGGAACAGCTGCCGGCGATTGCGGTCCCACAGCGCGAAGGCGAACATGCCGTTGAAGCGGGACAGGCAATCGGTGCCCCACTCCTCCCAGGCGTGCACGATCACCTCCGAATCCGTCCGCGAGGCGAACACGTGCCCCTTCGCCTCGAGTTCTTCCGTCAACGGCCGGTAGTTGTAGATCTCGCCGTTGTAGATGATGGCGACCGTGCGGTCTTCGTTGTAGATCGGCTGATGGCCGCCCGCCAGGTCGATGATCGACAGGCGCCGGTGGCCGAGACCGACCCCCGGCTCGTTGTGGAAACCGTGGTCGTCGGGACCGCGGTGCGCGATGCGGGTGGTCATCCGCGTCAGCAGCTCGGCGTCGACGGGTCGTTCCGACGTCAGATCGAAGATTCCAGCAATACCGCACATATTCTTTTTCCCGTCAGGCGGCGCTCGCGGCCGTGCCGCGCGCCAGCAGTCCCTCGTAAAGCGACAGGTAGGCCGCCACCATGGCCCCCAGGCTGAAGCGATCCTCGATGCACCGGCGAGCCGCGCGCCCGTGGTCCCGGCGCCGCTGCGGATCGTCGACATAGCGGCCAATGGCACCGGCCATGGCGGCGACGTCGCCGGTCGGCACGAGCAGGCCGGTCTGGTCGTGGACGACGAGCTCGGGGTTGCCGCCGACGTCGGTGGCCACCACCGGCAGCCCGCAGGCCATCGCCTCCAGGATCGTGTTGGAAATGCCCTCGTTCAGCGACGGCAGCACGAAGACATCGCAGGCCCGAAGCAGGTCGGGCACGTCGTCCCGCGGCCCCGGCAGCCAGGCCTGTGCGTCGAGGGCCGCGGCTTCCAGCCGCTGCATCGCGACCTGTCGCAGCGGACCGTCTCCGACCATGACCAGGCGCAAGCCCGAGCCCATGGCCGGTTCGCTGCGCACGAGCTCGATGAAGGCGTCGACGAGGCCGAGCGGGTTCTTGACTTCCTGCATGCGGCCGACCGTGCCGATGACGACGGTGCCCTCGGGCGCGAAATCCGCGGGCAGACCGTCCCGCCTGCCGCTGTCGGTCGTCGAAAAGCGCTCGACGTCCACGCCATTGTAGATTTGACGGACCTTCCCCGCCGGCACGCGCAGGTCGCGTTCGAGCCAGTCCTGGATATGGCGCGAGACAGTGACACAGCGTGTCGCGAAGGGCAGGCAGACGCGTCTGAGCATCGCGTACCGCCGGCTGGTGCCGTGCAGATCGGCCACGTCCCATCCATGCTCGCCGTGCACGCGGGCCGGAACGCCGGCCGCGGCCGCAACGGGCAGGCATTCGAGGGCACCGACGTTGCGCGTGTGCACGATGGCCGGTCGCAGGCGCCGAAGCAACCGCCACAGGCGTCCGTAAAGGCCCAGGTCGTGGCCCTCGCGCTTGTGCAATGCGTGCAGTCCGACGTCCTCGCGGCGGATACGCCGGGCGAAGTCGGTGTAATCGTCGATGCAGACGATGGCGTGCCGAAAACGATCGGCCGGCATCGTGTTGATCAGGTTGACCAGGCCGTTCTCCAGGCCGCCGATGCCCAGGCGGAAGATGATGTGCGCGATCAACGGACGCCCATCCGCCGCCGTGGCCGCCTGCGCGGACAGTCCCGTGGCCGCGCTCACGGTGCGCACCCGTCGGCCGCGACATCGTCGATGCACGCCGCGAGGGCTTCGCCGTGCACTTCGAGGAATGCCGCCAGCACGTCCGCTCCCCGGCCCTCCTCGTCGTCTTCCGCGGCCACCGCCACCAGCGCCGCGGAGTCGGCCTGGCCCCGCAACACGCGGCTCACCTCGGACCACTTGACGGCAACATCGCTGACCGTGTCGCGTTCGCCGGCACGGTACCAGGTCCACACGCGCAAGCTGGTCGATTTCGACCGCAGCCGCAGTTCCCTGAGGCTGGGTACCGCCGCCACGACGCCGGCATGGCGGTCCCGGCCGAGCAGGCGCCAGTCGGTGCCGTCGTAGAGCCGGTTGTTGGCGTTGATCAGTTCCGCCCCCTGGGCCTGCCGCGGGTAACCGACGATGTGCAGGTGCACCGACCCGGCGGCGGAGCGATAGCGGCCGGCGAGTTCCACCTGGGCGCCGACGAATTCCGGGCGCCAGCTCGAGGTCACGGCCTCGGGCCCGACCCACGGCCCGACGCCGGCCGGCAGGCGCGGCGCGTAGTCGACGCTCAGCCTGTCGGCGGCGTTGCTCACCCGCTCGTAGAACACGGGCCCCAGCGCCACGATCGCAAGGGCCGCCAGCATGGCCGTCAGCAGGTGCGACGACCGTGGGCTGTCCAGGTGCAGCGGCGCGTCGCGCGACCCGTGCTCGTCGGGATCGTCCTCGCGGAACGCGCGACCGATCCAGAACAGGAGGAACATCACGATGCCGAAGAACAGCCACCCGTAGACCAGGTGATCGACGCCGACGGCCAGCTTCATGTCGCTCAGGTGTGCGATCAGCACGATCAGGTAGGCCCGGATGCCGTTGGCCACGATGGGCACCACGGCGGATATCGCGACGAAGATCAGCCGGCGCCTGAGGCTCCTGTACATCAGGTAGGCATACAGGCAGCCCAGCGATACGGATCCGATGAGGTAGCGGATGCCGCTGCACGCGGTGGCCACCTCGAAATCACCGCTCGGGATGGAGAAGTACAGACCTTCGCGGTACACGGGTATGCCCGTCAGTTCCAGGGCAAACACGGTGAACGTGGCGGTGAACTCCATCAGGATGGGAATCAGGCCGTCGCCGAAGGGTACGGCGAAGGCCAGGAACGCCAGCGGAAACGCCATGGTGCGCACGAAGCGCCAGCCCAGCAGGATCCACGCCAGTGCGGGCACCATCGCGACGAGCGCGAACTGCTGCACGACCAACAGGTCGGCGACGCGGGCCAGCACCCACACCGCCGTGAGCGCGGCGAGCGCCGCGAGACCGGCCGGGTTGACGGTCAGCTTTGCACCGGTCAATGCGCGCCGATGGGTCCAGATCAGGTAGAGGCTGGCCGGAAACACCAGCATGCCGTGGGCGAACGTGTCCGACCGCAGCCACGTGGACACGAGCGACCAGCTCGTTTCCCAGTACACGGCCAGCACTGCCGCAATGGCAGCGCCGGTGAGCAGGAAGGCCGTCGTGGCGGATCGGCGCTGCGGCGGTACGTAGACCTCCTCGACCACGCTCACGTCCCCTGCTCCAGCGGCCGCCCGGGGGCGCGCGCCGACTGGCCGGCCACGCACTGTTCGATCAGCGCATCGAGGCGCTGCATCGAGTGCGGCCAGCTGTGGTTGGTGAGCACGCGATCGCGCGCGCTTTGCGCCAGGCTGTCCCGATAGTCCGCGTCGGCCAGTATCGACACCACCGCATCGCAGAGCTCATGCGGCTCGGAGGCGACGAGTATGTGCTCTCCCGGCACCGCGTCCACCCCACCGGCCGCGCACGGGCTCGCCACCACCGGCACGCCCATCGCCATGGATTCGAGGATCTTGTTCTGGGTGCCGCGGGCGATGAGCAGGGGTGCGACCGACAGGGCCGCCCGGCGCACGTACGGACGAACGTCGGGCACCGACCCGGTCACCGTGACGCCCGGAAGGTCGCCGAGACGGCGTACCGCCGGCGATGGATCCGCACCGACGATCGTGAGGGTGACGTCGGGGCGTTTCGCACGGATCAGCGGCAGCGTGTCGCGGCAGAACGCGAACATGGCCTGCTGGTTCGGGTAGTAGTCCATGCGCCCGATGAAGCAGATCGACTCGGCGTCGTAGCCTTCGTCGCCGGGGCTGAAGAACTCCGCGTCCACGCCATTCGGGAACCAGCCCGTGGCCACGCCCGTGTCGTAAGCATCGAGCGTCTGGCGTTCGGCCAGCGTCGTGCAGGTGCACAGATCGAAGCGGCGCGCCAGGCGTTTCTCCTCGCGCTCGAGCTTCGTGCCCTCGAGCCAGTATCCCAGGGACCTGGGAAAGCGGTGGAACTTCGCGTACTCCAGCCACTTCTGCGAGTCCATGTCGCCGAAGTCGAGGATCTTCGGCACGTCGCGCACGTCGGCCACGTACTGCGCCACCGACGAACAGTGGACGAAGATGAGATCGAAGCGCGTTCCGGCCAGCGCCTCGCCGATGCGTTTCCTGAGCACCGGCGAGTAGAAATAGCCCATGCTGGACGGTGTCGTGGTCGGCAACCGTGCGATCATCCGCAGCCCGGCGCCCGCGGTGCCGACCTGGTCCGACAGCACGGCGTGGCAATGATCCGCCAGACCTGCGCCTTCGGCGAGCTCTTCGCCCGAACGCGCCAGTGACGCCACGGTCACCTCGTGACCCCGGGACGTCAGGTGACGGATCATGTTGAACGGCCGGATCTTGCCGCCGCGCTTCGGCGGGTATGGAAACCGGTGGCAGACGTACAGGATCTTCACGCCACGGCCTCGGCGTCGGCCTCGAGCTCCTCGGTGACATCCGACGGCGTGCGCCCGTCCAGGTAGACGCGGCTCCAGATCTCCAGGTTCATCAACGCCAGCAGGTGGTCCGTATGATCGGCCTTCGCTGCGCGATGCTCGGCGACCGTCGCAGCCACCGCCTGCCAGCGGAACAGACCGCGACGTTCCACCGACTCGCGCGACAGAACGACGTCCAGCAGGGCGGCCAGTTCGTTCTTCAGCCAGGCGCCCATCGGCGCGCCGAAGCCCCGCTTCGCGCGATAGAGGATGTCGTCCGGCAACAAACCCTCCAGGGCCTTCTTCAGCGCGTACTTCAGGTTGCGCCCGCGCACCTTGTGCCGGGACGGCATGGCCAGGGCCAGGTTGACCAGACGCTCGTCCAGCAGCGGCACGCGGCATTCCAGCGAGGTCGCCATCGTCATCTTGTCGGTGAGCATCAGCAGGTCGTCCGGCATCTGCGTCATCAGGTCCACGGTCATGAGCCGGTTGACCGGGTCCGCGACCGGTGTCGCCTCGAACGCGCGCGCCAGCGCTGCGGTCGGGTCGCCGGCCGGGCTCTCGACGAGGCGCTCGAGCTGCTCCGGGCTGAACACCTGCACGTAGGACCGGTACCGCTCCTCGAAGGGCAGCTCGTTGTTCAGGATGAAGCTGCGCGCGTAGCGCGACAGGTTCATCAGCGGCGAGTGTCGATCGCTCGGCAGGCTGCGCGCCAGCGGCGTCAGCGCATGCGTACGCAACCACCTCGGCAGACGGTTGTAGCGCGCCCCGTAGTACTCACCCAGGTAGCGGCGATAGCCGCCGAACAGCTCGTCGCCGCCGACACCGGACAGGATGACCGTCACATCGCGGCGGGCGAACTCGGCCACCAGGTAGGTGGTGATGTAGGCCGCGTCCGCCATCGGCTCGTCCATGTGCCACAGCAGACGGGGCATGAGCGACGCGACATCCGGACGGACGGTGATCTCGCGGTGAGCCGTTCCGAACAGCTCGGCCACCCGGCGTGCGTAGGGCAGCTCGTTGTAGAACTTGCCACCGCTGGATGTATCGAAGCCGATGGCGTAGGTCTTGACCGGCCGATCGCTGTGGCGGCTCATCATGCCCACGACGGCGCTCGAATCGATGCCGCCGCTCAAGAAAGCGCCCAGGGGCACGTCGCTGACCATCTGCGCGGCGACGGATTCCTCGATGCGGGATCGAACCGCCTCGATCCAGTCGGGCTCGCTCATGTCCGTCGGCTCGATGTCCACCGGCGACCAGTAGCGGCGAATCTCGACGTCGCCGTCTTCGCAGACCATCAGCGAGCCCGGCGGCAGCTTGTGCATCGAGGCGAAGATGGAATCGGGCGCCGCCGTGTAACCGAGGGCCAGGAACTGGCACAAGGCGCCCGGATCGATCTCGGCCCGTTCGCCGGGCAGCGCCAGTATCGCCTTCGCTTCCGACGCGAACACCAGGCGCCGGGCGTCGCGACGGTAGTAGAGCGGCTTGATGCCCAGGCGGTCGCGACCGACCAGCAGCCGTTGCCGCCGGACGTCCCAGAGCGCGAATCCGAACATGCCTTCGAGCCGGTTGACGAAGTCGTCGCCGTACTCTTCGTACAGGTGCACGACCACTTCGCTGTCGCTGCCGGTGGCGAAGCGGTGGCCCCGGGCGGTCAACGCCTCGCGCAGCTCGCGGAAGTTGTAGATCTCACCGTTGCATACGGCGACGACCGAACCGTCCTCGTTCGTGATCGGCTGATGCCCGCCGCCGACGTCGATGATGGCCAGGCGGCGCATGCCGATCATCACGGGACCGTCGAGGTAGACACCATCGTCGTCCGGGCCGCGATGGCGCGTGATGTCGCCCATCGTCGCATGCAGGGACGCATCCGGCTTCGCCGCCGGATCGAACGCGAGTACGCCGTGGATGCCGCACATCAGTTCGCGCCCGTCGCCATGGACGCCCGCCGCGGGTAGACTGCCCCAGTCATCAGCCCAGGTGTCGGGCGAGGAACGGTCCGAGCACGCGTGTCACGCTGAACGGCAGCCGTTTCCATGTATCGATGACGAGCCTGTAGCGGGGATTCGTCGGGCTCAGATTGGGCATCTCCGCGGCCTTCACCAGGTAGTATTCGTACGCCAGGGGTTGCGGCTCGAAACCCCAGTGCTTCTTGAAGCGATACGACCCCGTATCGCGCTTGCTGCGACCGTAGTCGAATACCCGGATGCCGGCCTCGCAGGACTGGCGCATGACTTCCCAGTACATGAAGTCGTTGGCGTACAGACCACGCGCGGCCTGCGTGCCGCCGCCGTAGTACGGCAACACCTCGTCCCGGAAGTAGAAGCTCATGACGCTGGCAACGGCCTGCTCGCCGTGCGTCACCGTGAGAATCCGGCAATCGTCGCCGAACACCCGCATGAGCGTGTCGAAATAGCGGCGGCCCATGACCGGCGTGCCGAGGTTGCGCACGCTCTGGGAGTAGCAGTCGTAGAACCGTTCGGTGGTCGTATCCCGGGTGGACGCGAGCCCGGCCTTGATGCCCTTGCGGATCATGGCGCGCTGCTTGCGCGGCACCGCTTTCAGATTGACATCCGGGTCGGGGTCGATGGCCTTGCGAAAGGTGACGTACAGGTCCTTGCGCGGCCACTCCGCCCGAACGGGCGACAGGTTGCGCATCTCGAGGTAATCGACACCCAGCTCCCGCGCCTTTTCGCAAGCCGCGTCCTCGAGTGCCGTACGGGTCTCGTCGTCGGCCGCGAGGGCACCGCCATAGACACAGAACGGTGTCGATATCAGCGCGTTGGTGAACAGGCGACTGTTCACGTGGGCCAGCGGCAGCAACCCGCACACCTGCCCGCCTGCTTCGGCCATCAGGTAATACGTTCGATGGCCGCAGGCCTCCTCCAGCACCTGGCGCCAGCCGTACCGGTGGAAGAACGTCGACTGCGGGCTGCTTGCCACGAAGCCATCCCAGGTGGCCGCGTCGTCGGTCCCGGCAAGACGCACGCGGACCGGCGATGACGCGGGCGCAACCGACGCCGGTGCCGTTTCGACGACCGCCGTCATCGGATTGCCGCCGCCGGAACGCCGTTACCGGCCAGATCCGCGACCGGCGCGATGTCGGCGTTGACGCCGAATACACGGTCCATGCGGTCCCAGCGGAAGTCGGCAAGCAACGCGACGAGGCGCTGCTGCATCCGCCCGAGGTTCAGGTAGTGACGGAAACGGGTCTTGCGATCGATCCCGTCGACGCGGGGCTGTTCCGGGTCCACCTCCCAGGGGTGGAAATAGAACACCGCCGGCTGTCGGTCGTCGCGATTCACGCGGCGAATCGCCCAGCGACTCAAGGCATAGGGCGCGAGGCGAAACCAGCCTCCGCCGCCACACGGCATACGCCGGCCGCCGACCTCCACCGTCGTGACCGGAACCTCCAGCAACTCGCCCTGCCCCATGCGGCAGGCGAATCGCGGCGCTTCCGGCATGCCATAGTGATCGTGGTTGATGGGGTAGATGCTGCTGCTGTAACGGTACCCGGCCTGCTCGAGCTCCTCGAGGGCCCACAGGTTGTCGCGGCCGATCGAGTAACTGGCTGCCCGGTAGCCCAGCACGGGCACGCCCGCGACGTCTTCGAGCAGCGCCCGCGTGCGCCGGATGTCGGCGCGAAACGTCGCGGGATCCTGGTCGGTCGCCCGAACGTGCGAGTAACCGTGGCTGGCGACTTCGTGCCCCGCGTCGGCGATACGGCGAACCAGCGCGGGAAAACGCTCGGCCACCCAGCCCAGTGTGAAGAACGTCGCCTTGACGCCGGCAGCATCGAACAGGTCGAGACAGCGCTCGGTGTTCGCCTGCACACGCGGCTCGATGTCGTCCCAGCGCTCGCGGGGGATGTACGGCGCAAACGCCGACACCTGGAAGTAATCCTCGACGTCCACGCTCATGGCGTTGACCGGGTCGGCATCCTCGAAGGCGCCGTGATACGGCAACAGCGCCGATGCCTCTGCACTGATCGGCGCATTGTTGTCGGCGGCAGACATCAACCGTCTCCGGCCTTTCGGGTGGCGCCGTGGGCCAGTTGCTCGAGTCGGGCTTCCAGCGCGTGCAGCCGTTGTTCGAGCGCGTTGCGGCTCTGCTGGGCCACCGGGCTCTGCGGCACCGGCGCCGGCGGCACCGGCGCTTCCACCGGTTCGGCAACGAGCGGCGTCACGAGGTCGCCCGCCAGCTCTTCGCTCATCTCGTCCATGACCTTGACGACGTCGTTCTCGTCGAAGGCCCGGAGCTCTTCGAG
>JAAUYH010034788.1_pt1 | contig 10434 bp, 8 predicted proteins | sample 7278061 | NCBI WGS metagenome assembly JAAUYH01 (sample SAMN14350203, study PRJNA611818) | marine sediment metagenome | isolation source: surface marine sediment (0.6m) | place: French Polynesia: Moorea | collected 2018-08 | reverse complement strand
GTTGCTTCCTCGAGTAACCTCTCGGCCTCGAGCAGGTCTTCCTTCGATCCGGCCCGATGCAGATTCCGGGCCCGGATATAGTCGATCCGGGCGGTTGAGCTGGACGTGTAGCGACTGATTTTTGGCCCGACCAGACGATTCACTACCCTGGCTCCAAGAAACCGACCGATCGACTCCGTCGTTTTCGCCGCGACCTGCGCTTGAACGGCCAAGGGATCTTCGTCCGGGAACTCGAAAGCCTCGGTCCAGACGTTGACCCGGTCGGCGTTGTGAATCAGCCGTGCGATTATGCGCAGTTTCCCGTCGTGCTGCCTGACGCTGCCCGACACCGTGTATTGCGCGCCAACCAGCACGGGAAGGTCACGAAGGGCGGTGTCGGAGGCGACGATTTCGCGCGTCGAGTAGGGATCGATAACGGCGAGGCCGGACTCTGATTCGAGCCGGTACCGCAGTTCGTCACTGAGGCCATCGCACAAGTAGTCGGTTTCGGTGTCCGGCGTCAGATTCGTGAATGGGAGGACGATCACGATCGTCGAGGTTCTACGTTCGTCCCCTGTCATTGACAACAGTTGGCTTTCCAGCGAACCATCCTGATTCGCCAGCGCGGAATCCGTGTCACTTCCGCGCTCGTATCCGAGCCGCACAGCCATCGCGAGGGCCAGAACGGAGATGCCTGCGACTACGACGCGAACCGTTGTCCGCCGCAGCTGCCCCCGCCGGTTGCGGCGCGGCGTCGCGTTGTCCGAGCCGGTGCCCGGGTCTTGCTCCGCCGAGTGGATCGGGCCGGGCCGGACGAGCAACGTATAGCCTCGCCGTGGAACGGTGGCGATCGCCGCGGGATTCTGCGCATTGTCGCCCAACGCCCGGCGTAGCTTGGCGATACAGCCGTAAACCGGGTTGTCGCCCATCGGGCGTCCTTGCCAGATTTCGTCGATCAGTTCGTCTGCGCTAACGACCGAGCCGTGGCTACGGGCAAGAACGACGAGCACCGCCATTGCTTTCGGCTCGACATCGACGACGCCATTCGGGCCTTCGATGCGGTGCCGGTCGGGGCGCACGACGTAATCGCCCAGAACGAAAGGCAAGCTCGAGGTGTTGGGCCGCACAGCACCCGATTCCGTCGATCGGCGCTCCGAACCCATTCTAGAAAGGCGGCTCGCGCATTGGCTCTTGCACGGCTATGCGACTTCCCGGGACCACATCGACACGATCTGCCCTGTTGCGGGATTCGCCTTGCCGGCCAGCACCGCCTGGTACGCGGCGATGACCGCCTCCGGACCGAAGCTTTGCTCGATCTCGAGCCAGCGGTCGCAGAACAACCGGAATCCCACGTATGACGCGCCCATGGCCTGCATGAGCTGGGCCGCACCGATCTGTGCGGAGCGCGTCTTGACATGCGTCGGCGCGAAGAAAAACGTCGGCGTGGCGCCGGGCAGGCCTTCTACGGAACCGGCTTCGTGGTAGTGCGTCATGCCGATGCGACAGGAGTGGCGCATGTTGTCGCCGTAGTGGCGATGCAGGTCACCGAGCACCTGGGCACTGCCGGCCATGTCCACGAGCACGACGGGTTGCGCGGCATCCAGGGTTTTGACGTCGTCGTAGGTGAGCACGCTGTCGTAACACCCGAGGCCCTCGCAGAACGCCAGGTTGCGGGCAGACGTGAGTCCCACGCTCGCAAGCGCACCGCGCTGCTTCACCTGGTGCGCCAGCGCGATGCTCGTCTTGCTGGACGCGCTGGTGATCAAACAGGCGCTGGCGCCGAACAGATCGTTGGTATGCAGGAAATCCTCCACCAGCCAGGACGTGAGAAACAGCCCGCGCAGCAGGCTGTCCTGATCCTCGCGTGCAGGATCGTAGATGGGGTTGGCGGACGCCCGGTCGAACTGCGCGTATACGGGTGCGTACTGCGCGCGGTGAGGCGAAACGTCGTGAACGTGGGATTGGCTGACCTTGCCCGCCTGGATCTTCAGGTGCGTGCTGTAGGGGAAGAAGCCCCACACGCGCTCGCCGATGGGGACATCGGGGTGCTCCGAGGCGATCACCTCGCCCCAGCCCATCGCCGGTATGCGTCCCCAGCCGTCGTCCGCGGGAAAGAATCCCCAGTAGCCGAGCGTATCGCCGGCCGATGCATAGGAGATGTTGTTGGCCGTAAGGGCGAGTCGATCGACGCGGAACAGGACCTCGTCAGGGGCCAGCGAATCGTCGACAGGGGTCGCGACGATGCGCGTCTCGGCCCAGCGATCCTTCAACACCTCCAGTGTGTGGGCCGTGGCCTTGTCCGTCATCGCGTAGCCTCCTTCACGCCTCGACCGGCACTCATCCCGAAGCCATGGCCGGCAGTTCGGGAAACGCGCCAGCTTCGATCGCGACAGGCGCTAGCGATAGAGCTGGACGATGCCGGTGATGTTGTCGCCGCCAAACCCGCGCTCGACTCCGCCAGTGTAGACCATGCCGGCGCAGTCGCTGAGCGGCACCGACGCCGACGCATCCGCTGCGGAGCGTTCCAGCAGGGCGAAGTCCTTCGCCACCAGGTCGATGGGAAACGCAGGCGCCCAGGCGCCGGCCAGCATCGCCTGCGCACCGACCCGGGCCGCGGGACTGCACACCGGCGTTGCGCCGATGATCTCGATGGCCGACGTCGGGTCGACGCCGGACTTTTCCGCGAACCCGGTCAATTCTGCCATCAGGCCGAGTTGTGCGCCGAACAGCGCGTTGACCATGAGTTTCACGGTGGCGCCGGCGCCATGGTGACCGGCGTGATGGACGGCGGCGGCCAGGGGATCGAGGACCGGGCGCACCCTGTCGACCGTATCGGCATGCCCGCCGGCTAAGAAAATCAGCTGGCCGGCTTCTGCCTGTGGGCGTGAACCGGCCAGTGGCGCGTCGAGGAACGCCCGGTCAGCCTCGTCGAAGGCGCGTGCCAGTTCGCGCACGAATGGCACCGACAGCGTGGAACACTCGAGGCCCACGGCACCGGGCTTCAGCGCGCTGAGAGCGCCATCGTCGAGCCACACCCTGCGCGATGCCGCGTCGTCGCGAACCATGGATAGCACGACATCGGCGCCGTCGGCCGCCTCACCTGGCGAGCCGGCTACCGTGGCACCCCGTTCTACCAAGGTGTCGGCCCGTGCAGGTGTTCGGTTCCACACCGTGACCTGAAATCCCGCGTCGATGAGCCTTGCAGCCATGCGGCTCCCCATCGCGCCCAATCCCAATACGGCAATCCTGGTCATGTTTCTCGCCTCCTCTCGTGGCAACCGAAATGGCGCCCTGAATCGTCCGGCGCCCGGCATCCGGGCGACTCAGGGAGTTTTGTACTCGAGACTTGATGCGCGATAAATCAGGCATTAGACAGCTTACTCATGCATAATCCGCATGAATGAACACCGACTCGCTCAAGATGTTCATCGAGGTCGCGCACAGATTGAGCTTCGCGGCCGTCGCCGCGGACCGCGGCGTCAACCCGTCGTCGGTGTCCCGGACGATCGGTCAGCTCGTAACGCACCAGGGCGTGCGCCTGTTTCAGCGCACCACCCGAACCATGGCGCTGACGGAAGCGGGGGAGGCCTTTCTGGGGCGCGTGGCCGGCGCCGTGGAGGACCTGGAGCGGGCCGAGGAACAGGCGCGTCTGACCAACGCCGGACCCACCGGCACGCTACGCCTCACGGCGTCGGTAGCATTCGGCGAGCGCGTCATCGCGCCGCTGCTGCCGGCGTTCCGCTCGGCCTATCCGGACGTCACGCTGCACCTGCTATTCACCGACGCCACCGTCGATCTCGTTGCCGAAGCCGTCGACCTGGCCGTGCGGCTGGGACCGGCGCCGGTCGGCGACGTCGTTGCCACGCGCTTGTTTTCGACGGAGTACCGCGTCGTTGCCAGCCCGCAATACCTGGTGGGCGCTCCGCCCATACGGGTGCCCGCCGACCTCGCCGACCATGCCTGCACGGTGTTCGCGTTGCCGGCTTTCCGATCCGAGTGGCGATTTCGCCGCCGTGGCGAGCAACGCGCACGCACCGATGAGCGCGTGCCGATCGCCACCGGCACGATCGTGTCGTCGGCACTGAGCTTGCGCACGGTGGTCCTCGGCGGCGGCGGACCTGCCCTGCTGGCCGACTGGCTCATCGGCGACGACATCGCGGCGGGCCGACTCGTCGACGTTTTACCGGATCACGAGGCCGCAGCGACAGACTTCGAAACAGCCGCCTGGCTGCTCTATCCCAGTCGTGCCTATCTGCCGCAGAAAGTGCGCGTCACGATCGATTTTCTCAAGGACCGGATCGGACGCGGGGCGTAGCCGACACGCACATCGGTCGTATGCCCGAGTTACACTGCGAGGCCCTGCCCAGCGACGTGAGCCTTCCATCGACATGCCATCCGAATCCGTTCACTACAGCCTGAGCGGCCACACCGCCACCATCCGCATCGACGACGGCAAGCGCAACGCCCTGTCGCCAACGGTGTTCGAGGCGCTCTACCGGGCCTTCGACCAGGCGGAAGCGGACAAAGCCACGGTGATCATCACCGGCCGCGAGTCTGTGTTTTCGGCGGGCTTCGACCTCAAGGTGATGAAGCGCGGCGGGACGGCCGCGATCGGCATGCTGCGGGCGGGCTATTCCCTGCCGGCGCGGGTCATGGCCTATCCCTACCCCGTCATCGCCGCGTGCAACGGTCACGTGCTGGCGATGGGCGTGTTCCTCATGCTGTCGGCAGACCACGTGATCGGCAGCCGGGGCGACTTCAAGATCGCCGCCAACGAAGTGGCCATCGGGCTGACCATGCCGCGTGTCGCGGCAGCCATGCTCCGGCACCGGCTGACGCCCGCGGCGTACCAGCGTGCAGTGACCCTGTCCGAATTCTTCGACGTCGAGGCCGCGCGGGAGGCGGGCTTCTTCGACGAACTGGTTGAGCCCGAGGCCCTGATGGAGCGTGCCGAGGCGCTGGCCGAGCAGTCGCGCACGCTGGACCTCGCCGCACACGCCGCCTCGAAGCGGCGGATTCGTCGCGCGCTCATCCGGAAGATTCGCTGGAGCATTCCCCTGGACCTGTTCGATGCCGCGATGATGGGTGTGCGCGGCGCGCGACCGAAGTAGCCGCTCCCTTCGATACCGCAGTTCCGTCATTGCGAGGAGCGATGCGACGCGGCAATCTCGTGCAGCTTATCGTGAGGGTTCCGACGAACGTCCCTCTCGATATCGTCATGAGATTGCCACGCCCTGCGGGCTCGCAATGACAGCAGGCAATTCGAAGCGATCTGCTTTGCGGCGTCTCTGGCTTATGGAGATTGCTTCGCTTCGCTCGCGATGACGGGACCAGCAGACCGTCTACAGTCGGCTAGCCAGAATCGCCCGACCCGGCACGGTTACCCGCGAGCCAGCAGCAGGCACACCAAGCCGCGTACCTTTCGTCGCAGTCCGGGATGTGCAGCGATACGCCGTCGCCGACCAGTTCGTAGCCGCCGGACTCGTGCGTCTGGAGCTTCAGGCCGGCGGAAACCGCTGCGCCCAGCGCGTTGAAGGCTTCGATCGTGGTCACGTCGCCGAGATCGGGAATCTGCGTGCCCGTGGATGCGAACACGTCGACCTGCTTGGCGGTCTTCGACGCCAGCGCGACGATACGCTTGCGCAGCCGCTCGAAGCGCGCCGTCGCTTCGTCGAACAGCGGATCGACCTGCTCGGTGATCGCGTAGGTCACCTCGAGCCAGTCTTTCTTCGTGAGTTTCTCCAGCGCCTTCGGGAAGAAGTGCTTCTCCTCCATCTCGAGGTGATGCCGGTAGGCGCCGACCAGCTTGCGCATGTCGGCTTCGATGCGCTGTCGCCAGCTTGCAGGGTTTCGCCGGCCTTCGCTGACGGCGGCGGCGAAGGCGGTTGTCATCGCGCTCAGATCGTCGTGCTCGCGAACGAGATTGCCGGGGCCATCGAGCGATCGCTTCTCGCGCTTGCGCAAGCGCCGGTAGATGAAGTCTTCCTTGGGGTGGTGCACCTGGTCCGGATAACCGGTCAGGTAGTCGGCGATGTCGGAGAGAAGGCGAAAGTCGGGGTCGCCGCCTGACGACATGTCGCCCAGCATGTCGTCCATGACCCGCAGCAGTTCTCTTTGTCGTTCGTGTTCGTGCTGAAGAACCCGGATCACGTGGGTCATGTATTTCGTGCCTCGTCGGCGCAATAACGCACAGTCGCCGCCGGGTGTGCATGTTATCACCCGGGCTTCGCGCCCTATGGCCCTTCGCAAACCACCGCAGGGCCACATGCCCTGGCGCAGTCCGGCCGCGCGGCCGGGATTCGTTTCGTTAAAACAGACGCTTACCGCACAGCTCGCGACGCTGGCATCGATCACGACAAACAGGTGTCTGAGCCGTCATCCGAAGCCGCACACCGACCGGATAGACAGCCACGGGACATACGGTCATAGTAATCGGGTGCGTATCTGGCTCCTGAGTCCAAAGGGTCCTCTCTACCGGCGGGGCGGCATTTTCGGCCAGTCGCTGCGGTACATGCCGCTCACCCTGCCGACCCTGGCCGCCCTGATTCCCAAGGAGCTCGACGCCGAGGTCCATTGCGTCGACGAAGGCATCCGGGACATCGATCCGGCGAGCATCGAAGCCGACATCGTCGGCATGACCGTCATTACCGGAACGGCCCCGCGAGCCTATGAACTGGCCGATGCGTTGCGCGGCAGGAGCATCACCGTGGTCCTCGGCGGACCGCATGTCACCTTGATGCCGGACGAGGCCGCTCGCCACGCCGACAGCATCGCCGTCGGGTATGCGGAGGAAAGCTGGCCCGCTCTGCTCAGAGATTTCGCAGCCGGGCGTCTCAAGCCTCGCTACGATCAGCACCCGGATCTCGATCTCAGCGGCTATCCGCTCCCAAACCGAAAGGTGTTGCCGCGATATCGGTTCCTGACCGCCGACGTCTTCGAAGCGACACGCAGCTGCGTGTTCGCCTGCGAGTTCTGCGTCGCCCCGGCCGCCTGGGGGCGCCGGCAGTTGCAAAAGCCCGTTGAGGCCGTTGTTGAAGACATCCGTCGGCAGCGAGCCCGCCGAGCGATCTTCGTCGACCTGAACCTGATTGCCGACCGCCGCTACGCCGAAGCGCTGTTCCGCGCCCTTGTACCACTGCGCATCCAGTGGTTCGGGCTCGCGACCACGCACGTCGCCAGCGACCCGAAGCTGCTCGACCTGATCGAAGCCAGCGGCTGTCGTGGCCTGCTGCTCGGACTGGAATCCATCGTCACCTCGAACCTGCGTTCGGTGCGCAAGGGATTCAACAGACCGGAGAACTACGAAACCGTCATCCGCAAGCTTCACGACCGCAGGATCGCCGTGCAGGGTTGCTTCGTTTTCGGCATGGACGAAGACACACCCGAGGTGTGCGAGAAAACGGCCCGGTTCGCCGTCGATGTCGGCATCGACCTGCCGCGCTTTGCCATCGCCACCCCGTTCCCCAATACCGCGCTGTATCGGCGACTCGAAAGCGAAGGCCGCATATTGACGCGCGACTGGGAACTCTACGACGGCCAGCACGTGGTCTTTCAGCCCAAACGCATGACGCCGGAAGAGCTGCAGCAGGCGACCGAAGCGGCGTGGCGTCACGCCTACAGCTGGTCGAGCATCGCGGCGCGCCTGCGCAAGACCGCCGCACCGCTGCACGTGGGGCTGCTGTCCAACTTCGGCTACCGCCGTTACGCCTACAACCTGCACCGGTTCTACAACTGCGACTGGGGCCTCGCCGTCGACCCGCTCGACCGCATAACGCCCCGGCCGGTTGCCCGGGCTCGCAACGCGGTCGAGGAGGTGGAATGAAACGCCGGGCCGAGCCGCAAGCGGTCGAGACGTCGAAAGGCACGCCCCGCTCCCCCACGCGCCGCGCGTACCACGTCACCCTGATTCATCCGTGCGTCGGCCGGCGCGCCAGCGGTGGCAACTACATGCGCACCTGGAAGATGGAGCCGCTGCCGCCGGCCCTGATCAGCGCGCTGCTTCCCGCCGACGTGGAGCGCAGCTTCTACGACGATCGCTTCGACACGATTCCCTACGACAAGCCGACGGACCTCGTCGCCATCAGTGTCGAGACCTACACCGCCCGGCGCGCCTACCAGATCGCCAGCGAGTACCGGGCTCGCGGCGTGACCGTCGTCATGGGCGGCTACCACGCCACGCTGTGCCCCGACGAGGTCCAGCGATATGCAGATGCCGTGGTTGTCGGCGAAGCCGAGGCCGTATTTCCCGAGCTGATCGACGATGCCCGCCATGGAACGCTGAAGCAGCGTTACCGGGCGCTCGTGCGACCCGATCCGGGCAGCGTGACGCCGGACCGCAGTATCTTCCGCGGCAAGCGTTACCTGCCCATCCGACTGATCGAGTTTGCCCGCGGCTGCCGGTTTCGCTGTGAGTTCTGTGCCGTGCAGGCCTTTCACGATGCAACCCAGACCCATCGTCGCATCGACCAGGTCATCGAAGAATTGCAGCGGGTGCGCCGGCCCGGCCAGCTCGTGTTCTTCATCGACGACAACATCACCTCGGACCTGGCAACGGCCAAGGAGCTCATGCGCGCGCTCATACCGCTGAAGATCCGCTGGGTGAGCCAGTCGAGCATCAACGTGGCCTTCGACGACGAGGCGCTGGCTCTCATGAAGCGCAGCGGCTGCCAGGGCGTGCTGGTCGGCTTCGAGAGCCTGAACGAGCAGACGCTCAAGCAGATGCGCAAGGGCTTCAACGCCGCACACGGCGGTGCGCCCGCGGCGCTGGCCAACTTTCACCGCCACAAGCTCAGGATCTACGGCACCTTCATCTTCGGTTACGATCAGGATACCAACGCGACGTTTGACCAGACCATCGCCTTTGCCCAGGAGCACGGTCTTTTCATTGCCGCCTTCAATCACATCACGCCGTTCCCGGGCACTCCGCTGTACACGCGCCTCGAGCAGGAAGGCCGCCTGTTGTTCGACAAGTGGTGGCTGGACGAGGGCTATCGCTATGGCATGGTGCCCTTCCGACCGCGGCAGATGAGCCCGGAACACTTGAGCGCGCGATGCCTGGAGGCGCGCCAGCGGTTCTATTCATGGCGCAGCATCGGCCGGCGCATGATGCACCCGGTCAACCGCGCAGATCCGCTGATGCTGCTGTACTTCCTGGTCATCAACGCCCTGCACCAGGTGGACATCAGCGGTCGGGACGGACTCCCGCTGGGCGACGAGCGCCATCGGCTGGACCTGATCGAGGCGGTGTGACGTACCCGGCTGAAGACGACCGGGCAACACGCATGGTGCAGGCCGGTTTCACAGTCACCGACGCGGGTCCCGACGACGAGGCCGAGCTTCGGGCCCTTCTGGCCGCCTCCCCGATGGACGGTCTCATCCGCGTCGCATTGACGCGCGAACCGGACACGCGTCTCGCGGCATCCGTCGAGGGCCATCGGCACCATACGGTACTGGTTCGCGATGCGGTCAGCGGCACGCTGCTGGGTATGGGTACGCGGTCGGTACGCCCGCGGTATTACAGGGGCGAGGCGGTCGAGAGCGGCTACCTCGGCCAGCTACGTGCGGCGCACGGCAAGCTGGGGCTCAAGCGTCTGCGCGCGGGCTATGCGCACCTGGCGGCGACCCGCCAGCCGGGCGAGCTGCCGTTCGACCTGACCACCATCGTCACGGACAACACGGCGGCGCAGGCGCTGCTCGAACGCGGGCTGCCCGGTTTGCCGCGTTACGAACGCCTGGCCGACATCCAGACGCTGGTGTTGTCGACGCGGGCACGCCGGCTGCGGCGAAACGAGCGCAACCCGGCCCTTCGCGAGGCGCGACTCGAGGACCTGGAGCGCCTGGTCTTCTTTTTGGAGAAGACCCTGCGACACCGCGCGTTTGCGCCTCGCTGGACGGCGACCGACCTGCGGCAGCGATGTCGGGACCTGGCGATCGAGGACTTCGTCGTACTCGATGACAAAGACACACTGCGAGCCTGTGGCGCCTGCTGGGACCAGCGCGGTTTCAAGCAAGTGGTGATCGGCGGCTACCGGCCCTGGCTCGGGACCTTGAGGCCGCTGGTCAACCTGGGGCTGGGGCTGATCGGTCAACCGCGATTGCCGCCAGCGGGCGCCACCCTGGCCCTCGGCTATGCGTCGCACCTCGCCTTCGACACCGATGACGACGGCGACGACGCCGTGTCGCTGGTGGCGGCATTGTGCGGCAAGGCCCGCGCCAAGGGGCTGGAGCAACTCGTACTTGCCCTGCCGGAAGGACACCCGCTCGTTCGCCCCTTGGTCCGGCGCTTTTCGCCGAGGGTCTACCGGTCGGTGCTGTACGCCGTCCATTGGGGCGACGCCGGGCAGCTCGAACTGCCGGATGGCAGCCGATCGCTGTACGTGGAGGCCAGCCTGTTGTGAGGGGTGAACTCATCGCCACCGAAAGGCTCGACCCACGCGATCGGAGTGCGCTGTACGG
>JAAUYH010114724.1_pt1 | contig 10437 bp, 7 predicted proteins | sample 7278061 | NCBI WGS metagenome assembly JAAUYH01 (sample SAMN14350203, study PRJNA611818) | marine sediment metagenome | isolation source: surface marine sediment (0.6m) | place: French Polynesia: Moorea | collected 2018-08 | reverse complement strand
TTCTCGATCGCGCGCTCGGCCCCATGGCGGGCACCATCGGCGGCCTCGGGACCTGGATGGCCATGATTCTCAAAACCGCCTTTGCCTTTGTGGGCGTGGGCGCGTACATGTCGATTTTCTACGATTTGCCCCTCACCCAAGTGGCGATTGGTCTCACGGTAGCATTTGCCCTGCTCAACCTCGTCGGGGCCAAAGAGACCACGGGGATTCAGCGGCTCCTCGTCGGCGCCCTGGTCGCCATCTTGGTCATATTTGTGATCGCCGGTCTCGGCTACATCTTGCGCGAGGGCGGCGGCTCCGGTGGCACGCCGGCCGACGTCTTCGCCGGGATGGGCGACATGGATTCGGCCAGCTTTTTGGCCACCATCGGTATGGTGTTTGTCTCCTATGCCGGTCTCACCAAAGTCGCCAGCGTGGCTGAGGAGGTGCGTTCGCCCGACACCAATATTCTCCGCGGCATGGTGTACTCGCTCGGGACCGCCACCGCCATCTACGTCATCGGTGTATTTGTCATGGTCATCGTCATTGACCCAGCGGTCTTGCGCGGCGATCTCACCCCTGTGGCCACGGCGGCCGAGTCGGTGCTCGGTTGGCTCCCCGGCGGTTCCACTGCAGTCTGGCTCATCGTCATTGCTGCGCTGGCGGCGTTTCTCTCCACGGGCAACGCCGGCATCATGAGCGCCTCGCGCTACTTGCTCGCCATGGGGCGGGATTCGCTGATCCCACAGCGTTTTTCCCAAGTGAGCCGCTTTGGCACGCCGACCCTCGGTATTTTGCTCACCTCGGCCGTGATCGCCATCTGCGTGACCACGCTCGATGTGGCCAGCTTGGCCAAACTGGCCAGTGCCTTTCAGCTGCTCATGTTCGCCCTCATCAATATCGCGGTGATTGTCATGCGCGAAAGCCACATAGATGCCTACGATCCCAGCTACCGCTCGCCGTTTTATCCGTGGCTGCAAATCGCCGGGGCCCTCATTCCCCTGGTCCTCATCGGCGAACTGGGCCATTTGGCCATTGTCTTTACCGCCGGCGTGGTGGCCGTATGCCTGGGTTGGTATTTCTACTATGCCCGCCGTCGGGTACGCCGCGCCGGGGCAGTGTTTCACTGGTTTGCCCGCATGGGTCAACAGCGCTTTGCCGGCCTCGACTCTGAGTTGCGTGGGATCTTGCAGGAAGAGGGCCCGCGCCGCGGCGATGCCCTCGATAATGTGTTGTCGTCGGCACAGCAGGTTCAGGCCACCGACGGCATGGATTTCAGCGACGTGGTCGAATTGGCGTCAAAGATTTTGACGGTGTCAGTGCCCATGTCGGAGGCCGATTTGGCCCACGCACTCAGTCACGGGACCTTGACGGGGCAGACACCGACGGGGCGCGGCATGGCCCTGCCCCATCTGCGGGTCTCCGGTCTCAAGGAGCCGCAACTCGTCGTTGTCTATGCACAGACCGGGATACCGGTCACCGTGGAAGATGTGGCCGGGGTGCGCACCGAGGCCATCCAGCGATTCTTCTTCCTGGTGAGCCCGGTCGAAGATCCCGCGCGCCATTTGCGCCTCCTGGCCGGCATCGCCCGCTGGGCCCGCAGCGAGCGAGCCAAGTTAGAAGCAGAGAAGGAGGAATAGTCCTACTGCGCCAAAGACGCTCACGTGCCTGCCAGCTTGGCCGTGAACCATTTTTGTAGTCCCGGCGTGCGGCCGGGGTGGGCGTTCTCCAGGGGACGGGCGCGCGGTGTCTCGCTAAGACCGCGCTCGACGATGATGTCCTCGCCATCGGCGGGGATGCGCACCCGCTCTAACAATCCCTCGGCCGCCATGCGCTGATGCAGTCCTTCTCGGGTCGTGGGGCAGTGATCGAGGGCTTCTAGGTGGTTGAAGATGATGGTGCCGGGCGCGCGCTTGGCCAAGGTGACCAGCTCATCCATGGAAAATAGGATATTGCCGCCAATGCCGATATTGGCCGATCCCGCCGGTGCGACGATGATGTCGGGCTTGAGCCGATCAATGGCGGCGAGGATATCGTCGGTGAGAATGGCGTCGCTGGTGAAGTAGATGCTGGGTTCGTCGGGATGGGCCAAGTAATAGCCGGACACCGGCCCCATGAGCCATCCCAAGAGCCCGCGTCCGTGTCGATTGGGAATGATCTCCACGTCCATGCCCATGGCGCCATTTTGCAACTCGTGGACTTCGAGCCCCTTGCGCGCGAGGTTTTTGCCATCCATGGCGTTGGCCCATACCGGCAGGCCGCGGTCGCGGATCCAGGCCAGGGCCGCTTTATCAAAGTGGTCTGGGTGCTCGTGGGTGATGACCACGTCGGTGACGTGCGCGAGCCGTGCCTCAGTCTCGGGCGGCAGCGGCACCAGGGGATTGGCCCGCCGGCCGCCGCCAAAGAGTTTGAAGCCCGGCATGGAGGCCGGCTCGGCCAACATGGGATCGATGAGCAGGTGTCTCTGTCGGTGTTTCTGGCGGTGTTTCTGGCGGTGTTTCTGGCCGACGGTCAGAAGCGTGGTGGCATTGCGTATGTGGTGGATTTTCATGGCGATTCCGAAGGCTACTGGGTGTCGCCATTGACTATACGATTGCAAAAACCGATGGCCATCGGCAAAAATGCCAGCCTGATATCCGTTTTTGCATAGGGCTGGGGCATGGCTGGGCGACGAGGGCCGAGGCGATCAAGAGCCATCATCCGTACCAACAAGGGGATCGTGAGGACACGACATGGAATGGGATCTTCTGCGCACGTTTGCCACCATCGCGCGCCTGGGCAGCCTGAGTGCGGCGGCACGCACGCTGGGAGTCAGTCAATCGACCGTGAGCCGGCACTTGCGGCAATTGGAGGATGCGGCCGGCTCACCCCTCATCTTGCGCGAGGTCCCGATTCAGTTGACCGAGCGCGGCGAGGCGGTGCGGGCCGCACTTGGGCCCATGATCGACGCCGCCATGGCGGCGCAATCGGCGCTGCGGGATACCGCCGAGTTGCGCGGCCAAGTCACGGTGACCGCGGTGGGCGAGATCGTGCGCTGGGTCTTGACCCCGGCGCTGCCGCGCTTCTACCTGACCCATCCACAGCTGCAATTGCGCCTGTTGGCCGACAACCAAGTCGCCAGCTTGGCCGCTGGCGACGCCGATATCGCCGTGCGCATGGCGCGGCCCATGCGCGGGGACTTGGTGACGCAAAAAGTGCGCACCGAAACCTACGGCTATTTTGCCACCGCCACCCTGGCGCCGCATCCGGCGATGCCGTGGCTGGGCCTGGCCGGGTCCCTGGCCCACATTCCCGAGCAAGCGCACGCCGACCGCGCCTTTGCCGACCGCCCGCCGCGGCTCTTGGTCGAGGATGTAGAGTCCCTGGGCATGGCGGTGGCCGCCGGACTCGGGGTCGCGGTTTTGCCGCGCGCCTTGGCCGCGCACCTCGGCAGCCTGGTCGAGCTATCGCCGGCCCAAGTGGGAGCCGAGCATGTGGGCCCTATTTCCGCGCGGTCAGTGTGGATGGTGGTCCATCGCTCTAAGCAGCAGGTGCCCAAAATCCGGGCGGTACGCGATTGGCTGCAGGAGGCGCTGTCTCGATCCGAGTGAGCGCGCGATCGCGGCCGACCGCCAGGGCCCGGCGTCACATACGAGCACGGGCATGGGCACGCGCACACGCGCACGTGGGACGGACGGTGTGATAGCCTCCATAACGCTGTTAGCTACGGAGCCGCCATGACCCAGGATCATCCCGCCCCATCTAGCCTAGACCTCATTGGCCATTCGATCCGCCATCACGAGGTCATTGAACGATTGAGCCAAGGTCGCATGGGCGATGTGTATGTCGCCCGTCATGAAACCGACGGTACGTTGCGCACACTCATGGTCCTTCACGATGAGGTCGGTGCCCATTCTAGCGACGCCATGCACTTTGCCCGCGAAGCTGCGGCGCTGGCCGAGCTCGCACATCCGCACTTGACCGCCATGTTGGAGCACGGCTGGTTGCACAATGGCTGGCCCTTTCTGCTGCGCGAATTCGTGCGCGGCAATGATCTCGAACAAATCTCCTATCGCAGGGGCCCCATGCCTTTGCCAGACGCCGTCGACATTCTGATTCGTGTGGCCCAGGTCCTCGACTTCGCTCACGGCCGCGGCGTGATCCATCGGGACCTCAAACCCGCCAACGTCCTCCTCGCCGATGAAGATGCCCGCCAAGTCAAAGTGATCGATCTCGGTCTGACGAGGCTCTTGTCGGCGGCCATGATCAACCAGCTCACTGCCGAGAACCAAGTGCTGGGGGCGCCGCAGTACATCGCCCCCGAACAGGCCCGCGGCGCGGCGGAGATTACCGGCGCCGTCGATGTGTACGCCCTGGCCGGTATCGGCTACACACTGTTGTCGGGGAAAAGTGTTTTTGGCCCGCGCCCGCCCCTGGCGTTGGTGTATGCGCATTGGTCCGAGGCCCCTGAAAGGTTGTCGCTGCGGGTCTCGATTCCGCGGCGCCTCGACGATGTTCTCTACGCCTGCCTGGCCAAGACGCCCGAGCAGCGGCCATCGGCGAGCGAACTCGCGAGCGAACTGGAGCAAGTCGCGGCCGAGCACGAAGCCTCGATCCCCATATCGATGGCAGACGTGAGTACAACGCCGGTAGATTTGCCCGATCCAGCCGAAGCCTACGCAGATTTATCGGTGTCCGATGAACCGGTGTCCGATGAATCTGCGACCGATTTATCGGACACCGATTCATCGGACACCGACACAGCGCCGAGCGACGGCGTGCCTCAACTACATGGATACACGGGCCGGGCGGGACATGCGGGCCGGGCGGTGACGGGCAATGAAATGATCAGCGTCTCCGGCGCCGTCACCCGCAAGAGCCAACACGAAGAGCCGCAGCTGCCGAGCTCGCCACAGGTATTTTTATCCACCAGCATGGTGGCCGAAGTCAGGGTCGCCCATGCCGCCGACCTCATCTTTGCCCCCGTGCCCCACGGCAGCGCGTCCGGGGTTCACGAGGCCTTGCAGCGGCAAATGCTGGCCGTTGTCGACGAGCTCGCGGCAATCTTGGCCGAGAATGCGACCGAATCCGATATCGACCAAGAGCTCTTGGCCGTGCGGCAAAATATCGCCGAAGTCGAAGCCGAGCTAACCGCCATCGAGCTCGATGCGGCTCTCCTCGATGACGCGCTGGCCAATGCTGGGTCGGCTCATGGCGTCAAGGGACCAGAACATGGAAGTGAACAGGCCGATGCCCAGGGCGGCGAAGTACCGGGAACAGTGCCAAGCCAAGAAATGGATGGGGCCATTGATGCGGAGCGAGCGTCACAGACCCAAGGGGCCGCGGCTGCAGCAGAGGAAGATGAGATGGTGGCTGTTGCCAGCGCTCGTGCCGACTTGGCGGCCCGCATCGGCCGACTGCGCAGCCGGCGCAATGCGGCCCAGCGCACGCTGACCGTGATTGTGCAGAGCAAGCGGCCGAGCGCGCCCGAGCACGCCACGCCGCTGTACGTCGAGTTGGAGCAAATGGTCGAGCGGGTTCAGGCACTCAATCCCGAATTGTGAATGCGACGTGAACGCGGTGCGAACGCAGTGCGAATGCAGCCGCGCTCACGCGCGCCGCTGCGGGACGTTCTTTAAAAAACTCAGTCGATGATGATGGGCGGCGGCTCGGGGTCGGGATCGGGCGTTGGGTCACCATCGCCGGGGTCGGGATCGGGCGTTGGCTCGCCATCGCCGGGGTCGCCGGGATTGGGCGGTACTTCCACGGGATCGCATTCCTCGGGCGATTCGTGCGGCGCGGCGTAACCGATGGTCATGTTGCCCACCCCGGTGAAGTTGCGGGCGAAGACCGCGCCGCGGATTTCGGTATTGCCCACGTATGTGAGCTCGGCCTCGGGGGCATAGATGGCGCCGTAGAAGCGGCCATTGCCCACCGACAGCTGACACGACTCGCTGCCGCCGATGTACAGGCGGAACGACGACGGGGCAAATTTGTCGCCGAGCTCGATATTGCCGACATTTTTGACCGACCCCGATACGTAGAGATCGAGCGTGGCGCCTTCGGCGAGGCGAATCTGTTGCGAGCCGATGCTGGTGAGCGAGCCCTCGATATACACGGCGACAACCCCGTCGACGACCACATCGCTGAAGCCCACTTGCTCGACATCGCGAAAGAAGTACGAACCGCTGGTGAGACGCATCTCGCTTTTGCCCACCGCAGACAGCTCGGTGGGCAGATCGAGGGCTGCATTGTCATTGTCGAGGGCGGCGGCGGCCACGGCCTCAGATACGTCGAAAAAGGTGTCGGGGTCGCAGCCGCACGGCAGCGCTGGGGTGTTTTGGAACGCCACCTCTTCGCTCACCTGGCGAAAGCCGAGAAATTGATTGCCCCCGGCCACGCTCAATGCGCCGTCTACGCGCAAGCGGCCGGCGCCGCTCAGATCACCGCCCACGGCCAAATCGCCGCCGATCTCGACATTGCCCGTGACATTCACGTCAGCCGCCGACACCATATCGCCGCTCACCTGCAGATTGGTGGCCGCACCGAGGCCGCCAAAGGCGATAAAATCGCCGCGGATATCGGCGTTGGCGGCCATGCGACTCTCGCCGTTGACGCCGACCGCGGCCTCATCTCCGGCCACACTGGTGCCGACGAGGAGATTGCCCACGTCTTTCATGTCCTCGCACACACATAAGGTGGCGCCGAACAGATCCGGTGCCGGGGGGTCGGGTCACTCCAGGGCGCGGCCGACGGCGTCGCCCGCGTTCGGCGATGAGCCGGGGTCGCGCGTCTGCTCTCCCGCGGGACCGCCGCCGTCGTCGGGGAGCGAATCGGCTGCGCAACCAAAGGCACCGGTCACGAAACATAGGGCCAATGAGCCTAAAGAGCGAATCATTCCACATTTCCTTGGGGTTCGAATGGGGTTTGCGGCGACGAAGCCATATAGATGAGCGAGCGCCGCTGCCGCACACGGGCGCTCGACCGGCATACACATCCGAGGTGGGCGCAGGTAGGCAAAGCGGCTCAGAAAAAAAACACCCCACGCCGCATCAGCAGAGCCGCGAACCACAGTCGTGCCGACGTAAACTATCGCTACGGCCAGCTGCTGGCCGCGGCAAGCCCCGAGACGTTACTCGACCCAGTCGCGCTGCCAGTCCTCTTCTTGCAGGCGCGCGATCAATTCGGCCGACAGAGGCGGTCCGTCGCTCACGGCCACATTGGCGTACACGTGCTCTGGCTGGCGCATGCCGACGATGGCGGTCGATACCGCGTCGTTATGCAAGCAAAACCCGAGCGCCAGATCGGGCAACGACAGATTGACTTCACCGGCATAGTCGGCGGCCATGTCGACAAGGGTTTTGCCCCGCGCAACCAGTTCGGCCAACCGCCCGCCCTGGAGAAAGCGTGCGCGAATATCGCCGCTGGCAAAGTGATCGTCCTCGGTGAGGGTGCCGCCGAGGCCGCCGGTATCCAGGGGCGAGCGCACGATGACGCCCACGTTGTGCTCGCGGGCGGCGGCAAAGAGCGCCTCGCTACTGCGACGTTCATAGACATTGTAGGCGACCTGCAGCGTGGCAAAGCTCGGCTCGGCCACGGCCCGCAGTGCCCGCTCAGGCGCCCGCACCGCGGCGCAGAGCCCCCAATGCAGCACCTTGCCGGCCTTGATCAAACTGGCCATGGTGGCCGCCATCTCGGGCCAATCGCCGTCGTCGAGCCAGTCGTCGTACCACACCGACAACTGGGCCACGTGCAATACCTCGGCCCGCAGCCGGCGCAGGGAATCTTCCACCGAGCGGACCACATAGGCAGGCGGGTACACCTGGGCCAGCTTGGGCGGCGCAGCCGCTCTGCGGGCGACCTCGGCCGACACGATGAGGCCCGAACTCGTGGCCACGAGCAAACCGCCATCCCCGCTGCCGTCCCCGGTGCCGATGTCGTCACCGGCGCTGCCGCTGTCGCTAGCCAGCGTCGGCCGCGGCCTGCCGCCAAAGCGCGCTTCCACCGGAGGCACCTTGGTGGCCAGCGTGACCTGATCGCGGGCCCGCATTTCGCGCACCACCTGCCCGATCAGGGTTTCGCTGGCACCATCACCGTAGTCGGGGGCAGTGTCGATGATGCTGACGCCGCCCTCCACGGCCGCCATCAGGGCGCGCTCGGCCCTGGCCTTATTGGAGTCCGGCCATGCCGCATCGCCCAAGCCCCAGCCGCCGAAACCGATGTCGGAGACGGTGATCCCCGTGTGTCCCAATGGTCGCGTACGCATTGGTTGCGCACCCTATCACGCGCGCCAGCGAGCCCTTATCCAAATAACTTGCCGAGCACGTTGGAACCCACCAACGCCTGGCCGATCTTGCCGATATCGTCGATGACCTGGCCGTCGTTATCGGCGTCGAGCAAATCGAGAATCCGGGTGGTGGACGACGGGGTGCTGGCCTCAAGCTGGTCTTCTTCATCGCTGAGCAACTTGGCCACGCCGCCCGCGTCCAGACTCTGCTGCTGCTTAACCTTGCCCAGGGCCCCCATAACGATGGGGGCCAGCGTGATCAAGATCGGCGTAATCTTGCCGAGATCGAGACCGCTGGCCTTGCTGATCCCCTGTTCGACAGTATCGCGCTTCTGGCCCAGGATGTGCTTTAAAATCCCGGCACCGTCCATGGCCTTGGATACGGTGGTGGCGGTGTCACTGCCGCCCAGGAGGGAGCTCGCGGCACCGAGGAGGGAGCCCAAGCCGCCGCCAGAGCTGGCGCCGGCATCCGTCCCCGAACTGGCCCCGCCCAAGAGCGCGCCGAGCCCGCCTGCGCCGCCGAGCAAGCCGCCCAGGTTATCGAGGATGCTGCCATCGTGGTCGCGTTCGAGGGCCGCGTTTAAGGCTGCCGCCCCATCCGGGGACTTGGTGGCGTTGCGGGCCAATCCACCGATGAGAACCGGGAGAGAGGCCGTGATCGCTTTTTGCGTGGGCTCGGCGTCAGCGCCCACTTGCTCACTGATTTGCTGTACCGCGCCGCCAGTAATCTGTTGACCGAGTAGGTCGAGGAGAAACGACATCGACGTATGACTTCCGTGAAAAAAGCCCTCAACACAGGGCGAACCTAAGAGCAATCCAGCAAAGCAGCATCTTCGGTTTTAGGCAAGTCCTTCTGCCACCCCACTCACCGGTAGACGGTACACAGTCGAGGTGCTCCGTCGACGCGGACCACGGCCACACTCTCAACCCGGTCGGCGCCGACCTCGACCACGAGGAAATGACGACCGATACCGTCCCAGCGCTCGGGCACGGCGCCGCCACCGCCCGAGATGTAGGCCGGGATGTCGGCGTTGGAAAAGGAATAGTATGAGTGGATGTGGCCGTAAAAAGTCACATCCACGTTCCCGGCCGCCAAGCGCGACAGCAATTTCGCGGCCTCACGTCGGCTGCGAAACGAGCCCTGGCGCACGCCGATGGGGTCGTAGGGCGGATAATGGGTAAACACCATGTGCACGTCGTCGAGCGCCAATGGCAGCCAGCCGTCGAGCATGTCGTAGACCGTGGCGTCCAGGCCGGCGCCGGCCGAGTCGAGCAGGGTAAATGCGGCGCCCTTGAAGCGAAAATGGGTGCTGAACCGACCAAAGCGCACGTGCCAGCGCGCGGCGTCGTTAAACAGTTCGTGATTGCCAATGGTGCTGTAGTATGGAATGTCGAGCTCGCGCAGCTTGCGCTGCCACAGGGCGTATTCGTCGAGGCGGGCGTTTTCCGTGATATCGCCGGTAGAGACGACAAAGCGCAGATCGGGCACTTGGTTGATGCGGGCAAAGACATCGCCGACCTCGCTCATGGCACCTTGCACATCGCCCATGACGGCAAAGCGCCAGATTTCTTCCCCCACAACCGGGGCCAGATCGACATCCAGGGGCGCGATGCGCACAGTGGCCGTCAACGGGCCGTCGGGAAAGACCAGGTCCCAAGCCCGTTCGGTGGCCAGCGTGGTTGTGACGTCGGTGATGTCGACAGCGTCGGCATCCTCTCCCGCAGCAAGGTCGACGACCAGGGGCATGGCGTCCGGCATGGCGTTTTGCACCGATAGCCGCCAATCGCGCCGCGCGTCGCCGTCCAGGTCGAGCTTCATGCGAAAATCTGGGGCCCCCGCCCACAGGGAGATAAAGCCGCGCCGCTGGCCGTCGGGGTCCACGTTCGACACTTCGAGCACCTGGGCCAAGCCCTCGGCCACCTCGATCTTGACATTGAGTTCCGGGTTGGCGGCCATATCGGCGTTTGCTGCCGAATCAGCGGGATAAATGCCGACATCGTCGTCCAAGCGCGCCCGATCCCGCCCCTCGTGCACGCAGCCGCCGAGACCCAAGAGCCATCCCGCGGCCAGGAACCAGCCACAACCAAAGCCCGCCGCCATCTGCGACCGCCGTCGTTCTTCCATCATGGTTATTGGGCCTCCATTCGATACAGCAAAGACACATAGGTCACGTAGGCCGAGCCCACCTGGG
>JAAUYH010077384.1_pt1 | contig 10437 bp, 8 predicted proteins | sample 7278061 | NCBI WGS metagenome assembly JAAUYH01 (sample SAMN14350203, study PRJNA611818) | marine sediment metagenome | isolation source: surface marine sediment (0.6m) | place: French Polynesia: Moorea | collected 2018-08 | reverse complement strand
GCGGACATCGGCATCCAGGTCAACCGGGGTGCCCATGTCTACGCGTTGCCGTGTATTGCTGGACACGTGGGCGCCGACACTGCCGCGGTGCTGCTGGCGGAGGCGCCGTTCGATCTTGATGCCGTCTCGCTCATCGTGGACGTCGGCACCAACGCGGAAATTGTCCTGGGCAACCGCAGCAGGCTGCTGGCTGCCTCGAGTCCCACCGGGCCCGCGTTTGAGGGTGCGCAGATCAGTTCGGGTCAGCGGGCCGCACCCGGCGCCATTGAGCGCGTTCGAATCGACCCGAATACCCTGGAGCCCAGATTCAAGGTCATCGGCTGCGACCTCTGGTCCGACGATCCGGCGTTTTCCGAGCGGGCGTCTGATATCGGCGTTACCGGAATCTGCGGCTCCGGCATGATCGAGGTCGTGGCTGAGATGTACCTTGCCGGCATCCTCGACCCGGATGGCACGATTCGAGAGTCGGCGGATTCCGGGTCGCCGCGCATCGTGGCGGACGGGCCAACATGGGCGTACGTCCTGTCCGAGGGCAGCCCCGGCATCCGGATCAGCCAGGGCGACGTACGCGCGATTCAGCTGGCCAAGGCGGCGCTGTATGCAGGCGTGCGCCTCCTCATGGACCGACTTGGGGTCGGGAAAGTGGATCGCATCCGGCTGGCCGGTGCATTTGGATCCCACATCGACGGTAAGCATGCCATGGTCCTGGGCATGATCCCTGACTGCGATCTGGACAAGGTCTCGTCGGCGGGCAATGCCGCGGGCACGGGGGCCCGGATTGCCTTGCTGGACCGGTCATCGAGGGCCCTGATCGAGGCTCAGGTTCGCCGGATTGAAAAGATCGAAACCGCGGCCGCCGAGCAGTTCAAGGAGTATTTTGTGGCGGCAATGGCATTGCCCCACCAGACCGACAGCTTCGACGAACTGGCGAGGTCTATTCAGCTTCCCGGTCGCCAGGCGACCCGGGCTAACCTCGTCGATCAACCGCGCGGTCTACCCAACAGCTAGGTAGTGTTCCTGATATGGATACGGAGGATTTTCTCCAGCCGCGATTCTATACTGGCCGTACAGCAAATCCCTGACGTGATGGGCCTCCCGGGCGGAGGTGTGGGAATGCGTCATGAGCGACCTACTGCAGCAAATCGCCGACTGTATTAAAGCCGGCAAAATCGACAGGGCTTCGCCCTACCCGCCTGAAATGTCCGGCCAGGACGGCGCGGACGAACTCACCCGGCAGGCCCTGGACACCGGCATGACCGTGGACCAGATCCTCGAGCAGGGTCTCATGGCCGGCATGGACAAAGTCGGCCAGGCCTTCCGCGACAACATCATATTTGTACCCCAGGTACTGATGAGCGCGCGCGCCATGAGCGCGGCCATGGAGCACCTGAAGCCGCACTTCGCCTCCGGCGCCAGCGAGCGCAAGGGGACGTTCATCATTGGCACGGTCCAGGGCGACCTGCACGATATCGGCAAGAACCTCGTTGCCATGATGGTCGAGGGCAACGGCTACGAGGTGGTGGACCTGGGTGTGGACGTGACCGCTGAGACCTTCATCGACGCGGCGAGAGAACACCCGGACAGCGTGATCGGGCTGTCCTGTCTGCTGACCACAACCATGCCGGCCATGCAGCGGATCGTGTCGGCAATCAAGCAAGCCGACCCGTCCCAGATCGTTTGCATCGGCGGCGCACCGGTCCACCAGGGCTTTGCCGAACAGATTGGAGCCGACCGCTACGCGCCGGACCCGCAAGGCGCCGTCGAGTTCCTGAACAGCGTGCATTGAAGGCGGTAACCCGCGGGAGGAATTGGCATGAGGGGTCGGGAACTGATTCGGAGCGCGTTCAGCCGGGAACAGGTCGATCGCATTCCCTGGGTGCCCTTCGTGGGCGTACACGCCGCGCAGTTGCTCGGGATCACCGCCAGGGAGTACCTGCAGTCGGCGGACCACATCGTTGGAGGCGTAGGCAGGGCCGTCGAACGCTACAGCCCCGATGGCATCCCGGTGGTGTTCGATCTGCAGATCGAAGCGGAGGCGCTGGGATGCCAACTGGTGTGGGGAGACGACAATCCTCCGGCCGTGGTGTCCCACCCGCTGCTGGAGGGGGTGCAGCTCGATTGCCTGAAAATACCCGACATTGATGACGGCCGCATCGATCTGGTGATGCAGGCGACCATGCGTCTGCGCGAGAAGCACCCCGAACTGGCCCTGTACGGGCTGGTCACCGGCCCGTTCACCCTGGCGCTTCACCTGATGGGCACCGACATCTTCATGCAGATCATGCTGGACCCTGCACAAATCCACCAGTTGCTGCGATTCACGACGGATGTGGCCGGGTCAATGGCCAAACGCTATATCGAAGCCGGTGCGGACGTGATCGCCGTCGTCGATCCAATGACCAGCCAGATCGATCCCATGAGCTTCGAAACCTTCGTCACGCCCTACGTGACGGAGATCAACCAGGACATCCGCCAGGCGGGCGCCTTGAGTTCCTTTTTTGTCTGCGGCAACGCCCGGCAGAACATCGAGGCCATGTGCAGAACAAATCCCGACAACATATCCATCGATGAGAACATCCCGCTGGACTTCGTACGCGACACCGCCCTGGCCCACGACGTGAGCTTTGGCGGCAACATAAAACTGACCGTCGCGCTGCTGCTGGGTGATGAAGACACGTGCCGGCGTGACGCCCTGGAGTGCATGGACATGGGCGGTCGGAAAGGATTCGTCCTCGCTCCGGGCTGCGACCTGGCCATGGCGACACCGGTGGAAAACCTGGTGGCGGTGGCAGAACTGGTCCATGACGAAGACCTGCAGGGCGAATTGCGGGCATCCGAGGCAGTGACCGTGGACATTGAGCTGCCCGACCTGTCCGGGCACTGGGACGAGGACCGAGTGGTCATCGATGTCATCACCCTGGATTCATCGTCCTGTGCCCCATGCCAGTACATGGTCAATGCCGCCCAGCGGGCGGCGGAACCCTTCGAGGACCGGGTCATTTGCCAGGAGCACCCCATCAAGCGGACGGAAGGGGTGCAGATGATGATGGCGCTGGGGGTACGTAACCTGCCAACCATCGTCATGGATGGGGACATTGAATTCGCGTCGAGAATCCCCCCAATTAGCGATATCGAGCGGAAAATAGGCGAGCATCTTGCCGCCAAGGCCAAAGGTGCCGCATGACGACAACGTTTCACCTGATCAACGGTTTCCTGGGCAGCGGCAAGACCACCCTGCTCGATCGGCTGCTGCGCGAGCTGTCCCAGCAGCACCGGATTGCAGTCATCCAGAACGAGTTTGCACCCACGGGGGTGGACGGTCAGACCCTCAAGCGCAGCAACGAAGGATTTCACCTGGTGGAAATCGTCAACGGGTCGGTGTTCTGCGTCTGTCAGATGGGCAGTTTTCTCCAGACCCTGGAAAAGCTGCTGGACGAGGTGCGGCCGGAGATGGTCTTCCTTGAAGCCTCCGGCCTGGCCGACCCCCTCAGCATTATCGACCTGATGTCCGCACCCAACCTGGGGAAAAGAATTGAGCTGGGCCAGATCATCAGCCTGGTGGATGCACCCAACTTTTTTCGGGGCTTAAGCACGTTGGAGCGATTCAAGCACCAGCTCATGGTGGCCGACACCATCATCATCAACAAGATGGATCTGTTCGAAGGCAATCTTGACGATATCACCGACCGCCTCAGGGAACTCAATCCCTATGCGCACATTCAGACTGCGACCTACGTGGACATCGACTGGCAGGCCCTGGCCTCGGCCAACCAGGTGGAACACCGGGCTGCGCGCCGATACGAGGGATCGGTACCCGCCGGGCGGCCGCCCATGAACAGCTGCGTACTGCGCACCCACGACCGGGTCGACCGGGAGGGCCTGCAGCGATTCCTGCATTCCCTGGGCCCGGATTGCCCCCGCGCCAAGGGCGTCCTGGGGCTGACCAACGGCCAGTTTGTCTCGGTCCACAGCGTCTACGACGAGCTGGAGATCCGGGAGATCGAGGACTATGTTGGTCCGACCCAGCTCATCGTGTTCGGAGGGAACCTGACTCCGGGTGAGGTGCGCAGGAAGTTCAAGGCCTGCACACAGCCCGAACAGCAGAAACTTGTCAGCTGATGTGCAGGCTTCCGCCGGATGCCTCGCGCATGGCCCGCAGATTCTCCGGCATGGTCAGGGGCGTGATCTCACAACCCGCCGACAGGATGAAAGGCCGGCCCCGCTCCTGCCGGACCAGAGCCTCGGTCTGCGAAGCCACCTCCTCAGCCGTCTTCTGCTCCACCACCCCGGCCGGGTCGAGATTGCCGCAGCGGATGATGTCGTCACCCAGGACCTCGTAGGCGTGCTCCATGTCCACCATGTGGTCGATATCCACGATGTCAGGATCGACCTCACGCAGGTGGGGCAGCAGGTGAGTGATGTCGCCGCAGATATGCACCTTGACCAGGGCGCCCAGATCATGGATGAAATCGATGATCTCCCGGTGCAGCGGTTGCACGAACTGCTGGTACATCTGGGGCGAAATCTGACTGCAGATGGCGTCGCCCATGCCCACGATGTCACAGCCGGCCTGCACCTGGGCCTCCGCGAATGCCTTTGCAGTGGGCACCAGCTTCGCCAGCAGCCGATGACAGAATTCCGGTTCCATTGCCAGCTTCAGAAGCACGTCGGTCACACCGGCCAGATCGCAGGCCTCGGCCAGCGGCCCCTCGATCCATCCGATGACGGGTACGCTTTCACCAACTGCGGCCCGCAGGCGCCTGGCACCGTCCACCCGGTCGCGCATGCGTTCGGACGCCATGACGTCCGGTGTGACCAGGGCGTCGATATCCTCCAGCGTCTTTACCGGTGGGTCGCTGCAATGGGGAACGCCTTCTGCCGGGTAGTGACACTCGGCGCCGAAGGCCTCGGCCTCGCGCATCGGGTCGGAAATCAGCCCGACGGCGTCCATGCCGAAGTCCCGCAGGCAGGCCACGTTGGCCTTCACCAGGTTCCCGTGGTCCAGGTAGAAATCCCGGTAGGTGCAGCCTACGTGGTGTGCCGCAAACTGCATCAGGATGGGTCGAAAAAGAGGGTGGCCGCTGGCAGAGCGCTGCACTACGTTCTGCCGAAACTCAACTCGGTCCAACATGCTGGTGTCCTCGAATAGCCGGCGCCGCAACAGAAACAGGTGTGGCTCAATGAGGCACCGGCCAGTGCAAAATTTCAATACTCACAAATACTGACAAAGGTAACGCGATGTCCCTCTCCTGGAAGCCCAACTGGCAGGAAACCCAGCAGCGATTCATCGACTGGTGGAATCATCGGGGCCTGGTCATGTGCACCTGGGGCGCTCCGCCGGCGGCCCAAAGCCACGAGGCCGTGGAAAACCCCGGTGAGGCCCGGGACATGGAAAGCTTCTATCGTGAAGCCGAACGGCGAGCCCGGCTGAACCACTACCGGCTCTCCCGGCAGAGCTTCAGGCACGATGTCATACCCGTGTCGGAAACCATCATCGGCCCCGGCTCCCTGGCTTTGTACATGGGCAGTGAAGCCGGCATCGAGCAAGACACCGTCTGGTTCAAGACCTGTATGGACCCGGCCGATCCCGAGAGCCACCCACCGCTGCGCTTCGACCCCGACAGCTACTGGTGGAAAATCACCGAACGTACGCTGCGCGCCTGTGCCGAACTGGGTCGCGGCAAGTACCTGGTCGGCTGCCCCGACCTGGTGGAGAACGTTGACACCCTGGCCTCCCTGCGTGGCACCGAAGAGCTGCTGATGGACATGCTGATTCGCCCCGGCTGGGTCAGCGAAAAGGTCGAGGAGATCAACCAGGCCTGGTTCGAATGCTATGACCGTGTTTACGACATCATCAGGCAGGATGATGGCAGTGCCTGTTTCGAAGCCTTCAGGCTGTGGGGGCCCGGCAAGACCGCCAAGGTTCAGTGCGACATGTCCGCCATGTTTTCAACCGACATGTTCCAGCAGTTCGTGGTCCCCGCGCTGACGGCCCAGTGTCACTGGCTGGATTACAGCATGTATCACCTGGACGGACCCCAGGCCATCCGCCACCTGGACCTGCTGCTCGATATCGATCCCCTGGACGCCATCGAATGGACTCCGGGGCCCAACGTGCCATCGGGCGGAGACCCGGAATGGTTTCCCATGTACCGGCGCATCCGTGAAGCCGGCAAGTCCGTGCAGGTAGTGGACGTGCAGCTGGGCGAGGTCGAGCCGTTGATTGATGCCATCGGGCCTGAAGGCCTGTATATCATGCCCTGGTTCGAGAGTGAGGCCCAAGCGGATGAGTTTGAAAAGCGCGTGGAGCCCTACCGCAACCACTAACCGGCAAGCTCGAAAGTCACCTTTCTCAGGACCGTACCGCCCATAGGTACCAGGGTGACGGGCTTGCGCCTGGCGTCACTTGGATCAATCAGCTCGCCCCGCATCATCACCGAACCCTGGAATGGATGATCACCGATCCCGCTGCCTGTCACTACCTCAAAGCACGGATCCGGTGGAAGCCGGTAGCATTGCTTCGCCGGATCATCTGCATAGTCGTACAGCAGATCGCGGAACCCCGGAACCGGATACTGACGGGTCTCGATGGGGCGCCCGGCCAGTGGCAGCGCAAACACCAGCGGGCCCAGGCTGACGTAGCCTCTGCCCAACAGATCCTGGTGGACCTCAGGCTCAGCAAAAAATGTGATTCGCACCGTATCACCGGCTTCCCACCGGGTATCGATGTGCAGGTAACCCTTGGATTCGGAATGCCGACCACTGGCATCCAACCTGACCTCTCGGGCCCAAGCCGGGCGTCGCAGCGAAAGTCGAAAGGTCACCGGCTCTTCCGTATCGACGGCCAGTTCGACGGTCAGGTCAAAGGGATAGTCCGTCTTCTGTTCAATTCGCACCGGCACGCCATGGACCCGGGTCTCGAGGACCGAGGGGCCGAAAAAGCTGGCGGCAATGCCCTGGTCTGTATGGGCCCACATGGACTGCACGTAGTACGGATAGATCCGCGATGCGTTTGGCGCACAGCAGACCGCGGCGTCCTGGTGAGTCGGCGAATACTTGTACCGGGCGTTTCCCTCAAACGTCAGCCGCTCCGGATCACCCGCGTAATCAGCCGGTGCGTTCCGATCCGCCAGCATCACGTAGGACGAGTCCGATTTGGTCATGGCGACAGCGCTTTCTTCAGGATGCCGGGCGCCCTGGGCCGCGTTGAACAACAGCTGTTCAGCGGCATCAGCCCAGCTCGACTGACCGGTTTCCTGCAGCAGGTGCAAATAGCCGTGCAGCATCTCCTGCAGACTGCAGTACTCGTATCCGGTGCGGTCGGAGTCCGCCACGCGACCGTACATCCATTCGTCACCGATGGGGCCTCCGCTCGGTGAGATCACCGTCTTCAGCTTTTCCAGGTAACGCGGCAGGGCCTGGCGGTACCTGGGATCCTGACGCGCAGCGATGGCCAGGGTGCGCAGGTGCTCGCAGGTGTGGACGGCGTGCCCGGCCAACGCGTATTCAGGATCACTGAGATTGGCAACCTTGATGTCTTCTTCCGGCACCTGCTGGCGATTGTAGTCGTCATACAGGAAAACCGCGTAGTCCAGGTACTCGTGATCTCCGGTCATCATCTCGAGCTGGTACAGGATATCGGTGAAGGTAAGACCGTGGCAGACCCCCGCGTCGGGCGCCTGGGCGTGGAATGGCTCCGATTCCCCCATGGGGTAGGCCTCCATGGTGCGCCTGACCGCCCTTTCGACCGCGGTGAGCACCCGCCTCTCCCCGGTGGCCTCGTAGTAGGCCAGCAGCCCCCGGAACAGGGTGGTCTGCGCCCACAGCTCGCCGTTTTCCGTGTTGTGCCGGTAACGCAGATGCTGATCGTAGATCCCGATATAGCCGTCTGCATCCTGGGTCGCCAGTTTGACATCAACGTAGGCCCGGACGCGCTCGATGGTGGGTGCGTGATCGGTCAGGAATGCGTGGCGAATAACGCCATCCCACCAGTTCGACTGGGTTTCACTGTTCCACCAGAGATACTGGACACCCCAATCCACGTCCTTGGTCGTGACCCCCAGGTCCTTCTCCCGAATGTTTTTGCTCAGGCGGTCCCTGCCGTAGATGTCATCCTCCAGAATCAGGTCCGGGACCAGCTGGTCAAGGTGACCGACAAACCCACGTTTCAGGTCGTGCAGCATCTGCCTGCGAATCCAACCGAGGGGTTTCACCTGACCCAGTGCGAGCGGGCTGAATGGCCGAACCGTTCGTTTTGGACCTGACATTACTCCGCAATCTTTCTTCTAACTGTACGAATGACCCGCGTCCAAGGCGTCGCCGCCAGACTCGCCTTTGCTGTTTCGCTTCTGCTGCCGGTCGGCCAGGTCATGGTCTTTGTCACCTCCGCTATTCAAAGCTACCGCGACGGGATGATCAAGGCGGTATCCACCGCGGTTTACTGTTGTCGGTCCCGGTTCACGCTACTATTTCATTTCTTGGGGTGATCAAGGAAACAAGTCAGATGATCAAGGGGATATCGGCTGGAGTACTGCTGGCGGCGCTGGCGCCGTTCCATGCCATGGCCCAGTTGCCGGACGGGTTCTTCGACGTAGAGCTCAGAACCGTGCCGGTGGCCGGCAATGTCTACATGATTCAGCGACCGGACGGGTTTGCCAATGTCGGCGCCTTCGTCGGCGAGGAAGGTGTGCTGCTGGTGGACTCCCAGTTTGAGCCCCACGCGAAAGACCTTGTTGCCGCGGTCAGGAAGATCACCGACGGGGAAATCCGTTTTCTCGTCAACACCCATGTTCATCCCGATCATATTGGCGGGAACGCTCCGCTGGCCGCCGAGGACGTTTTAATCTTTGCCCATGACAATATGCGCGTGCGCATGCTGGAGCGGCGGTCGCGGTTCCCGCGTGGCAATGGTGGCTTTTTTCCCCAGGCCCCGGCCGCGGCCCGCCCTTTCGTAACCTACAAAGACCAGATCACCTTTCACTTCAACAGCGAGGTGGTCCGGGTGTTTCTGGCACCGGCCGCTCACACCGATGGCGATACCTTCGTTCACTTCCCCGAGTCTGATGTTCTCCATCTCGGCGACGTCTTCAGGACCACCAGTTATCCCATCATCGACGTCTACAACGGCGGAACGCTGGCGGGAACCATCGAAGCGCTGGACCTGGCCATTGGCCTTGCCGGTCCCGACACCAAGGTCATTCCCGGACATGGCGTGAACGTGGTGGGACGCCGCGAACTCATCGAGTTTCGCGATATGACGGTTGCGGTCAGCCAGCGGGTGCGTGCGTTGATTGCTGAAGGCAAGACCCTGGACGAGGTGATGCAGGCCAGGCCAACGGCGGCCTACGACAAAAAATGGGGCACGGTCCCCTCATGGACGGCAAACGATTTTGTGCCCATCGTTTACCACCAGCTGGGAGGCGGTTCGCTCTACGAGCAGTAGACTGCCGTTTCATCACGGCGCGAGTGCCCTAGTCTCTTTCCAGACCAGTCCAGACGTTGTCCAGTCGATCTTTGTTCAAGGCAAAGGTCCTGTTCCGGTAGTCATCAAAGAACGCTTTTGCCGCCTCCAGGTTGACCGGTCTCCCCACCAGGACCACGCCGGCCATCCCCATGACGTTGTGGTAGACGCAATCGAAGATGTAGATGCCTTCCTGGGTGAAGGTTACCGTGGTCGACTGGCCCTGTTCAGCCTGCCAGTGTTCTGCCCCCTCGGGGATAAAAACGGATTGCGGCTGATGGTCATCGTCAGTCACAACAATTCTGACGCTGTCTCCGGGTTCCACCCGCAGAAAATCTGGCTCAAAGAACATCAGCTCGTAAGGGCTGCGATAGCCTACCGCATTGATCTGGTGCTCCGCGGCGGGAGCCAGCATGGGCAAAATCGCGATGAAGAAAACAGCGGTTTTTACGATTTTCATCTGTTGCAGGAGTCGACCTTTGTCTGCTCGCTCAAGTGAGTTTGTTGTTTCAGTCGCGCCGATTGTGCGGGCATCCAGCATATCAGATAGGCTGATCCCACCAGCCAAGGCATATTGAACATCGACATGTCACCAAAACTGTCCCAATCAAGGTTTCAGCTCTACTACTGGCCGCTGCCGTTCAGGGGCTGTTTCGTCAGTTACCTGTTTGCGTATCGAGATGTACCGCTGCAGGAAGAGGCAGATTTCGAAACCATCATGGACCTGAAGAGCCGCCCCCCCGGCGATCAGGACATCCCCTTCATGGGTCCACCGGTACTGGTTGACCTGCAGTCGGATCGCGCCATCAGCCAGATGCCGGCGATTGTTCTGTATGCTTCCCGCGAGCTCGATCTACTGCCGGAAGACCCTTTTGACGTGGCCATGTGCATGAAAGTGCTGATGGACTGCAACGACGTGTTGATGGAGATCTGTCGATACAACGGCTCCATCATGTGGGAGCGCGAGACATGGTGTG
>JAAUYH010076856.1_pt1 | contig 10439 bp, 9 predicted proteins | sample 7278061 | NCBI WGS metagenome assembly JAAUYH01 (sample SAMN14350203, study PRJNA611818) | marine sediment metagenome | isolation source: surface marine sediment (0.6m) | place: French Polynesia: Moorea | collected 2018-08 | reverse complement strand
GCAATACCGCTAACATTAAGATAAGATTCCTGTTGACCAGCAAAACTAGCATCGGGTAAATCTTCGGCAGTAGCACTACTTCTGACCGCAACGTCTACATTATCAGTGTCATACAAGCGACATAATTCGCTATAGGCATTGGTAATTTCAGTTTGAATTGCTTCTGGAAAGGAAGATTGATAGAAGAGTCTGCGGATAACTTTTCCTGCTTGTTCCAGGGAAATATTACTCTTTTCCAGTTCTGTGAGGTAGAATTTAATTTTTTCAGTCAAGTTATTGGCTTTGAGATAATCTTGATAGGCATCTACTGTGATGGCGAAGCCTTGAGGGATTTGAATACCTTCAAACTCAAGAGCCTGCATCATTTCCCCTAAAGAAGCGTTTTTTCCGCCCACAAGGGGCAAATCCTTCAGGCTAAGGCTTGTCAAAGAACGGATGTAGATATTGTCGGTTTTGGTATACATAAGTTTTAATCGTTTCTTGCGTTACAAATCTTAGGCTTTTACGGCTTCGATAACATCTATGGAAGACTGGGTATAGATAACCTTTGTCAGTTTAAAGCCCGCAGCAGCTAAAAGCTCTCAATATTTTGTTTCTGTGAGCTCACGACCACCGGTCATCAAAAATAATGCTAGATCGAGCCACTTACTAGGAGATGGCTGGTTGTCGGGTAGAATCACCGTCTCTAAAAGCAAGGGCTTGCCATTCTCTGTCATCGCCTGGTGGCAGTTCTTGAGGATGGTTAGAGTGCGTTCCGCATCCCAGTCGTGGATAATGTGCTTCATAATGTAGAAAATCCTTGAAAATTCTCTCTAACTGCCTATGGGGCATTAATTAAAGAATGATTTGGTAATCGAGTTTCCGGTATGATGAATCAGTTATTGTTGACCAACAATCTCTTCTACTCGCTGACGAATCAATAGCATATTTGCTGGTATATTGTGGCTCAAAATGTGTTCGACTAACGCCATAGGAAAGATGCGCTTTGGCACAACAAAAAAGTCATAAACGAGATCGGTTCCGGCTTTTGACTCAGATAAACTCCAAGGTTCTAACCGCCAGTAGCCAGAGAAAGCTTGCATGTCTCCCTCGATTAACTGGTAATGAATTTCGTGAGGAAACTTTTCTTCAATGTCAAAAACTGAACGGGCTGAAAAGTTCCTTCCCATAAAATTCTTGGTGCGAACTTGTTCTATACGAATGCCGACCGTCGGATGTTCTAACCGTTTGCTTTGTATTAAACTGGGCATGAACTCGACAAAAGCTTCATAGTCTGTGAGAACTTGCCAAACTTGTTCTAGTGAATAGGGAATCTGAATTTGGGCAAAGACACGCCGTTGTCGTCCCTCTAATTTTTCAATTTTAATGTTTACATCCGATTGAATAACTGAATCGGCAGAATTAAATGGTTCTAATTCTGGCTCAGTCTTAGAATTACTGGCAGTTGTGGAAAAGTTTGATTTCTGTTTTAATTCGTATGCTTTACTCATTTGTAGTTCTGTTAAAGAAAGAATGTTAGACTAGCCCACAGAAATTGCAGGCGATAGATTTGGATTGGACTTTTCTACATAGTTAGCTGTGCTTTTGGTAAAGCCTGAGCAGTTGAGACAGATGTCCCTGTTGGTAGAGAAAGTTTTTGGTCGTCAGTCTCAAAAACTTTCTCAATGACTGCTATTTCCTGCATTAAAACCTTATATTGCCTTGGATTTAGAGACTGAGGACCATCTGAGAGAGCCTTAGCAGGATTGGGGTGAACCTCAATCATCAGAGAATCTGCCCCAGCAGCGATCGCTGCTTTAGCCATCGTAGGTACATACTCTGATTTTCCTGTACCATGACTGGGGTCGATCGCGATGGGCAAGTGAGTGAGAGTTCGCAGGACGGGAATGGCAGCAAGATCGAGAGTATTGCGTGTATACTTCCGATCGAAGGTACGAATTCCTCGCTCGCATAAAATTACATTAGGATTACCTGCTGCCATAATGTACTCGGCTGCCATCAACCAATCTTCAATAGTAGAAGCCATACCTCGTTTAAGAAATACAGGCTTGTCTTGATTTCCCACTTTTTTCAGTAGTGAAAAATTCTGCATATTACGGGCTCCAATTTGAATAATATCGGCGACAGATGCTACTTTTTCGAGATCTGCTGTATCCATGACTTCAGTGATAATTCCCAAACCAGTTGCTTCACGAGCTGCTGCCAGAAGCTCCAAGGCAGTCTCTCCATGTCCTTGGAAAGAGTAAGGAGATGTGCGGGGTTTGTAAGCTCCACCGCGTAAGAATTGAGCCCCAGCAGCCTTGACTAACTGAGCCGTTTCGACAATCATGGCTTCGTTTTCAACCGAACAGGGACCAGCAATGGTCACAAGGGGATGATTTTGACCGAAAACCACGACTCCATTGGGAGTGGTAACCGAGACTTCTGTAGGTTCTCCATGACGAAATTCTAAACTAGCTCTCTTAAAAGGCTTATCAACTCGCATCACCTTCTCAATAAAAGGACTTAGTTGTTGAAGATGTTCGGGATTGAGAGTAGCGGTATCTCCTACCAAACCAATTATGACTTTGTGTTTACCGACAATTTTTTCTGGTGTAATACTCTCACTTTGTAATTCCTCGATAATTCTTTGAACTTCTAAGTTAGGAGTATCAGTTTTCATTACTACAATCATTGGTTTAAACCTCCTTGATTTTGAGAAAATTAAGAGAAAACAGTTATTTCGAGCGAAAATGTCAGGACCTCGAACGGACAAAATTGCGAGCTACATAAATTTGGCTTTTGTACATCCAGTAATAAATTGATGAGAAGATAGCAAATACAAAGAGAGAAGAACAGAGGAGTTTAGCAGTTAGAGGAATAAGTAGAAAAGAACTAACTGACTCGATTAAGATGAGACTAATCATCATTCTGACAATGGTTTTTCGTTTCATAAAATTACACAAAATAGCACCTGTTGGCGCACCAACTACGACTACTGGTACTGCTGCTAGCCAATAATTAGTTACAGGCTCAACAAAGTCACCAATAAAGTATTGATGAAGGATAAAACCAACTACGGCATTGATAGCCATTAAAATAACTGAAGTCGGAGTACTTACCTTTTCGCACAAGCCGAACAGCAATATCATGACGGAAAAACCAACAATATCCATACCACTGCCGACTAACCCACTGACAACACCTCCCCAAAGTCCTGCTACTAGAGAAAAAACTTGTTCTCTTTTTCCCCAAGAAGGGATAGCTAAATTTCGCCTCCTTCTTGTACGATTTAAAGCAAACAAAACAAGCGCAAAACTGCAAACCATCATTGTGAAAGAAAATTTGATTACATTTGAGGGCAGAACTGGGGCTAAAAAGACTGAACCTAAAATGATGCCTGGAATACCTCCAAGACTAGCCCAACGGATGAACCGCCACTCTACTTTGGTTTTCATTGCCACAATAGTCAATGAAGCTGCACTCATGCCAATACTTTGAATAGCTAGAGAAAATACCTTCGCCTCTGAGGGAGGAACGTGCAGCACTTTGGTAAAAACTGGAAAAGCAACTGCTCCCCCACCCATACTTGTACCACCTGCTACCATTGAACCAAAAATCATAGTTAGGGCAGCCTTCCAGTTGAGAATCAGATTAGAAAGAGCTTGGATAGGACCCGTAAGAATTAACCAGATAGTCCAGACAGTCAGAGCAACTAATATGCTGACGCGAATAAAATGTTGAGAAAACACCGTTTTAGCAGCAAGGTAGAAAAATTTGGGGATAAATTGGCTCTGGCTGTTTAGGTTGACTTTTTCTATTCGCCGAGATTTTTTTTGCTTGAGCATACATATTCTCACATTAGTTGAAGTTTTTGATTAGCAAAGACCGTTGAGAAGAATTATCATCAACTCAGCTTTGCTCAATTAAGGGATGAAATATCCCAGCTTTGGGTTTTAAAACAATGAGTAATAACGGTCATCATCGAAGGTCTGTTATCTAGCTCTGAGAATAATGAAACCCTTTAGCTATCTAGATTAGCCCAAGCAACAAAGCTGGCAAATGTATATTGGCGATCGGAAATTTCTTGATAGTGAGTACCTTAGTGGCGGATTAAAATGCGATCGCGATTACCTAAATTCGACGTAACCTAAATCCCTTGCTTTAACGTAGCTACTCAAAGCATTGCCAATCCTATCTTGGCGATCGCTGATAGGGGATAATGAACTCACAAGTTATTCAATCTTAAGACGCTAAGGGAACTTGTGGCACAAAATAATGCTCAGGAAACTTTTCAGTAATAATCATGGTTATTTTTCCTTGAGAGGATACAGAATAGGTACGGAAAAGTAAATTTTCCTCGGGTTCAATACAGAAATAATTCGCTAATTCATTGGCTGGCTCTATGCCAGAGTCGATAATTTCTTTAAAAGTTTCAACTTTTTGCTCTGACCAAAGCTTACCAATTGGTATATTGGTATTCAGCAGTTGATATCTAAATCGTTCCTCTAGGTTATTAATTAGGATAAACGAATCGGCATAAATAAAATTACAATGGCTCATCTTTCCTTGAAGGAGGACTTTTCTAGAGATAACTTGCTCTTCTCGATTCAATTCAATCTTGGGTAATTTAATCTCCGTATTGACTAGCTTTTCTGAAAGTTTGACTATTTGAATTGGTTCAGATAAGTAAGCTTCTAACATAGCTGTGACTGTGCCATTTGCTTTCATTAAAATCCTCTGAAAAGGACTTGTATTTGTCGTTTCCGTGTAATGAATAGATTTTTGTAAATTACCTCTAATGGTCTTTTTGTTGGGGGAACGCACGGACGCTTTTGTATAATCGATAGACATCTAAATCACCTCTGATGGTTTGCTCTTTTTTGGGTAAAATATGTGTAATTCTTAGAAAGCTGTGCTTGCAAGCTGAAGAATTAGGGTAAGTGCAACGAAAATACCGACGTTGCGATGGAGTTTCACAATGGGTGCAAGTGCTGCCTGAATTTCACCAAATGATGCTTTGGGGTTGGCATTTTTAAATATTTTGATTGCTGGCGGTACTAAACTTGCACTAGTGACGAAAATAAGTACGCTGCTGAGAATAACCAAGATCGGTAAAGGCGCAAATCCGTAGAACGCTACGCGAAATACAGAGCCAAGTATACCGCAGGTTATTAAAGTTACCATGACAACTGGTACCCGAAATGTGAGCAGCTGCTGTAGTGTAATTAACACACGGCGCATTTGCCTATCCAAATCGATGCCATCTGCCTTTTTTTTGAAAACGGGACTATAGATCGGTTCTTCTAGACAGTAGAGAAGGAAAAAAATCCCGCTCGCCATCCCGAAACAACCCGTTATGAATGCAATGAGTAGTGAATTTAAGTTTGCCATTTTTTACACCTTACCAACTGTTATAGATTTGCTTGTTTGACTGGAAAATGTGTCAGCTAGTCAGACCTTTGAATTTATAAATTAAATTCTTTTCTAGAGATTTTTTGAGGAAAGAAGTAGGTATACCTAGAGGTAATTTCATCAGTAGCTCTTTTGCCAACGATTCCTTATTCCCAGGCCCCCGCAGTCGAAACTGAGTGGCTTGAGTACCACCAAATACCAAGTGCAGCCAGATGCGGGGATGCGAGAAAAAGTACTCCCATAATGGAGGTCTGCACCCAATCAAACCAGCCATATCATTCATGTAGTAAAAATAATCCACCAAACTGCGTATTCGATGAGCATTATGTTCGAACTGTTTGAACCAAGCATCTCGATTTACACGGATCACTTTTTCCATTTCTGCGGGAGCAGGAAGAGTTCGTTTCCCAGTGCAGATCAGTGCAAACAAACGCGCCTGCATTTCCATAATGGGAAATTGGCTGCCAAAGTTAGGGCGTGCCCAACCAATCCAAACTATTTTGTCCCGATACTTTGGATGAAACATATGTTTGTAGAGACTGCGGGGGTCAGTTGTCTTGAGTTCCTCTGGCAGGAAGGACACATGGTTTTTATAGCCCGTAGAAAAGACGACGGCATCGATATTTGATAGAGTTTCTCCATCTGACGTATGTAATGTCCTGCCTCCATCTTCCACCTTCACTATTTCACCAACAACTTTACAGTCATGGTGTACAATCGCTCTGGGCAAAGAGTAGGTTTTAGTTCCGTAGGTTCCCATGACGACTTTTTTAGCCTTAATCTTCTTGTTGAGTTCGATCGCTGCAAGAGTAACTGGATCTTTTAAAAAGTTAGCCTCAAGAAAAAACTCAAATTTGCTCTGGGCTGCTCCGGAATTGCGAGGAAGACCCCACACTAGCCGATTGATAAGAGTATCAGGAAGAATTTTGTCTGCTCTCCTGCGGGGTGCTACCCATCCTGTCGAGTTACGAAGGCTTACCCAGCACTTGTTCGCTACGCGGGATGCTTCTAGTGCTATGTCCGAGCCAGACTCGCCCCCCCCGACTGCTAACACATTCTTGTCTACAAATTTGTCAGCGTTACGATAGTCTTTAGAATGGGAGTATTCAACGTCAGTTAATAAGTCCTTCCAAGCTGGATAATTAGGGATAGCATTGTTCCCAATTGCCAGTGCGACCCGTTTCGAGAAGAAAGTCTCTCCAGATGCTAGCTGAACCTGCCAGCTTTCATCGTCTTGTGGCACTACAGCGGTTACTTTAGAGTTGAAACGAATGCGATCGAGGACACCAAAATGTTGTGCGTACCTCTTCCAATACTGAACGGCTTCCTCCTTAGTCCAGAATTTGTATTGATTCCCATCGCCGATCCAGAAATCTGAAAACATACTTGTAGTAGTAGAGGAAGTCAATACTAAATTATCGTAAGTATTGGCGAAAACACCCCCTACATTAGAGGCTTGTTCTAAACAAACAACTTCGCTCACACCTTGTTCGAGTAATTCTTTTGTACAAACTAGACCTCCCGGTCCAGATCCAATCACAATGCAATCTAACATGAAGGTTCACCTCTTTAATTGCTAAGTTAATTATCTAAATCAAATAGTCTGTCTCTAGGTAATGAATCGGTTTTCTAGAGACTAGAAGCGGGATTTTACTACGACTCTGTATTTATGTGGAAATACAAAGGGACCAGGAAGTTCAGCTTCAAAACTCAATTTTTCTCCAGCTACCTGTTCAAATTTGCATCGATGCATGAGGTTAGTAAAAAATGTAAAAATTTCCAAACGCCCTAAATACTCTCCTATACACCTACGGGAGCCGACTCCAAACGGATAAAACTTATCAAGAAGGTCTTTTCTAAGTTTGCCCTTGTCATCCAAAAAACGATACGGGTTAAATTGCTCAGGTTCTTGCCAATAACGGTTATCACGAGTCAGACCATAGTAATTGATAATCAAAGGAGTGTTTTGGGGAATAAAGTAGCCTTCTAAGGTGGTGTCTGTCGTGGTAGCGTAGTTAATAGGAGGAATAGTAGTAGAAGAGGAATGGCGGAAGATTTCGTTGATACAAGCTTCCGTAAATGGCAATTTACTACGCTCTCGGAAGGATATTTGTTGTTCTCGACCAACTACCTCATCAAGTTCTTCCTGAATTTTAGCCTGTATATCTGGGTAAGCAATCATGTAAAGCAGAGCCCAGCTTAATACATAAGAAGGAAGTTGTGTACCTGCTGCTACGAACTGAAACAAAGTTCCTTTAACAATATCACTTTCACTCAACTGAAAGTTATGACGCTCAAAATCAGTTACTTCTCTGCTAGCTTGCAATAATCCATCTGTGATATTCCTTAGATTCTCTGGATCGAAAGTCTTTCGATGCTGTTCTATGTTGTTGATTACATACTTATCTACTATACCCAAAGAGCCCACAAAATTTTTCAATGAGTTTTGGTGAAGAAATCCAAATATAGGCTGCATAACTTTGGGGAGAACATCAAATATGATAGCATTTAGCAGACCGTTGGGGATAGTTCTTAGAGAACTAGCAGTAGTAACAAGCTCCTCATCATTTTCACTACCTATTTTATCAAATACTAGCCTTTGTATAAAACTTAAGGTTGCTATAGACATAGGTAAATCGGGTTCTAAAGGCTGACCATCATAGCGTAAGAAAACATTAGCCAACTTCTCTGCTTCTTCTGTTACCCAACTTTCATGAATGTCTGACTTGCCAGCCAAAAAAGTATGCATAACTTGAATGACAATGTCATGGTGTTTTTTCCAGCATTCACCACTTTTGAGTTCCAGAAATTCAGCTTGAGGTTTTAGCTGAAAGGCATGAAAATCGGCCTTATGGTTAAAGCTATCCTGCTGCTTTACTAAGGCTTCTTTGAGGGTCTCAACTCCATTGAGTACAACGAAATTTCTAGGACCGACACGCATTTGGAAAATATTGCCATATTTCTTGGCTAGTTGGTTCAATGCTATATGTAAGTGTTTACTCAGAAAGGGGGACATATCGGTAAGAGAAACCATAGGCGGTTTCGGCTGAGTAATCTCGTTTAAACTTGCAGAGGCTGTTTGTTGTAAAATCATAGCTCCGTTTATATTTATGAATTTGGACTCGTAAAATCCTTAATCGCTACCGACTGATATCTATCCTGCTGGCAGTGAAAACTCTAAGGCTTAGAAGCGAGGTTTGACTATAACTTTGTAATCTTGTGGACCAGCGAAGAATCCTGCTTGAGGTTCAAGATTCAATTTCTCTCCAGGAACTTGTTCAAATTTGCATCGATGCATGAGATTCGTGAAGAAGAGAAAAATTTGAAGACGCCCTAAATACTCTCCTAGACACCTACGGGGACCGATTCCAAACGGATAAAACTTATCCAGAAGATTTTTTCTCAGTGTGCCGTTTTCATTCAAAAACCGATAGGGATTAAATTGCTCTGGTTCTTGCCAATAGCACTCATCACGAGTCAAACTATAGTAATTGACAAGTACAGGAGTTTTTTGGGGAATAAAGTAATCTTCCAAGGTGGTGTCACTTATGGTACCGTAGGTGACGGCGGGCAGATTAGTAGGAGAAGCATGGCGCAAAATTTCGTTGATGCAAGCTTCCGTAAATGGCAATTTACCACGATGATTCAACCCTGGTTGTTGATCGCCAACAACCTCATCTAACTCTTTTTGAACCTCAGCTTGAATATCTGGGTAGATAATCATATATAGTAAAGCCCATTGTAAGATCATCCTCGGAAACTCTGTACCTGCTCCCGTAAACTGAGACAATGTACCCATAACAAGATCATTTTCGGTTAACCGAAAATTCTTTTGATCTGACTCGGTTTGCTCGTTGCTAGCTTTTAAAAGTCCATCAGTAATATCTCGCAGATTTTCTGGATCGAAAGACTCTCGGTGCTGTTCCACGTTTTTGGCAACATAATCGCCCATTGCTGTCACCGCCTTGGGAAAACTTAGTAACGATTTCCAGCGAGAGAGCATCAAGATTGGTCGCCAAATAGGTGGAATAATCACTAACTTAGTAACATCTAGGGTACCTGGAGGAATCTTCGATAGAATATGGGCAGTGGCAACAAAATCAGTATTCTCTTCAGAATCATCAAGACTACCTCTTTGGCTAAACATAAGCCTTTGCATAAAACTTAAAGTGGCTAAAGGCAGGTAGAAATTAGGATCGAAAGCTTGACTACCAGAGTTGATGAAGATATTTGCCAAATCTGTTGCTTCTTCAAGCACCCAACTTTCATGCAGGTCTGACTTGCCTGCAAAAAAAGTATGCATAACTTGAATAACAATTTCATGATGTTTTTCCCAGAACTCACCACTTTTGAGCTCTAACATCGTACATTGAGGTTGTTGCTGATAGATATCAAAATCTGCCCTAGAATTAAAGCTATGTTGCTTTTTAACTAAAGCTTCTTTAATTACCTCAAGACCATTGAGTACAATTAAGTTTCTGCCACCCACATTAAGCTGATAAACATTACCGTACTTTTTGGCAAGTTTATGCAATTCTCGATGTAAGTGCTTACCCAGGAAGGGCAACATACCGACAAGAGGGAAATTAGGAGGTCCCGGAGGAGCAATCTTGTTTATCTTGTTGATCTTGTTTAACTGTACGGGAGCCGATTGTTGTAAAACCATAACTACTTTCTTCCGCTAAATTGGGGACAAGTATTCTAAATAAGAGGATTATCAAGCGATAAGGTGGGTAAAATCAGACAGATGAGACCCTAGAAACTGCCACAGAAGAAGACGAATTTCGGGAACCTTTAAAACCAACAAAGCCAAATTTGGGAATTAGAGACTTGAAGGCATAAATCACCCGTCCTCTGAGACCAGCTTTGACGATATGAGTAGGTTTACTCACAGGTAGTTTCATTAGCAGCTTTTGAGCCAAGGATTTCTTATGGCCAGGACCTCGTAGTCGAAACTGGGTAGCTTGAGTGGCACCGTATACCATGCGTAGCCAAATGCGGGGGTGTAAGAAAAAGTACTTCCACAATGGTGGTTCGCAACCAAT
>JAAUYH010206469.1_pt1 | contig 10440 bp, 6 predicted proteins | sample 7278061 | NCBI WGS metagenome assembly JAAUYH01 (sample SAMN14350203, study PRJNA611818) | marine sediment metagenome | isolation source: surface marine sediment (0.6m) | place: French Polynesia: Moorea | collected 2018-08 | reverse complement strand
TTAGCTAAATTGACACACAAAGATAGGCTGAAAATCACCCACAGCCAAAAAACAGTTGGTGATTTCTAAAAAAGAATATACCACCTTTCATAGATGGATCTAGTTACGCAGCATTAGTTTTACCTTTTTAAAGGTGGTATATTCTTTTTTAGAAATCACCAACTGTTTTTTGGCTGTGGGTGATTTTCAGCCTATCTTTGTGTGTCAATTTAGCTAAATCCTCGCTGATTTCATCTTCAATTCCCCTCTAATTTAGCTCTTTGAACGATTAGTATCTTGACCAAAACTTAAACTTTTCTCTTATTATCAAAAAACTCGCTCCTCCACAGCTTGAATTATGCTTTCAACTCGATTTGTGAGATATAGCGGTTATGCATTAATCACTCTTATTACCGATAAAGTCTACTTTGTTCTTTCACGAAAACCATTACTGTAAATGCCAAACTTGCCCCTGTAATTATACCCCACATACCCCACCAACAGTCATTATTATCCTGATTAATACTTCTTATGATTTGATTATACTCTTTAGTAAGAGTAACAGTCAATTCTCCTAGCTTTATTCTTGTTTCATCTGATTCTGCCTTTTCTGCTAGTATCTTTAAGACTTCGATTACATCATGAATACCGCTTAGTTTACTAATAGTTTGCTCGCTTACTTTACCTGCTTGATCTATTAAGTTTGGCAAACTTGCAACTACTAAATTAACCGCCAATTTAGTAAAATCTGGAGTAAACATTGCAAGAGTTTCAATATGTTCTTCTCCAATTTTCCCTTCACCGGCAAGGCGTACTATTGTTTTAACTTTTTCTCGTGACAGTTCAGAATTGTCAAACTGGGCTACTTGTTGAACTTCTTGAAGATATTTTTTTCGATCCTCTGGCATTAAACCATTATTATTATTATTCATTATTTACCACCTGTGTGTATATTAACTAAACAAAGATCTCTCCGAAGAAACTAGGTAAAAAAACTTATGGAATCTGTCTGCTTCACTCCAAAAAAACCGCCCTTGGACTTCTTCGCTTCGGGAGCGTTCCGGCGACAAAGAAATGGTATTATTGCTGGTGGGCAAACCTGTCGCTCCTGGCGACGAACCTGAAGAGTCGGCATCATATTATATTGCAGCCAAAGTTTTTAGAGCATCGACCTACTTGAAACATCCACCGCGCTTGATCTGAGGGGAGTGCGATCGCTATTTAGGGGCGATCGCCACTCCCTACAGCAGTTTAGTCATCAGTCACTTTGTTCGCGAAAACTATTACTGCCAATAATGGGGAGCATCCCGTTTTTGCACATTACACTTTAAATTATGCCTTGAAAACCTAGAATTACCGTTAGCTGGCGCATTTGGTCAAAAGGGAAACCAGTACAAAGTATCTATCAACATTTCATCTTCGTGTACCAAACACTTGAGTCCAATAATTGTTGTTATAACCTATTCCAATTTCGGTGAGATTTGGATTAAGGATATTTTTACGATGTCCAGAGCTGTTCATCCAACTTCTTACAACTTCTTCCGGAATTCTCTGACCCCATGCAACATTCTCAGCAAGATATGAGTAGCTATATCCAACAACTTTGACACGCTCGGACATTGTAGAACCGTTAGAGCCTTTATGATTCATAAATCTGTTTCTAGCCATATCGTTGGAATGGTTTTGAGCCGCTGCATGTAATTGGTGGTTAAATTGTAGAGGTCTTAAGCCATGTTTAGCGCGTACTTGGTTGGTAATTTGCCAAACTTCATACACTTTCTTTGGTACTTGGCGTCTTGAATAATTCATGTTTTTTTAGATTATTGGTTTGTACTCTATTTGTATATCGGTGGCTTGGACGAATATGTTGCGGAATGAGAAAAATTGACGATCAACTAGGTAAAAAAACTTATGGAATCTGTCTGCTCCACTCCAAAAGACGCGCCCCTGGACTTCTTTGCTGAGGGGGCGTGAGACGGCAAAGAAATGGTATTATTGCTGGTGGGCAAACCTGTCGCTCCTGGCGACGAACCTGAAGAGTCGGCATCATATTATATTGCAGCCAAAGTTTTTAGAGCATCAACCTACTTGAGACATCCACCGCGCTTGATCTGAGGGGAGTGCGATCGCTATTTAGGGGTGATCGCATTTCCTACAGCACTTTAAGTTATTTTTGCATGAGGAGCTTTATGGCGATCGCGTCATTTGTCAATATACATGAATACTTCTATTTCATCATTGAAACCGCTTAGTTTACTTGGATTAAACATTCTAGTACGCAGCATGCCAGTTGCTCAAAAAAATTTTTTCCAACTCGCTGCAACATTCTCCATTAAAACACCGATAGAAAAATAAAGGATACTGTAATGTTTGTTTCTTCTAAACTTCTACGATGAAATTCAAAGTCTTAACAACCGCAATACTGGGAACCTTTACAATATTAGCCGTAGCAACTCCTAGCTTGTCTCAAGCTGTTTCCAATATCCAGCTACCTTCAGAAGAGCTTAACACAGATATATCACCCAACATTCATATGGCACAAACTAAACAGCGTCGCAGCTATCGGGGAACTTTCTCCCAGTTTCTGCTAAAACTCGGACAAAGAGAAACAGGACAAAAAAATCCACCATACAATATTGAAAACAGCTTAGGTTTCATCGGCAAGTACCAATTTGGAGAAGCCCTGCTCATTGACCTTGGATACTACCAAGCCAGTAACTACTATAACGGCGGAAGCAATGGTGTTGACAAAAATTACTGGAGGGGCAGTTGGACGGGAAAGGATGGGATTAATAGTAAGGGAGATTTCCTTCGTAATCAGAATAAGGTACAAGAAAGAGCAATTCAAGCAGCTTTTAACTTAAATTGGAGCCGCATAACAAACGAGCTTTCCATCAAAAATTACTTGGGACGTTCAGTAGGAGGAGTACCCATCACTTGTTCGGGGATTCTTGCTGCTGCCCATCTGCGTGGCGAATATGGAGTTATAAACCTTCTACGTTCTGGCCGTGTAACCCACGATGAATATAACACATCTATTCTCCAGTATTTAAACGAATTTCAAGGATACCAGACTCCATACTGTCGGTAATAGATATCTTGCAAAAATTATTTGTCATTTGTCATTTGTCGGAAGTGGTAATCCGCTTCTATTTTTTAGTTTTTCAGTTAAAACTGGTAAATATTTGAGCATACCATAAATTATTTTTGCAGGTCTAATAGACATCTGCAATTCCTTACTTTTGAATTCCAATACCATCACATAAATTGCGATCACCCTCACTAACCTTGGGGTTGTTCTTCAGATAGTCACGCACCCAATCACAACCGCGCTGCACTAATTCATCTGAGTCCAACTGCAAATTCCAGAGAATCAATCTTCCGGCATTGTCAGATGAAGCAAGAGTCTTACCATCGCTGCTAAAACTAAGACCCCAGACTGAATCTTCATGTCCTTTATGGGTTTTTAATTCCTTACCGTCAAGAGTCCAAAGTTTAACAGTCTTGTCTAAACTGGCACTAGCAATTGTTTTACTATCAGGGCTAAACTTGACATTGAAAACTCCAGCATCATGCCCTTGAAGGGTTTTAATGGTTTCACCATCCCTGTTCCATAATATGACAGTTTTGTCCTCACTAGCAGTAGCAATTATCTGACCATCAGAGCTGAAACTCACACTATGGACTCCATCGTCATGTCCCTTGAGGGTTTGAAGTTCCTTCCCATCCCTGTCCCACAATATGACAGTTTTGTCCCAACTAGCAGTAGCAATAATCTGACCATCAGGGCTGAAACTGACGCTATTAACTCCATCTTCATGTCCTTTCAGGGTTTGAAGTTTCTCCCCTTTTAAGTTCCAGAGGATGACAGTTTTGTCCAAACTAGCAGTAGCAATAGTCTGACTATCAGGGCTGAAATTTACACTCCAGACCCAGTCTTTATGGCTAGGTCGAGTTGTAATTTCTTTACCTTCTACCGTCCAAAGTTTGACAGGTTTGACAGTTCCATCTGAACTAGCAGTAGCAATCATCTGTCCGTCAGGACTAAAACTGATATCGGTGACCGCACTTTCATATCCCTTGAGAGTTGTAATTTCTTTACCTTTCTTAGTCCAAAGTTTAACAGTCTTATCCAAACTAGCAGTAGCAATAGTTTGACCATCGGGGCTAAAACTCACACTATAAATTGCACTTTTATGTGCCGGAAGAATTTGAAGCTCCTTACCTTTCACCTTCCAGAGTTTGACGGTTTTGTCCTTACTAGCAGAAGCAATCGTCTCACCATCAGGACTAAAACTCACGCTCCAGACCCAATTTTTATGTCCCTTGATGGTTTGAAGTTCCTCCCCGTTATTGCTCCAGAGTTTGATAGTTCGATCGCTACTAGCAGAAGCAACCATCTCACCATCAGGACTAAAACTGACGCTAGTGACTGGATCGCTATGGGAACCGAGGGTTTTTACTTTATCCTCATCTAAACTCCAGAGTTGGACAGTTCTGTTACTACTGCCAATAGCAATCCTCTGACTATCGGGACTAAAACTGACGCTCCACACATTATAATCCCCATCATCGTAATTCCCATCATTGGCATAACTACGAACCTGGATACTTTTGAGTTTTTCCCCATCCCTGCTCCAAAGTATGACAGTTTCATCCTTGCTGCCACTGGCAATCATCTCACCATTGGGACTAAAAGCGACGCTATTGACTCGATCGCTATGCCCATTGAGGGTTTTTAAGAAGCGAAATTCCCCGTCTTTAGCATCCTTGCTCCAGAGTATGATAGTTCCATCACTACTGGCAGTGGCAATTGTCTCACCATCAGGACTGAAACTGACGCTATAGATCGCATCGCTATGCCCTTCTAATTCTTGGATTTTTTTTCCATCCAAACTCCAGAGTTTGACAGTCTCATCCCAACTAGCGGTAGCAATTGTTTGACCATCTGGGCTAAAACTAACGCTATGTACTAAATCTTCATGTCCTTTTAAGGTTACAATTTCTTTTCCATCCAAACCCCAGAGTTTTACGGTTTTGTCTCCACTCGCAGTGGCAATCATTTGACCGTCAGGGCTGAAACTAACGTCTGTAACTTGATCTTTATGTCTTTCCAATCGATTGCGTTCTGTAATCTTATAGACTGCCTCCTGTAATAAACTATCAACCTGTCTCTGGATGTCAGCTTTTTCCTCCAATCCAGGAATTGGCAGACGTACTGGGATTCCATTTAGTTTTCTCGATGCTTTCAAACTTTCTATCAGCGCATCAAACTCATGATTCGAGAGCAAGGTTGCTTCTGAGGAAGAAATCAAAGCACGAATTTGACCTATCTCTGCTTTTCTCCACTGAATCCCAGCAAAGATGGCGAATCCAGCCAAGACCATAGATGCGATGGAAACCCCTATAAGCTGACGCTTTCTGCGTTGTTCCTTTTCTTGTAGCAGGCGATCGCGTTCTTCAAAGCCAGCAGTAATAAATTTTTGGATATCCGGCGAAAGCTCATCAGTGTACTTACAATAAAGCTCTTCCGCCTGGGCTAAGGCCGCCCCTCTCAAGAGATAATCAGGATTATGCTTATTGTCTCTCCATTTTACAGCATCTTGCTCAATTTCCCGCATCAGTCGCAAACGCTGTCGATTTTCATCTAGCCACCAGCGCAGTTGTGACCAATTACGGATTAAAATCTCATGGGCAATCTCAATACTTACCTCTGATGTAAAAGCTTCTTCCTCTTGAGGGGTTTCAGAATCATCTTCCCCACGACTCCTAGCTTCACCTACCCCCTCATCCAGTGGACTGACCACAATTAACTTAGCAGCAATTAATTTTTCTAGGGTCGCTCCGACTAACTTCTCACTATATTTTGGCGCAACCAACTCCGAATTAGAAAGACGACGACGAGTATCTTCCTTTCCTTCCCCTAAATGCACTAGAGACAAAAAAATCCACTTAGCACAGTCTTTTTGCTCATCACTCAATCCCTCATAAGCATCGTCTGCCTTTTTCTCCAATACGGATTTAAGTCCACCAATTTGCTCCTGATATGCCTGTAAAGTTAACCTCCCCTCACTGCGGTACTCCCATAACTGCTCCAAGATAAACTCCAATAAAGGCAGGGATACGGCTGAATCTTTTATTTCTTCTAAGAGAACCTCTATCAATCCCGACTCTACTGATAATCCTACTTGCTCGGCTGGTTTAACAATGATTTCGCCATATTCCTCTTCATTGAGACGAGAGGGGACTAGAATATTCGACTCGTTCACCAAAGTTGCTAATTCTGGTATCTCTAGACATGAATCAATAAAATCACTGCGGAGTGTAATAATCAGTTTAAATCGATCAGCGGCGTTGTCAATTGCACCCAACATTAATTCCAGAAACTCTTGGCGCTCCCTCTTAGAAGCTAGGGTAAACAACTCCTCAAACTGATCGATGACCAAAACCACCATCGGTTCTTGTCGCTGACGCAACCAGAGGACAAAGCTATCAACACCCAGATGTAACAACCCTTCAAGGGAAGCTCGTTCCTCTTTTGTACTTGAAAGGGCACGAGCCAAAGATGCGATCGGGTTTTCTCCTGGGCGAAAACTCCTGCTCCAACATAGCTTTAGTTCTTTCTCTTCTGGACAAAATAAACCCTTTGTTTCTAAGTCTGGCAATACTCCCGCCTGCACTAAAGAAGATTTACCACTTCCAGAAGCCCCAACTACAGCTAGGAATGCTCTGGTTTCCAGTTTCTCGATCATCTCTTGTTTCAGTACTTCTCTACCATGAAAGAAAAAGGCATCTTTTTTTCTAAAAGCATTTAAACCCATATAGGGACAGATACCAGCATCAAATTTAGAGTTTGAATTGCCTTCTTCTGGCAAGATAACATCCATCACTCCAGTAGTACCTGACAGCCAAGGGGAAAAGACTATATTTTTTTCTCCCCATAGCGACCGCTGTAATTGAGTAATCAACCCAGCAACCGTTAATCCAGCCCCCAAGTCGGCTGCTGTTAGCACTTCCACCAGTTTTTTGCTAAATTCTGCTGATGAGGATGATGATTCAGATGCGGCGATTATACACTGAGATTGGTCGGTTCCTAACTGGAGAGGTTTAACCCATCCATCAATATTAGTCGCTCCTGGACAATCAAGAATAATAATCTTTTGACCTGCTCCCGAGGAATGCATTTGTTCGCTCAGCCAGTCTCGGGTGAGGCGCAGTCCATCTCCTAGTACGAGCCAATTTGTCCCCTCAGCTGTTTCCTCAAGTCTTCCCCGCAGGTACAACAAAACGGTGGTGGTTGTCTCGGAATGGAGACAAGCGGATATTGCTGAGGGGGCCTTACTCCAATCTTTACCCCTACTGGGGTAGTAATCGACTTCCAATCCTCCTTTTGTCTGTAGATTTGTAGAGAGTTTAATGGTAGTTTCAAAAGCTGATAAACCATTAATAACCAAAGCTTGTCTTCTAGATTGTCCAGCTTCTTTTTCAGGACTCCGTCCGAGGACAAATTCTCCAGCACCCTCAACAATACGTTTAGGTGTTTGCCAGGGATATTTTTCCTTTTCTTCCTTAGCACCACGACTGCGTTGCTGATCGTTAAAAACCTGAATATGCTGGTTAGATTTATCAATATATCTAATGGTGTTGTGATAAATATATTTATACAAGCGATCGGCTTCAATTACTCCTTTCCTATCAGCCGCTTCTCCTCGTAGTCCTTTGATTAAGTAATTGGTAAATAAGCCATGTCCGAGTTCGGAAAATTCTAAAGATTTCTCCTTCTTATCGCAGGAAAGCATGGCATAGAAACCTTGACTTTGCTTCGCCCTTTGATGCAGGATTTGCATTAGTTGTGGTGTAAGGTTGTTCCGTTCATTTTCTCTTTTTAGCTGGAGGTCTGACTCCTTAAACTTCATGCCACCGCTATGACAAGCATCGAGCCAAACGAATTGGTGTTGAGCTTTACAGCAGGCTAATTCATCTAAGACAGTTTGAACTTTCAGTCCAGTTTCAGCTAAGTTTGCTTTCTGGGTATCTGCTAAACAGAGAATAGGTTGTTTGGTTTGAGGATCGAGAAAGCCATGGCCGCTAAAATAGAAGAGAACGGTATCTTCTGGTTTAGCATCACCGAACTTTTTTAGGCTTTGGAGAACTTTTCGTTTAACTGGAGTTTGAGCAGAAGAATCGTGATGCAGGACGATTTCTTTAACTGGAAATTCTTGGGTGCATATTTCTAGGGCTTGACCTAACTTTTGACAGTCGTTACTGCAATAGTTTAGGTCATTAAGTGTTTCATCTTGATAGGAATTTACTCCTATTAAAAGAAGCCAAATTTTTTTGTCTTCTCTACTCTTTCTCTGTTGAGCGCGAGTATTCCCTACAGGACACATAAAAAACTCTCCCTAATGATTCACTGTAGCAAGCAAACTAGACTTGACAACTGATAAGCCGAGCGACATTGAGTGTTTATAGTCAAACCAAGTCAGAAAAGGATTTCAGAGCCTAAATTATGCAAATTTAATGTGGAGCGGCTTACCAAGTTCCATTGAAAGAGATAATTTTAATTTTAGCGAGACGCGAGCAAGATGCTCATACTATCTTCTCTCTTTGAATGTAACGACCTTTGAAAGCCGACAAACGGCAACTGTTAAAAACGCAAAATTTCTGGTTGGTAGCCTTCAGGAATTGGCTCAATCTCCCAGATTAAGCCTTCTCCTGGTTCTAAAGTAACGTCAATATAAAGCTCATCTACTACTCCATCGGCTTTATCTTCATTCCCCTCAAATGGCTGTCCATATTCCGTCAGCAGTCTTAATTTAAAACCTCCTGGAATAAACTCTCCTGGGGTTGAATTTCGCAGTTGAAATCGCCAGGTATTACTTGAAGAGTTCCCTTGAGGGCGAATTTGTAACTCGTAATTTTGACCGGCAATTTTTAGCTGGCGAACTGGAAAAACTCGCGGCATTTTTTCTACTTCATCACCTCTTGTTCCAGCCAAGCTAGGTTCAAATTTTATTAAAGACCAACCTATTTGTTTCGCTAGTTCTGAAATTTTCTCTTGAAGCCATTGCCGAATTGACCATTCAAGAGGTATATTTTTAACTGCATGGAGATGTTCTAGTAACGTGGATAGGGGTTGCAATGTACTCAAGGGTAACTCAGAAGTTGTTATGGTTTTCACAAATCCCAGTAGTTTTCCTGAACGTTCAGAGTCATCGATTTGCACTATCACATAACCAATTCGTTCATCCCAAACCTCTTCAGGAATGTGGCAAGTCTTTTGGTTAACTTTAACTTGACGACATTCCAAACGTCCTAACCCATTTACCATCAAATCTGCTACATCCTCACAGACTCTCACCAGCCGATTCCAACTATCATCAGCTTTTAAGTCCGTGGGAATTTCCATCATTTGTAAATAGTCATTTACCAATAAAACTGCCAGGGTATTGAAATAAACTTGCTCTCGTTTTCGCTTATTGCCAATCCTACTAATAAACTTTTCGGCTGTTTTGCGGTGTTCCCTGGTAATGGGTAGAGCTAAAGACTGTTCTTCTTGTTGTGTACTGGAAACCATGATTAATTACTCCTATTCTACATATTCTTGTTGTTGTCCAAATTCACGCAAACGTGGCTTACACTGACGATTATAAAAACTCCGCAGGGTCGAAACATTTTGGATGCCAAACTCCTCTGCAATAGTTGTCCATTCCCTGTAATTATCAGGTAAACGTCGCTCTATTAAAGCTTTGATTGTCACTTCTGGATAGCCTTTGACGTGAATGCTGTTCAACTCCTCTTTTGGATCTGTTTCCAACCATTTCCCAATCTCCACCTCAATCGGTGGAACATTGGGACGTGCTGGAATATTAGGCACTGGATCTATCGGGTTTCCCTCATCACCAATCCTTATTGGCTCTGTGTTTCTTAGTTCTTCAATCTTTTGGCGTTCAAAATCTTTCAGTCGATGCTTCAGATAATTATTTAACCAGGTAATCACACTGGCTTTTTCGGGGTCATACAGATTAGTTGTTACTGCTTCACAAAGATTACGACAGAGATAGAACCAAGTTTTTTGAAGTGCATCTTCGTAATAAGGCGTATTCTCCCGCCAAAGCTTTTTTGATGCCTGAATTGCTCGAACCAGCCTGTCCAGAACTTTTTGGCGCTCAACACTTCCAGCCGGGTGATAGCAAGCTTTCGACACCAGTTGATTCAGGTCCCTAGGACAGTACACCCTGTCATTGACTCCTTCATTCATCAATCTATTTAACTATTTAATTTGTATGGTTACGATATGAGCTGTTGCCAGCCCTGTTTAGAGTTTACTGTTCAGAGTTCCAAAAAAAATCAAAGGCAAGAATGAAAGAAAACCAGAGAAAAATGAGCCTGCATCTATTTTTACGCTTGAAAAATCATTTTTTGTAACCGATGCAAAAGATATACATGATAACACTCGGG
>JAAUYH010104184.1_pt1 | contig 10441 bp, 11 predicted proteins | sample 7278061 | NCBI WGS metagenome assembly JAAUYH01 (sample SAMN14350203, study PRJNA611818) | marine sediment metagenome | isolation source: surface marine sediment (0.6m) | place: French Polynesia: Moorea | collected 2018-08 | reverse complement strand
ATGAATGATGTAATCTCAACACCTGACAATTCTTTTGCCGCTAATTTACAAGATTTAATTGAATATCCCACTAGTGGAATTCTCCGTAAAGTTTTATTGAAAGACAATAGCAGTCAATATAGTTTGTTTTGTTTAGCAGCAGGTACAGAAATTGACGAACATACTTCTACTCGTAACGCTGTCATCATGGTAGTTGAGGGAAAAGGTAATCTTAACTTAGAAGGCAAAAATATTTCTCTGACACCAGGGGTATTTGTCTGTATGCCTGCTAACGCACCCCATGCTTTACAAGCAGATGAAAAACTAGCGTTTCTCCTCATTTTATCGGAACATTCTCCAAAAAAGCAGGGAATTACTCAGCAAACAATTGATATCGTCAAATCTACTGCCCCCGTACTCAAACAGCATGGCAAAATCCAAGATTTTTATTAACCGAGAACAGCAAATCTATCAAACGGTCGATGGTTGACTTTGCAACTAACGACTAACTGTACGGGCGAACGGCCCTAAAGGGTTCAGCAGTTGCTTATGGGGGAAAGCCAAGGGGCTGACTCTTGAACCAAGTTCAAGAGCTTGAAAGCCCCGCCCAAGACCGCACTGCTTCACAGTTCGCCCCTACTGCCAACTGATAAAGGGGAACATCATGTCAACTGTAGAACAGAACAAAGAACTGATTAAAGAGGTACTAGACGCCTATCCAGAGAAAGCTGCCAAAAGACGCTCTAAACACCTCGATGTTTACGAAGAAGGGAATTCTGATTGTGGCGTAAAATCCAACAAAAAATCCGTTCCTGGAGTAATGACCACTCGTGGTTGTGCCTATGCAGGGGCAAAAGGGGTGGTTTGGGGTCCTGTAAAAGATATGATTCATATCTCTCATGGTCCTGTGGGTTGCGGTTACTATTCCTGGTCTGGTCGTCGTAATTATTATATTGGTACAACTGGTGTAGATACCTTTGGTACCATGCAGTTCACTTCCGATTTCCAAGAAAGAGACATCGTGTTTGGTGGTGACAAAAAACTAGCCAAACTAATTGATGAATTAGAAATTCTCTTCCCTCTAAGCCAAGGAACTACTATTGAATCTGAATGTCCCATCGGTTTAATTGGGGATGATATTGAAGCTGTTGCCAGACAAAAAGCTAAAGAAACTGAAAAACCAGTAGTTCCTGTACGCTGCGAAGGTTTTAGAGGAGTTTCTCAATCTTTGGGACACCACATTGCTAACGATACAGTCCGTGACTGGGTATTACCCAAAGCTGATGAATATCGCAAGCTGCCTGAAGGATTTGAGCCTAGCCCATATGACGTTAACATCATTGGTGACTACAACATCGGTGGTGACGCTTGGCCCAGTAGAATGTTACTTGAAGCGATCGGTTTAAGAGTAATCAGTCAATTCTCTGGGGATGGGTCATTCAACGAAACGGTAATGACTCCCCTAGCCAAGCTCAATCTAATCCACTGCTACCGGTCGATGAACTACATCTGCCGTCACATGGAAGAAAAATACGGTATTGGCTGGTTAGAATACAATTTCTTTGGTCCTTCTCAAATTGCCAAGTCTCTACGTAAGATTGCTGCTCAGTTTGACGAAACTATTCAGGAAAATGCGGAAAAAGTAATTGCTCAGTATCAAAAAGATATGGATGCAATTATTGAACAGTATCGTCCCCGTCTAGAAGGCAAAACCGTGATGATGATGGTTGGTGGACTACGCCCCCGTCACGTAATCCCAGCCTTTGAAGACTTGGGTATGAAAGTGATTGGTACTGGTTATGAATTTGGTCACGGCGATGACTACAAACGTACTGCTGATTACGTCAAGGACGGCACAATTATCTATGATGACGTAAGCGGTCACGAATTTGAAGAATTTGCCAAACAGCTAAATCCTGACTTGATTGCCGCAGGAATTAAAGAAAAATACGTCTTCCAGAAAATGGCTCTGCCTTTCCGTCAGATGCACTCCTGGGATTACTCAGGTCCCTATCACGGCTATCACGGCTTTGCTGTCTTTGCCCGCGACATGGATTTGGCAATCAACAACCCCACTTGGAGTTTAATTGAAAATCCCTGGGATAAGTAGTCGTTAGTTGTTAGTCGTTAGTTGTTAGTTGTTCATAGAAAGCAAATGACAAACGACTAATAACAGCGGTGCGACCCCGCGTCGACGTAAGCGAAGAGACCCCGCGTCGCCGTCAGGCGCAAACAAAGGCGCATAGTTCGCCGCATGTAATGCTCTTCGAGCAAGGGAATGCGCACCAAGACAGAAGTAAAAAATCAATTACCCTCAACCAGCTAAAAACAATCTCTTCAGAGGTAGAGCGTCATGACTGAGAACACTGTAAACAATCCAACCCCTCCTGAAAATTTAACACCTCCTGTAGTTTCAGAACCAGGAAAGATTCAAGACCACTTCGACCTATTTCAAACCGATCCCTATCAAGACACATTTGAATTTAAGCGTCTTTTTGAAGGAGCCCACAGCAAGGAAGAAGTAGCCAGAATTGCTGAATGGACAAAAACTTGGGATTATCGCGAGAAAAACTTTGATCGCCAAGCCCTAACTGTTAACCCTGCAAAAGCCTGTCAACCCTTGGGTTCTCTCTTTGTGGCAGCAGGTTTTGAAGGAACTTTACCCTACTCTCATGGTTCCCAAGGTTGCGTTGCTTACTTCCGTACTCACTTAACCCGTAATTTCAAAGAGCCTTTCCAAGCAGTTTCTTCTTCTATGACTGAGGATGCAGCAGTATTTGGCGGACTCAACAACATGGTAGATGGGTTGGCAAACTCCTATCAACTATATAAGCCCAAAATGATTGCCCTCTGTACTACCTGTATGGCTGAGGTAATTGGTGATGACTTGGGTGCATTTATCCAAACCTCGAAAGATAGAGGCTCGATTCCCGCAGATTTCCCTGTTCCTTATGCTCATACTCCTAGCTTTGTCGGCTCTCATATCACTGGTTACGACAATATGCTCAAGGGTATTTTGACTTGCCTAACTAAAGACAAGAAACAAGAAACTACTAACGGTAAATATAACTTTAACTTGGGCTTCGATGCTTATATTGGTAATATTCGCGAACTAAAACGCATCCTCCAATTATTCGATATAGACTACACCATTCTTTCTGATAACGCGGATTCATTTGATTCTCCTAATACTGGCGAATTCAAAATGTATAATGGTCTAACCAAATTGGAAGACGCTGCTGATTCAATTAACGCTGAAGGTACATTCTTCTTCCAAAAATACACCACTCCCAAGACTCAGGACTGGATCGAAAAAGAATCGGGACAGCAAACCTATAACTTCCGTCCCTTTGGTATCAAAGGTACTGATGAGTTTCTGACTAAGCTATCAGAAATCACTGGTAAGCCCGTTCCCCAAGAATTAGTGGAAGAAAGAGGTCGTGCAGTGGATGCTATGACTGATTCCCAAGCTTGGATTCACGGTAAGCGCATTGCTCTTTATGGCGATCCCGACCATGTATTTGGCTTAGTTAACTTCTTGTTAGAACTAGGTGCAGAACCAGTTCATATCCTGGTTACCAATAGCAATGACGACTTTGAAGCAGAACTACAAGCCGTATTAGATGCTAGTCCTTATGGTCAAAATTCCACCATCTGGGGTAAAAAAGACCTCTGGCATATGCGGAGTTTAATGTTTACTGAACCAGTAGACCTCTTAATTGGTAACTCCTACGGTAAATATCTCTGGCGTGATACCCATACTCCTCTAGTACGCATCGGCTATCCTATCTTTGATCGCCATCACATGCATCGCTATGAAACCTTGGGTTACAGAGGCGCGCTCAACCTCCATAACTGGATTATTAATACCATTCTTGACGAACTTGATCGCCAGACTATCATTCCTGCCAAAACTGATATTTCTTTCGACTTAATTCGTTAATTGATGACTTATACCTTGTAAGGGCGAATCTTAATTCGCCCCTACCTGATTTACTAAAAAAGAAGAATCATGAAACTAGGTGATGTAGAACTCGATCGCGAACCAGATTTCGATCTTGATTCTAAAGTAAGAGTCCGTAAAAAAATTCGCAATGATGGCACATTCCCAGGTAAAAGAATCGGTGAAACTTTAGCTAATAAAGGAGATGAAGGATACATCATTTCCATCGGTACATATTTGCAAACTGCTTATATTTATTCCGTTCATTTTTTAGAAACTAACAGCATCGTCGGTTGTCTGGGGAAAGAACTAGAAAAGGTTACAGAAAACTGAGGACACCATTATGTCTACTCATACCCAGAACCCTTATAACTCGACCATTACTAAAAAATTCCACTTCGATCTCTTCTATCCTTTACGTCGCTGGGTAAACAATATCGAAGTTACTAACGACAAATTTGCCCATTTTCTTTGTAATTTAATTCCTTGTAGCTGCCCCTTTGAGCGGAATGTAACTATTTTAGGAAAAACCTGGCACATTCCCCCTCTCTGTAAAATTAATCCTTTATATAACGAAGTTGTCAGTTTACGTCTCCGCGCCCTCAGTTATTTAGAAGGAGACTGTGGAGAAGATATTACGCAGTATATTTGTTAGTTATTTGTCCTAAAGGATAAGCTTCGCAAATCATTAGTCACTGGTCATTGGTAATTAGCAAAAGGACGAAGAACAAAGGACAAAAAACAAATGACAAAAGTAACAAAAGCAAAAATCGCAGACCTTCTTAGCGAACCAGGTTGCGAACACAATCACAAAAAAGGAGAGCAAGGTAAAAATAAAGCCTGCACTCAACAAGCTAAACCAGGAGCAGCCCAGGGAGGTTGTGCCTTTGATGGAGCGTCCATTGCCCTTGTTCCCATTACCGATGCAGCACACCTAGTTCACGGTCCTATTGCCTGTGCGGGTAACTCCTGGGGAAGTCGCGGTAGTTTGTCTTCTGGTGCTACTACCTACAAGATGGGTTTCACTACCGACATTAGCGAAAATGACATTATTTTTGGTGGTGAGAAACGACTTTATAAAGGGATTTCTCAAGTCATTAAACGCTATAATCCTCCTGCGATTTTTGTTTACTCTACCTGCGTTACGGCTCTAATTGGCGATGATCTAGATGCCGTTTGCGAAGCAGCAACCAAAAAGTTTGAGACTCCCATAATTCCTGTTAATTCTCCTGGTTTTGTTGGTAGCAAAAACTTAGGTAATAGGTTAGCTGGAGAATCTTTGTTAGATTACGTTGTCGGTACTGCCGAACCTGAATATACTACTCCCTATGATATTAATTTAATCGGAGAATACAATATTGCGGGGGAAGTATGGAGCGTATTACCTCTATTTGAAAAAGTTGGTATTCGCGTCCTCTCCAAAATTACAGGAGATGCCACCTTTGAAGAGATTCGCTATGCTCATCGTGCCAAACTCAATGTAATGATTTGCTCCAAAGCTCTAATTAATATGGGGCGTAAAATGGAGGAACGTTACGGCATTCCCTATATCGAAGAGTCTTTCTACGGTGTTGAGGATATGAACCGCTGTTTGCGCAATATTGCTGAAAAAATAGGCGATGAAGCTTTACAAGAACGAGTAGAGGAAGTAATCGCCGAAGAAACTACCAAACTCGATATTGCCCTTGCTCCCTATCGTGCCAGACTCAAAGATAAAAAGATGGTGCTGTATACAGGAGGGGTCAAAAGTTGGTCGGTGATGTCGGCTGCCCATGACTTGGGGATGAAAGTAGTTGCTACTAGCACTAAAAAAAGTACCGAAGAAGATAAAGCAAAAATCAAAAAATTATTGGGCAAAGACGGTATTGCCCTCGCCAAAGGTAACGCTAAGGAAATTTTAAAAGTAATTGCTAAAACTAAAGCCGATATGCTCGTAGCTGGGGGACGTAACCAATATACCGCCCTCAAAGCCAGAGTTCCCTTTCTAGATATCAACCAAGAACGCCATACTCCCTATGCGGGATATGCGGGACTAATTGAAATGGCAAAAGAATTTGATCGCGCCCTCTATAGTCCTATATGGCAACAGGTAAGACAGCCAGCACCGTGGGAGCAAGTAGAAAGTAGCAAGTAACAAGTAACAAGTAACAAGTAACAAGTAATTAAGTATTGATTCCTCTATTCCCCTAGAAAAGCCCATGACTACTATCACCCGCAACAAAAAATCTGTAGCTGTTAATCCTCTCAAGCAGAGTCCTCCTCTGGGTGCAGCCTTAGCTTTCTTAGGACTAAAAGGAATCGTGCCTTTGTTTCATGGTTCTCAGGGCTGTACGGCTTTTGCCAAAGTGTTGTTGGTAAGGCATTTCCGCGAAGCGATTCCCTTAGCAACTACTGCCATGACTGAGGTGACTACAATTTTAGGGGGCGAGGAGAATATCGAACAGGCTCTTTTAACTTTGGTAGAAAGTGCTAAACCAGATTTAATTGGGTTGCTAACTACGGGGTTAACGGAGACACGGGGAGATGATATGGACGGTATCCTGAAGTCGATTCGTAAGCGACATCCCGAACTAGATTATCTACCAATTATTTTTGTTTCCACTCCCGATTATAAAGGGGCGTTACAAGATGGTTATGCGGCTGCGGTTAAGTCTATTGTGGCTACTGATTACGGTACACCCGTAGAGACAAAACAGACAACATTACAAAAACGGGTGACAATTTTAGCCGGTTCTCTACTATCCCCTGGAGATGTTGAGGAAATTAAAGAAATAGTCGAGGCTTTTGGTTTAAAACCCTTGGTTATCCCCGATTTATCGGGTTCAGTAGACGGACATTTAGATGACGACTACAACAGCAAAACTCCTGGTGGTACTTCTTTATCAGAGTTACAGCAATTAGAGCGATCGCTTTTTACCATTGCCATAGGGGAAAGTATGGGTGCTGCTGCGTCAACTTTAAAGCAGAAATTTGGTACTAACTATGAAATAATACCTCGTTTAACAGGTTTGGGGGGAGTAGATAAGTTTATTTGGCTGCTGGCACAAATTGCTAGTTATAAAACTAATGAGACTAATGATTGGCAATTTAAACCCCAAATCCCCGAAAAATATCAACGTCAACGTCGTCAACTACAGGATGCGATCCTAGATACCCATTTTTATCTCGGTGGTAAAAAGATTTCCTTAGCTCTAGAACCCGATTTACTCTATCAAACCAGTTGGCTATTAAAAGAGATGGGAGCAGAAATTCAAGCTGCTGTCACTACTACTAAGTCTCCAATACTTAAAGAATTGCCTTTTGAGAAGGTAACTATTGGAGATTTAGAAGACTTAGAAAACTTAGCTCCTGGTTCAGATTTAATTATTACTAATTCCCAGGGAAAAGGTCTGGCTAAAAAGCTAAATATTCCTCTATATCGTATGGGTTATCCCATCTATGATCGCCTGGGTAATGGTTCGCGTTGCTTAGTGGGATATAAAGGTTCGATGCAGTTTTTATTCGATCTTGGCAATATTTTTATTGAATTAGGGCATTAGGGAATAGTTGTTAGTCGTTAGTTAATTGGAATTTATAGCTTCCTGGTTATTGGAGGAGAGGTAAGGACAATGAATCAAGCTTTAGTATTAGAAAAACCGCCACTGTTAAACACACAGTCAAATAAACTTAAACATCCTTTTCTACAAGAATTAATCAAACAAATACGTTTGGTTGATACTCTTAGTCAATATCGCGACTGGTCTAACGAATTACTGATCGAGCAACTACTTATTTCTCTAGATAAAGAAGAACAGTCAAACAAAAATCTTAATCTCGATCCTCTTAATCAGCTTCTTACTAATGCTTTTTACAATGCGATGGGATCAATTATTGAGCAAAGGTCAGGACATCCCACAGAAACTTATGTTCACTTAAGAAATAAAGAATTTAGTTCGGCAGTTATTTCTTGTGGCGGAGTTTTAGTTTTGTATTCTCTGATTTGGGGCTATCAAAGTTTTGGTTTTCTATCTATGCAAGAACTAATTGAATCAGCGACAACGAATATTAATAATGCTGTTACTAAGGCAAGTCACTATTTAGATTTTTAGTTTTTTGTTCTTTATACCACAAGGGCATAACATCTTTTGTTATTGGTAGCTAACAACTAACGACTAACGACTAATAATTTGTATTTTGGAGATTAAACAAGATGAAAGTCGCTTTTACTACCCAAGATAATGTTCATATTAATGCTCACTTTGGTTGGGCAAAAAAAGTCGATGTTTATGATGTCTCCGCTGAAGGTTATAACTTTCTAAACACAGTTGAATTTAGCGGAAATCTCAAAGAAGATGGCAATGAAGACAAGTTAGTTCCCAAAATTAATGCAGTTGCCGACTGTACGATCGTTTACGTTTCGGCGATCGGAGGCAGTGCTGCATCTCGTCTTTTGAAAAATAAGATTACTCCCCTAAAAGCTGAAAAGAAAGACGATCAAATTACTGATGTTCTTGATAGCTTGGTCAAAACATTAGGCAATCCTCCTCCCTGGTTACGTAAAGCTTTAGGGCAAAGAACGAAAAGCTTTGATTTTGATGATGAAGAGGAATGACACTAAGTAATAAGTAACGAGTAACGAGTAACGAGTAACAAGTAATAACTCAATACTACCCACTACCTACTACCTACTACCCACTACCCACTACCCACTACCCACTACCTACTACCCACTACTCACTACCCACCAAAAATCATGACTACTACAACTACTACTACTGAAACTACCAGCATTGTTGAAGAAAGTACTTTTCTTAAAGAATTAGTTCTGCAAGTACGCGCTCAAGATCATTATGGTGTTTATCGTACTTGGAAAGATGAATTAGTGCTCGCCAATTTTGTAGTTAGCAGAGAAAAGAAAAGCAAAATTTCTGTTGAAGGGGATGTCGATCCCGCTACTCAGTTAAGGATTCTTTGTTTTTATCGAGCGATCGCAGTTTGTATCGAAAAACAAACAGGTAAACTCTGCCAAGTTGTAACCGATCTTTCCCACGAAGGCTTTGGTTGGGCAATCATTTGGACGGGTCGTTTAATCGTATTGTCTCGTACTTTGAGAGATGCTCAACGGTTTGGCTATCCTTCTCTTAAGAAATTAGCTGCTCAAGGTGAAAGATTGGTGGAATCGGGTTTAAAGAGTATTGAGAAGTTTCCTAATGCTGCCGATGGCTAAATCAATTATTAATTATCAATTGAAAAATGGTTCAAACTACTACTACCAAACCAACTCCAGAAGCTGTTGCCGAGTTGAAGAAAAAAGTTAGACGGCTTAACAGTAAAGCAGGTCAAATGAAAATGGATCTACATGACCTTGCCGAAGGTTTACCCACAGATTACGAAAAACTAATCGAGGAGGCAACTAAAACCTATGAGATATTTAGTCAATTGACTGAACTCAAACAGCAGCTAAAAAATTGGGAAGCACAGTTGCAATAAATTGATTCTCAACCTCGAACAAAACTATTGAAATATTTTAGGAGTGAATTAAATGACCGTGGCTGAAACTACACCAAGAACTCTGACAGCATTCCAAAACCTGACTGATGCGGAAGATTATTTACAATTTTTTGATATTGAATATGATCGCGATTTTGTAAATATCAATCGCCTTCATATTTTGAAAAAGTTTTCTGTCTTGATTAATGAGGTAGATGCTGCTTTTCCTGATGTTGATGAAACCGAAAAACTAGAAAAGTACAGTATGGCTTTAGAAGAAGCCTATCAGGTGTTTCTTACTTCTAGTCCCCTAGAAACTAAGTTGTTTAAAGTATTTCAAAGCAAACCGAAAAACTTTGTTTCTCTAGATGAGCTTAGTAAAAAAACAGAGGCAAAATAATTGTCGAATGACAAACAACAGAGGTAAATCATGCTGACACCAAAAGAACTAGAACGCTATAGCCGACAAATTCAGCTGACCGACTTAGGAGAATCAGGACAAAAAGCCTTGAAAAATACTACTGCTTTGGTTTCTGGAGTAGGTGGTTTGGGCGGTACTGTGGCTCTTTACCTAGCAGTTGCTGGTATTGGTAAGTTGATTCTAGTTCGAGGTGGCGAGTTACGTCTGGACGATATGAACCGTCAGATTTTGATGACGGATGACTGGGTGGGTAAAACCAGAGTTACAAAAGCTCAAGCAACCCTAACTCAGATTAACCCCGATGTAGAAATTGAAGCGATCGCCGAATACATCAATCCTGATAATGTAGACGCTCTCGTGCAGCGTTCTGATATTGCCCTCAGTTGCGCTCACAACTTCCCCGAACGAGATTTGCTTAATGCAGCCTGTGTCCACTGGAACAAGCCCATGGTAGAAGCGGCCATGAATAGTATGGAGGCTTATCTCACTACTATTGTTCCAGGTAAAACCCCCTGTCTTTCCTGTCTCTTTCCCGAAAAACCTGACTGGGATCGTCGAGCTTTTGGCGTACTCGGCGCAGTTTCTGGCACTCTCGCCTGTATGAGCGCCTTAGAAGCTATCAAGCTGAT
>JAAUYH010038442.1_pt1 | contig 10442 bp, 6 predicted proteins | sample 7278061 | NCBI WGS metagenome assembly JAAUYH01 (sample SAMN14350203, study PRJNA611818) | marine sediment metagenome | isolation source: surface marine sediment (0.6m) | place: French Polynesia: Moorea | collected 2018-08 | reverse complement strand
GGGACGTACCTGATCGCGGCCAAACAGCCAAATTGTAAACGCTGAAACAAAGCCTTTCATTGGTTGCAATTCTGGCAGTCTGGCAGTCTAGCATTTCCCGGATGCACCCACTACTCAATTTATACGGTACAGGCTTCTTTTTCGCCACATTATCTTTCAGCCGAGTACGGAAGTGGATAAGTCACTCCATAAGGACACGCAACTTGAGCGCGGTTTATGTTTGGCGTCTTTGAAACGAATCTACGAGCACACCTGAAGCAGGTATGTGATCTGGTATGCTATCGTAGTCCGTCCGTTGGCCAGGCTTCAGAGTGTAGGTGTAATCGCGCAGTAGTGTGCCGAATGTCGTTTTGACCATCATCTTCGCCATCGCAGCACCCACACAATAATGGGGTGAGCCTGGCGTCCCAAACGAAATCATCGCAGGCGGTTTCGAATTCCCTGCAAACCGCTCGATGTCCAAAGTGTTCGGATCGTGATACATCGCGGGGTCTCGTTGCGCAGCCTGATAGTCACACAAAATTATCGTGTCTTTCGGGATGTAATATTCAAGAATTTCGACGTCCTGAGCCACCTTCCGTGGCATAGAAGAGATTGGCGGATGAAGTCGGAGCATCTCCATCATAAACGACTCCAATAGTGGCATGTCTGACACAGTTTGTTCGTAGGTAACTGTTGTATCACGGTTTGCACCCGCAACAATTGCATCTTGTTCGGCAATAAGTTTCTCGCGCACGTCGTCGTTCAGCCCCAACTCAAGAGCGATACAGGCACTGAGGGCCGCCGCAGTAGAATAGCCCCCAAACCACAGATTCAACATCATTCGGCTGAGAGCCATTATAATCTCTTCGTCATTGTCGGCACCTGGTTCAGTACTCAACGAGGAGTTGGCAATTAATATCAACAATACGTTCACTTCACCTGCGCGAATATCCTTCATTCCTTGTCTGGATACATCATCACCATATTCACGTAATCTCTCAATAACATCCGCTTGCGTAACTAGATAATCACGGACAACCTCTGATACGATGTCTATCACTTCGGAACGTGAACGTAGTCCTTTCTTCCATGCAGGGCCGATTTGCGGGGAGAAGATTGCAACTTGTACATCACTGAATAGGTCCCTTAGTTTGATACTTTTTTCACCATCCATATCAATGCCGGTTGTCAGCTCGATTATCACGGAAGTGAAACATACCGGAAACTCCGGTTGCAACTTAACAACCCCACTAGTCGCAACTTTCTCCATGAAAGCTTCGAGAGTTCTCGCAACACGACGTTGCACAAAACTGAAATAATGGGGAAACATCGCGGGAGAAAATGCAGGCGCCACACTACTCCGAAGTGAAGCATGTTTATCACCGTCATTAACAAGCATGGCATCGTGTCCGAAGAGGTCTTCAATTGGACCAAACGCGCCGTTTGAACGGAACAGCTCCGGATTCTTCATCACGTCAATCAGAGCCGCATGATCTAGGAGAAATACACGCTCACCAAGAAAGTAGTTGGTGGCGTAGATGGGTCCCAGGCGTTCACGCTTTTCATAATTTTCGGTGTGGGTGCCAAAAATCTTTTCAAGAAAGAAACCGACCCAGGGAACGCTTTTGTGTCTCGGCGGGGGTGGCGGTCGCTCAGATTCTGGTAAATTGGGTGGCAGAACTCTGTATGTTCGATTACTAGCTTTATCCTGAGTCTTGGATTCAGTAGCCCCCGCCTGTCCAGATGCCAATGAGCAGCGTGGAACTCTTCTAAGTGCGCGCGGCTTGAGATTGAAGCTGGAACCTGCGGTAAAGCAGAGGTCTCTCAACATGACGAACAATAGCGAGTGGGCTCGTCCCCAGACTCATGATCTCAAACATATTAATTATGCAGTAGATGTTCTGTCAGTGAACACCGTGCGTCACTGATATACAAACCTGTGGATGACGCAGAAAACCATGAATTCATTTTTACTCTTTTCCACTTTTTTATTGGACCGGAATTTTACGAGTGTTAGTGGTTACTCATTGCGTACTGGCTTAGTTCCAGTGCTAGACAAGATAAACATAGGTGTGTATTGAAGTACATTTTGAATAATGTAAGTCCTAATGGATCGATATTAGGCATTAAATGGGGAAGAGACATGTTGAACGCAGGTTGACAATGTCTAAACTTCCCAGAACAGTTGAGAAACAAGAGTTATTCCGCCTCTTTTGCCCATGAAAACGGAATTGTTTGGTTACGTCACCGAATGAGTGCCGTGAATTGAGCAGATTACCTACTCAGCTTTATCACTGGATAAGTCATGCTGATACAGTACGGTGCTCGAATGGAATGTAGAAACGAAATTGGAAAATGAGATCATTTTCTTCACTGTCCATCATTTGTAATGTGAAACCGCTCATACAACATGGCTAGCGACACTTGCGCTTAAATTTTGATAAATCTTAAGAGCGGCATCATTCGCTAGCAGTAATGTGTCGCGGCCGCGGCTCACATTTTTGAATATCTGAGTACTGTATCTCATGCACCATATACATCGTAGTGTCGTCACAGCTTTAACAGCTCACAAATCTAAGTGACATTCCTCAACTCCGCCACCTTTCACCCATTTTCCTAGAATATGGCCTCGGATAGAATGCAATGATTAGTGGCCACACCTGGGATTTTTTACTAGACGATTAAGTAATGACCAATTACATTGCATAGAATATTCCACCCCTGTCGAGATCCCGTGGGCCACTGCGCAAATGCTGCCTCTAAAACTACATTTCACGTACAACTGTAATACTACCAACCGCATCACTCGATCCACATCTCATTGCCCCATTCTCTCGACTTGCAAGATCCAAGAACTTAGTGTTGCAAATTTGCAGGGCTGTCTGTGAGAATTATGATGCTTCCAAATTCCTGTACCACATACTCCGAAATGCCCGCCTCTGTATCTCGCTTCTACGAGGATACTTAAGCCACACTGCCACCACGGTGCGCAATCCCAAACCTCTTTCCTGGCGCCACCCACCACACCAGAATGGCATTCGCAGCACCGAGTTTCCTGCGGCTTCACAGCCGCGTTCCCATCACGCAGCGCAATGTGTGCGGCGCGCGCGCGGCACCGCGGATGACCATACAGAGGCAGCAGTGCGTATCGCTTTCGGAGGCCGTTGTGGCGGAGTCGCCAGCCATCGAGCAGATGGCGCAAAAGTATCTGTTTCCGATGCGCGACACGAACACGCAAGTGTTTTTCGATAACTGCGCCGACGAAGATAACACGCTGATCTTCGTGTTCGCGCAAGACAGACACGGGCTCATCCTCGATGTGCAGTCGGTGCTGAAGGCGTTGAAAGTGCACACAATTCGGCTGGCATCGGGCAACAATCAAGCGTTGCAGTTGGTGCTGGCTCGTTGCGAGGGCGAGTTACGTAGTATCCGAGGTTTAGGACTGAATCTACAGAACTGCACCGCCTTCTGGGTGCAGGATCTCGAAACCGGCTCGAAGCTAAGCACGCCGGAACGACTCGAACAAATCACCACGTGCATCAAGTTCGAACTGCAGAACGCACATCCGAGGCCTCGCCCCAGTGATCAGTCCGACTGGCACAGGGTGGTGGTGGAGAAGAACCACTTTGACCGATACACCGCCTACTCGGTGCAAACACGTGACCGACCCGGGCTACTTGCTGCGCTCACCTCCTCATTCGCTTCGCTTTCCATCGATGTGGCAAGTGCCTGCATCGGATCCTTTGACGGGCGCGCTGAAAACGTATTTATGGTTACGAAACGTGGGTTCAAAGAACCTCTGACCGAGGACGACACGCAGGCCGGATTAGAAGAGGTCATGCGTGCTCTGTTGCAAGTTGGGAAGCCAGACCTCGGCGAGACGCTATGGTACCAAACTCGCGAGGGACGTTCAATAATGGTGTCGGAGGCGGTATTCGTTGATGAAGTCAACAACGCCGAACTCTCCGGCTTCTCCAAGCATGAGACTCCTAACTTCCGTGGGCGACTACCTGGGACTCCTTACAAACCCGTTTCGTTGGAGTAACAACTGGGGGACACAACAATTACTAGTCATTTCTATCATTCACTTTTAGGGGGTTCCGTCACTTATCTTAAGAATCCGTTCGCTAACAACCGCGCCGGATATGTGTGGGTTAATTGTACATTACATTACAATAAAGGTTACACGCACTCTTGGCTTATTCGCCCACACGCAAAATCTCACTGAAAAGTCTACCCACCATTAGAGTGGACAAATAGTGCAAGATTTGAGTGGAGCCGTGTAGCCTAGTTGCTTTACCTGGTGGAAGAATCTTTGGGCCCTATCCACCTGAAGACGGAGACCAAACTCTTTTACCCTTGCTAACAAGAACCGAGATACAAGATGAAACGTTGCTTTATCTTTTCATCTATTCGCGGACTGCTGTCATTGTACAAAAAGCACACTCCGCAAAAATGGTTACAAAAAGTTGTTGGTTCAGTAAGGCTGCACCAAAATCGGGAGTAGAATAGTTAAAAGTCGTTGTTGGTTGTAGTTTGATCTGAAGAATAATCGTTATGGGAGTTTGCACTTAGCGAATTTTCCATGGCCGAGATGCTCGGCGTCGTTCTTAGACTTCTGTTGGTGTTTCTTCGCCCACTGCACACATTCCGCGTGGAACAAGTGCCGTTTCAAAGAAACCTGAGTCAAGATGCCAAAATGTTGGGAATAATTTTAGATGGGACTCCGCTCACCAATGCACGAGTGTCCGGGAACGATCTTAATCTTGTTCCCATTCTGCCGTCGCGCTCAATGATGTACGGGTACGGGAGCAAGTGGCTTGTCATTGTGGTTGTTTTGGTGTCACGATATTGTTTCCAGTTTCGCTCCGCTATTTCGCGAAGTGTATGCATACACTCGATGCTGCCAGGGTCTTCAAGCGCTTCAGGGAATCGCAATGGTCCGTTAGGGTCGACCCCAACCGCGTGTTCAGCCCAAAGTCGTTTCCGGAAACGGGCGACTTCACCTTGAGGTAGCCGATTTCCTTCGTACACATGTTCGGGTTGAAACATTCCAACTGCGAGTTCCGTGTCTCGAAAACCACTCATCGATCGTTCGTTGATGTTACTCGAACCAGTCATTACAATCTCGTCATCAACAATTAGCAATTTCGCATGTTGATAGATTGGCGCACGTCGAGAGTGCGCTAATATGTCCTCATCCAATGTTTTCGGTTTCGAACCAAAGGACGATAAGCGACTTACCATCCTTGAACTGAAACGGGACGCCATACTTCCAACGCTAGATTGTGACGCCGAAGCTGATGAGTGGTTCGATGCAAAACTGAGATTACTCGTCGATTGGTGAGATTGACTAGAGCGACTTGGCATCGGTGGGGTATCAGTTGATGAAGTATTCGGATCCAAAGCGGAGGGTTCCAGTGCCTCACGAGTTCCTAAGCAGAAAAAGGAAAGATAATCAGTGGGATGTGCATCTTTCAAATCAGCTGTCGCAATAGCCTCGCCGATTGTTTTGAACATCATTTGAATCGTTCTGAACTGGAAAAACAAGATCTGTTGCACAGAACTCTCGTTTGCCAGCCCTTCCGGCCACATAGGAATGACGACGTACACTCGAACTGGATTGCCAGTAGAGATCCCCCGCGCAATTTTCAGGGCTAGCTCTTGAGGAATGATGTTAGTGGCGTCCTTGTGATTGTTCATTAACCACTGATCTGAGCTTCCAATGAAGTACTGTTGTTCAATGTATATGAATCGTTGCGCAGATCGAGTATAATGCACGTACGCATGGTGGATGGACCGATCGATATATCTTCCTTTCTTCGTCTCAAGCCGTCTCACGGTATCTCGTCCGAAAATCGCAGAACGTTCATCAATGCTACGAAAAACCTGACATGTCCACGCCTCCGGATGTAACAGAGAGCCATCGACAATATCCTTGTCACCCCGTACGTTGTAAAGGTGAGAATGCCCCAGGCCCTGCCTTCGCCAACGTTCTTCGAAACAGGTGACCAAGTCAAGCACAACTGGACCCGTTATCATTGCTGCAGTGTCGTGCCAAGGCTCACGTGGACCATGTGTCTGGTTAACAGCGAACATAGCATTGTGAAAGTCATTCAAATGCTCGCCTTTGAGTGTTCCAAATAGCGAATGGCGGGGCGTGTCCCAACGGCCATATGTGAGGTCGAGTCCTCCCACGAATGCTGCGAGCTGGCGGGAACGTGGCGAAATCACAGTCTTTGTTTTTGGTACATCATATGCAGGGATGTCTGCGACAACCATTTTCTCGTGAAAAGTGAACATGGTCGGGACAAGTGGCGCCTTCACTAGCCGTCCAGCGCGACCAATTCGAGGTACGACGGCGGCTTTCACTCGCGTATCTTTGAAAAACGTTCTTGTTATCTCGTCTTTCGTGTTCATTAATCCCTGCGATCGGAATATAACTTTGTTTGTGGACAAAACCTCGTCCCACACCAGCAATAGAACCGCGACACCTTCATCCGCTTTCCTTATCAAAAGATCGCCGAGACTCAGCGTATTCGCATCAGGGTCCTCTTCGATCTCGTCTTTGCTTCTCCTCAGCAGCTCAAGAGTTGTGTCTACAGACCAACCAGCGATGTATATCATCTTTTGAGCATTCAAAATCACATTGTATATCTCTTCAAAGTAGTTGAAAGCTCTTTTCCGAACACGAGAATCGCCTAGCGCACGTCGTGGAGTGCCATACAACTCGTCACTGCTGCCTGGTATATGAATGACAGCGTCAGGAGGGCAGTGCGCATCTTGAAATAGTTGTACATGGCAGTTGGATACCGGCTTAAAGTAAGTGGCGGGCACGGCGGAAGAGGGAGATTGCGCTAAAGAGTCAACAGGATAATAGCGGATCTTAATCTTGATGCGGCCACGATTTTTGGGATCATTCGAGATAATGCCAGACTTTCCAGTCAATCCAGCCAAAGGCATCCAACCATCAACAACGCCCCAAAGCACGCGCTCAGCCTTGATTCGCACAGTTCCCAGACCTTTGTGACGAAGCCAGTCTTTTCGTTGGTCAGGCTGAGTTGAAGAGCGTACAGTAACGGCAAGATAAGAAACCACGGTAGCGACATCAACGGATTGAAAGTGACCCCACTTGGGCTTGTCAGTATTGTAAGCGCATTGGGTTTTGACAATACGTTTCGGTGGACGCGGTAGATGTTCTAAACTGACAACGACATAAGGATTGAGGACAGAATGCATTGTAACAGCGCGCGCAAGCTTTTCACGAGTCGAACGAGACTCTTCAACCCACAACTCCTCGGCCTCCTCGATACAAACTTCGATACGGCCATGCAGAAGAATACCGGACACCAGGACCATTACGAGAGTGGTGGCACAGCAAAGCCGAGGCGCACTTTCGACGAGCGCGCGGTGGGGGACCAATAGCGTCAAGAAGGGCTGATGGGTCTTGCGATGGCGGTGACGACTGTGATGGTGATGCGGCGCGGCACATCCCAGATAATCGAATGCTGAGCAACGCGAGGGTGGGAAGAGGGTGTGATGAAGTATTCGATGAATTGAAGATTCAAAGTGAATAAATTTCGTATACGGAAGAATATAAGCGAATAAAAAATGACCAAGTCACAATTGTATGGGTGTATATATGTATGTCGATGGTTGATGCGGTGGGAGAATTTGAGTTCGGCGAACCCGCACACACGATGGAATATCAAGAAAGCGTTGATGGAATGGTACGAATCGTGAAATAGTCGCCGCCAATTGATTGCGAGTTGAGAAAGAAAAGTGATTTTCAAAATACAGCACGGCACCCTAGCTTGATCAATCGAAAGGACTTTCCCCACTGTAACAGCTCTTTTCCTATACACTCGTCCCACTTGTCTGCATTATTTTGAATCGAATTACCCTCAAGACACGTCACTGGGCATTGCGAAGAGAACAACCGCGGCAGATTCTAAGACGACTGTAGCGAATCGGGGTCGTTCCGTGGATTATTCGAATTGCTTAGTTGGAAAACAAATGTTTCTGTGACGAGCTGTTACAGCATGTAAACAATGCCACAGAACTGTCCAGTCCTGTACCGGTCCTGTACAGTACAGAAATACAGTACGGTATATGGGCGACGACATTTTTGTCAATCCATCAAATGCTTCATGATCAAAGCTCCAACACTGCGCTTTGTTTCATTTAACAGCTTCAAACTTCTCATACACCCTGCGTATTTTAGTGCAGGAATTCTCCAAATTGTCTGTCTGCCATCCTGATTTTCTACTCTGCAGTACATGTCGAACATACGATACTGTACGTATTGTGGGGTTGTGACAGCATGGGGTCAATTCGTAGGAAATGCCAAATCTTCCTGTGTAGCACTACTGTACTGTACACTACCGATTGGCTCGGCGATACAGCAAAACAGTGAATCCTGATTGTTAAGGGTTACAGTATTCTGAATGCTTATACGAGAAACGAGACGAGAAATACTGTACAGTACTGTAGAAATTGCAATGGAGAGGGCATCGAGAGACCACTGTAATCACGCCACTATTTCCTGTAAAAATTGTGCAGTATGATTCAGAGGAATTCGTATTGCCTGCTTTTCCTTTCAACCAGCACTGCTCGTAATTTTTTGTGATATTATACGTCGCACGGTATTCATAGAAAAGTTGTCATTTGGTTTTATTTTATTTCAGATCGCACGAACAATTTCACATACAGTAATCGAGCAACTGATAGAGTACCGGTAACTCTGTTTCGTTTGCTTAACACTTACGGATCAGGCTCCTGAATATTTCGTCTAGACGGTACTTTGATGTGATACGATCTCCCCCGAGCGACCACATGACACCTTCAGTTCTGCCACTTGGTGTTTCACACCACGAGTGTAACGTCCTTCGTGTATCACTGTCCTACTGTTCATACAAAAACTTCATTGACTGTGATCATCTACAGTACTCCTGTATCTATTTCTCTAGACTGCAGCTGACGTGTGAGCTGTGGAATAGGTGGGAGAAACCAATTGCAATATTGTCGAAGAGTAATCTGTTGGTACTGTACACAAAGTTAACTCCTACCCTAGGCTCTACAGGAAAAGTACAAGACTGTGGGCATACCGCTAGCGCTGTAGTACTGTACTTGTACATGAGACGCGTTGTAGATGGGCTACTCCAAGATATATACGGTACTCACATTATGGAATTGTTTGTGCCAAGTGCTATTACAGGAACATTGTTCCAGGAACTACAAAATTCCGACAGAACTGCTGCAGACTCCGTGTTTCGCAAAATGGGTGTCGTTCCCTAGCTAGGCGTCCGAGTACTTAGTACGCCGCTTTATTAGTGCGCATTTGTAGAATGAAACGAATACAGCCCAGAGAATATTTGCGGTTGTGCACTAATCAAGCAGTGTATAACTACTTGCAAACCTAGCTAGGGAATAGTGCATAAATACTACACCGTTACACAGTACGTACGGTGAAAGCCTGTGTGAGTGGACGGCCTTCACACTCTCTCACAGTACAAAAATGGAAAGTGATAGTGGGATGGCAACGGGTAGGTGACCTTCTACTGTTGAGCAGTACGATAGGCGTCGTTTATCGATTTCACAACTGTATCCGAGTGATATTATTCAACTGTTATCTGAATAGTTGGATAGGCTTGAAATATAGTCAATGAAGTCCAAATAATGAGTACTTAAACGTTAGTTCAAAGGGACTCCAATCGAGCTAACTGATGAATGGTGCATTCCCATGTTTGTCTTTTATTCTTTATTGTCAGGATTGAACTGAGAACACATTTGTGCTCCCAAGAATTCTGGAAATAATACTCAGCAGCTTCGCTACTGCTTTAAATGTATTGCTCGTTGGAAAAATTTCAGGTCAATTACAATACATCACACTATCCTCATGTGATTAAAATTAAAATATACCCACGAATTTATAAGGTTCCTAAAACCAGAGTCATCATGGCACGTATGCAAGATCCGAAATGTGTTTAAATGAACAGAGCAGAACTATTGCTGTTTCATACTTCCATATTGAGAAACGCTTAAGATTGACTGACTTTCCTAAATCAAGTATTATCGACAGCGCATACTAAATGGGTCTCAAATACATTTAAACCAATTGTCACCAATTTAGCAAGTACCTTGCACTCAATCATATCATTAATAATTACAGTATTTCCTACCCCGTTATGCGCCATATGCGATAGACAATTTGTAAATGCCTAGGGGTGAGACAAGCAATAGTTCACAGAGCACTGCGGTAATGTCGGAATGAGAAAATTGATCCAAAGACGTGCTCAGTCTTCGTAATAATCATCCCTGTAGTGAGATTTCAACTTGTATGAAGCAAAATGTGACGATTATGCTGAGCCTGCTGTGCTGTAACAGCTCATTACTGTCTACTTATCATATTATTCTACCTAATTATGACAACGCATGAAATATGATTAAGCTATCGTTAT
>JAAUYH010179882.1_pt1 | contig 10443 bp, 9 predicted proteins | sample 7278061 | NCBI WGS metagenome assembly JAAUYH01 (sample SAMN14350203, study PRJNA611818) | marine sediment metagenome | isolation source: surface marine sediment (0.6m) | place: French Polynesia: Moorea | collected 2018-08 | reverse complement strand
CTACATTAATGCCTCTTGGACTTTGCATGCCGATCTTATAGCAGAATACGTTTGTCGACTAATTAATCACATGGACGACATCAGATGCCGCCAGTGTACACCACACTTAAGAGATGAAGACCGCAATATGTCGGCACGACCTTTTATTGACAATTTCTCCTCTGGTTATATACAGCGATTGATGCACTTGTTCCCGAAACAGGGAAACCGCGAACCTTGGATAAACTCGCAAAACTACCAACACGACAAAAAAATACTTCGTCATGGAGCGATCGACGACGGCGTAATGGTTTTCAGCAATCCTATTTCGACAGTTGGTAAATTGTGAATTGACGTAATCTTAAAAAGAAGGCAACAGATATAACATCCTTTTACTGATTACTCTTGACTGTTAATAGGTAAAGTAAATTTAAAAGTGCTACCTTGACCGAGTTTGCTTTCGACTTTTATTGTGCCGCCATGTTTTTCGATAATGTGACGGCAGATAGCTAAACCCAAACCAGTGCCGCCTTTTTTACGAGAGTCGGAAGCATCTACTTGCTGAAAGCGTTCAAAAATCGTCTTTTGTTTATTATCTGGTATTCCCCTACCCCAATCTCGAACCGTAAATAAAACTCGATCGCCTTGTGGCTCAGATGTTATCAGGATTTTACCGCCAGGAGAAGAGAACTTAATTGCGTTGCTAATCAGATTAGTCAAAGTTTGTAAAATGCGATCGGGATCGACCCAAAGATCGATGGCAGTAACTTCTGTTTCGATGGTTATGCGGTCTTGTTGAGCTATGGTACTCATAGTGGATACTGCTTGCTGAATTAAATTAGCATTATTGCAATGTTGTCTAACAATAGTTTCTCGACCGAATTCCATTCTTTCTAAATCCAGAACATCATCAATCAGGCGAATTAATCTGTCTGTATTGCGCAGAGCAATATCAATCATTTCTTTGCCTCGTTCAGAAAAATTGCCTAGATGTCCTGCGGCAATTAGTTTTAAAACTCCATGTATAGAGGTCATCGGGGTACGCATTTCATGACTAGCAATGGAGACAAATTCGCTTTTCATTTGCTCGATCGCTTTGCGTTCGGTAATATCATCCATCATGGCAAAGAATCCTTTTACCTCTTTGTCTTCGTCAAGATCGGGAATATAAGTGGCATTTACCCAACGTTCGAGTCCGTTATTATTGATGGATTGAATTTCAAAGGTAACAGCTTGTCCCGATAAGACGGTTTTAATGTAAGGAAGCATTTTTTGATAGTTAATTTCTCCTACCACATCTCTGACATGAAGTCCCGGAAATTCAGCACGGGGTTTATTAAACCAGGTTTCATAAGTTTGGTTATTATAGCGATAACGCTGTTGGTTATCAATGTAGGCAATTAAAATTGGCAAGGCATCGGTAATTAATTTCAATTGTTCTTCGCTGCGACGGATGGTTAATTCTGCTTGTTGGCGTTCGGTTACATCTTTAAGCATCACCGTAAACAGTATTCCATCTCTCACTTGTAGTTTAGAAATAGAGGCTTCCGCGGGAAATTCTTCGCCATTTTTACGCCTACCAAAAACATTACTGCTGCGCTCTGCCATAGTGCGAGATAATGAGGCTGAATTAGCAAAATCCTTGACATATTGGCGGTGTATCTGACGAAAAGCTTGAGGGAGCAAAATATCTAAAGACTGTCCCATTACTTGCTCTGCTTTATAGCCAAAAATCTTTTCTGCACCTTGGTTAAACAGTTGAATATGTTGCTGTTCGTCGATGGAAATGATTGCTTCATCGGCATTATCTAAAATACCCGCTAACTTTTGCTGATTTTCTCTCAAAGCAGTTTCGGTTAACCGACGCTCGGCAATTTCTAACTGTAGCTGTTGATTAGTACAAGTTAACTCATTGGTGCGTTGTTCAACCAATTCTTCTAAATTATCTAATAACTGTGCTTGAGATAGTGCCACGCCAATTTGGTCGGCTAATTGCTGTAGTAGTTCTATTTCGCTATTGTGCCATTGACGGGTGTTAGTACATTGGTGAGCCACTAACAAACCTTTGAGAGATTTATGACTGAGAATGGGAACTACCAGCTTGGCTTTAACTGCAAATTGTTCGAGTAATCTGGTTACTGCTGGTGGAACTGTAGCATCGGTGATGTCAGATATCGCCAGTACTTCTCCCTGATGATACCCTTCTAAATATCCACCCATCAGTAAAGGATCGGCTAGTTCGTAATCCAGCATCGAAGGCAAGTCGGGAAGTATCGCTTCGCTAATGGGTTTAGCTGTACCATTGGCTTGTAGTTGAACGATGATAACGCGATCGCAAGCTAGTAAATGCTGTACTTCGGTAACAGTGGTTTGCAGTATGGTTTCTAACTCAATAGACATCCGAATTTTACGGGTTACTTCTGCCAGCAATTGAGTTTGTCGATACTGATATTCTAGTTTATTTAATACTTGACGCTGTTCGGTGACATCAATTCCTGTGGTAACAATAAATTCGACTTTTCCGTCCTCATCAAATAAAGCCGTATTTGACCAAGAAACTAGATGGCGGCTACCATCCTTAGCTAACCAGTGATTCTCGTAATGATTGATTAGTTGTCCGTTTAATAATCGCTCGAATACAGCTCTAACGGCTGCTTTTTCCTCTGGCAAAATTAAAAAATCCCAGACTTGTCTGTCTGCAACTTCTGAAAAAGTATAGCCCGTGATTTTTTCGCAGGTACTGTTAAATCTAATTATCCCTCCCTGTCGGTCTAAAACCGCTACTAAAGCCCCTACAGTATCTAAAATCGCTGTGGTGAAGTCTCTTTCTTGTTTGAGTGACAATTCTGCTTGTTTGCGATTGCTGATATCCCTAGCGGCGGCGTAAATTGTTTGTTCTTTTGGATAAGGAACAGCCGTCCATAACAACCAACGGTAAGAACCATTTTTAGTACGATAGCGATTTTCAAAGGAGATGGTTATATTACCTGTTTGTAAACTAGCTACTTCAGCTATGGTTGCAGCGCGATCTTCTGGATGAACGAAGTTAATAAATGGTTCTGCTAGTAATTCGGTATCAGTAAAGCCTAAAGCCTTAGCAAAAGCAGGATTGATCCGTTTAAAATAACCATCTAAACCTGCGATACAGAGCATAGTTGGAGCGATAGCAAAAAACCTTTCTAGCTCTGCTTGTGCTTGTTGGCGTTCGGTAACATCTCGTAAAATTGCTAGATGACGATGGGGCAGAAAATTGGCGATCTCTGAATATTCAACTTGTTTAACAGTACCATCAGTTAATAAAACCTTAATTTCGCCAGTTTTTGCTCCTGTTTGCCAAAAACTATAGGATTGCTCCCCAAGATTGTCAGTTTCTGAAACCAGAAAATCTTGAACGGAACGATTTAATAAATCCGATGGAGGTAACTTAAAAAATTTGCTACTTGCAGCATTGATTTTAATCAATTTACCTTCATCATTAACAATAATTATCGGGTCGAGTACTCCATCGAATATGGCTCGTAGCTCTTCCTCACTCCTTTTTAATAAAGCCTGAGATTGTGTATGTTCTTTAATTTTCTGTTGTAGCGCGCTCTTGACTCGTACCAATTCAGCCGTTTGAATGCTGACTTGGGTTTCTAAGTTGGTATGAGCTTCTTTTAACGTAGGTGCTAAATTTTCTTGAGCGTTAACTTTTGTTGGCAAACTGGGCTCTGTCTGTTCTAGTTTTTGGGTTTGTACTTCTAAAGTTGTTTCTAATTCTTCAACTCGATCTAACATTGCCATCGGAGCGAAAAATTCTAACAAACTCTGTTGAGTAATCACCCCCTGTAATTTATCTTCCTCATCTAATATAGGTACATACTCCAAACCATGCTGACGCAACCAAGACCAAACAAAACCAATATTCTCGCATTGCGATCGCTTTAAGCTCAATACTGGCTGAGTCATTACCCTCTCGATAGTTGTAGCTGATAAATCGACGTTATTCGCTACCGATCTAATTAAATCTTTTTGAGTAAAAATTCCTAAAACTGTTAATTCTGCAACTACTAAGGCATAATTGAAATGACAGTCTCGATTCATAGCGGCGACCGCATCCGATAGCAAAGTCTGTGGGGAGAACATCGGAGGATTATTGTCCCAGACTGCTTCTAAATTGGGTGAATCAAGCGATCGCCTTGACTGCTGCATTTTACATTATAACCAAGTTGGCTTTTAATCCTGAAAATAAGTTTAATCTTGAAAAAGATTGTAGCTCTTTGCTAATCAATCAACCAATAAAAAATCAAGACGATAGTTATTTTTAGTCTAATCAGAATTTCTTGGACACAGCGTATTATTTAACTTTCGTAACTTCGGTTTCTCTCATCCCTCACATTTTCCTCAGATTCTTGTTCTAAATTCTAAAAGTATCAATCTAGAGATGGTTCGAGAAAACCTTAAGGACATCTAAAATGTTAGACAAACTAATCAATTTTATGCGATCCGAGTTAGGAATTTCCGATAAGGCGATCGCCTTGGCTCAAAAATCCACAACTCCAGAGCCAAATATTTTACCAATAATTCTCTGGCAGTATGGAATACTCAACATAGAACAATTAGATCGCGTATTTGATTGGTTAGAAACAGTTTAATGGAGCAAGATCGATTGACATGAATATTGATACAGGATACATTTACTCTTTTGCCAATGCCAGTCTAACTCTTAGAGCGATCGAATATTTGCGTCAACAATCAAAAATACCTCTAGATTCGGTGGCAGTGATTAATCTAATCGATCGCTGGCTGGTCAAAGTGAAGTTGAAATATACTATTCCTTTGAAATTAGCCAAAGACATCCGAGCTTTTTTGAATGAAATTGGTATGCCCCACGAGCCATCAACCAGAGTTAATATGGCTCTACAAAAATTAGAAGCGGGAGCATCTCCTACTGAAGTGATGAATCGCTATCAAGTAGTAATAGTGGCTCATGGTAAGCCAGAAAAAGAAGAGATTGAATGTTTCCGCAAAGCAATAGTGGAAAGATTGGGCTATTGTCCGCAGAATATGGCTTAACCTTCGGTTAGTTATTAGTTGTTGAATGAATTAGCTTAATGAGCATTCATCCCCACACTGTACTGCGGAGCAGTACAGTGTGGGGATGAATGCGAGTCAAGATGTTGGTTTATCCTGATTCTCTATATATTTCCTAAGTGTTGAAATGGTTACCCCTCCGCACGAAGCAAGGAAATAGCTACTATTCCAAACCACTTTCTTCTCATAGTAAGTTTTTTCTAGTTCGGGCAAAAATTCTTGTCTTAATTTTCTGCTAGAAACACTTTTTAAGCTATTAACCAACTTACTCAATTGTATTTCTGGATGGTATTGAAACAGTAAATGAACATGGTCTGCTTCTCCATTAAATTCAACTATCTTACAGTCCCATTTGTCTAATAAAGACTCAAACAATTCATGAAGTCGCTCAATCATAGATGCAGTTAAAACTTTACGCCTGTACTTGGTAGTCAAAACTAAGTGTGCTTTTAAGTCAGATACGGAACGCCCTCTAGAAACAAAATCTTTCTTCATGAAAGGAATTAAAGAATATGTTATTATCAGTGTAGTCCAAAATAAAACGCTGACTTTGATTTATAACTACCAGTACCGACTAATACCAACTACGGAACAGAAGCTAATACTTAATGATTGGCTTCGGATTTGTCGTTACTGGTACAACAAACAACTAGGCGAAAGATTTGACTGGTGGGAACGTAATCGCAACTACACTGATAGATGTCCCTTAATCTGTCATTTGCCAGAACTAAAAGATAAGCCTGAGTTTTACGGACAAAAAAAACAACTACCAATCATTAAGCAAGATTTGGTTAAAGTTGACTGGAGTGGAGAGTTGCTAGATGTTTCATCTGTTCCATCTCAAACTTTACAAGAGGTGTGTAATAGAGTCAAACTGGCTTTTAATCGTTACATAGCTGGAGATAAAAATGGTAAACGTAGTGGGAAACCCAGATTTAAGAACACCGCTCGTTTCAGGTCAATGGTTATGAGCGGAGCAAAGCTACATTCTTGCTCTGTAGGTGGTAAATTTCTTTATATTTCCTTACCTAAGCTCGGATTGATCAAGCTACGCCATCATCGCTCGATTCCAGATGGAGCAAACCTTAAATCAGTTCAGATAATCAAGAAAGCTGATGGTTGGTATATCAATCTTCGACTACAAGATGATACCATTCCTGATTTTAAGCCAAATATAACTCCTACTTGGGATAATTCAATAGGAATGGATGCGGTACTTCATGAAAATGATTATCTGGCAATCTCAGAAGGGTTTAAATTACCTAGCCTTAAGTCATTTCGTAAGTCAAAAGGTGAGTTGGCTAAAGTATCAAAACATAAGTCTGTTAAGAAAAAAGGTAGTAAGGCTAGACGCAAACTAGCAAAAAAAGAAGCCAGAATACATCAACAAATAGCTCGTTCCAGAAAAGACCATGCTTACAAGACTGCCCATGCGCTCCTGGCAACGGGCAAAAAAGTTTTCTTTCATGAAAAACTTAATCTAGATGGATTAAGAAGAAAAAATAAGCCAAAGCAAGACCAGACAGGGAAATATTTACCCAATGGTCAGTCAGCCAAATCTGGATTAAACCTTTCCTGGGCTGACGCTGCATTTGGGCAATTTTTCAATATACTAGCGTTCAAAGCCGAAAAAGCTGGAGCGTTGGTCATTCCAGTTAACCCCCAATACTCATCACAGTTGTTATCCTACAAGGATGAATTTGTCTTTACTGATTGTAGTATCAGAGAATATTGGGATGAAGAATTAAATCTCTTAATTGATAGAGACATCAATTCGAGTCTCAACACCAAAAGACTTGGGCTGGGCTTGTTCCCAAGTATAAAACGCCGTAAAGGGAATCCCGTGGTAGTTGCTTCTACTACTAATAGTACCTTGAAGGAAGTTCTGCTAGTCCATAAAGTTTGGGCTACTCAGAAGCCTACGTCTGTACCGTCAGGTCAGCGTAGGTAAGTCACTGGTTTCAATCTACTAACAACTAATAACTAAAAACTTTTTTAAGCAACTTGTTCAATTGAAGCTAAAGGATCGGGAATAGATGTTGATGGTGCTTCAAATTCACCTTTGGCTACATATTCTAATCTTAGTTTTAACCAAGTAATAAACTGAGCATTAGTAGAAATTACCGCCGCCGCAGGTTGGGGAATTTTAGCTTTAATTTCTGCAAATTCTGGTGCTTCTAAAAAGGCTGGTTGTTTAATTAACCAAAAATCTTGTTCTTTATTTTGCTCTTTATAATTGCGAATTCTTTCGGCAATAACTTCTTCAAAAGGTTCTTCTTCTAATAAAAATTTTTGGCTGGCTACAACGTAATAGTAGGTAGTCATAATGATTACTCCTGTTTAAATTTAAAATTGGTTTTTTATTTAGCTAATAGCTGTTTCAAAATTCGCCTTTCATCGCCAGTTTCATTTCTCGTACCGCTCGTTCCATGCCGACTAAAACAGCACGGCTAATAATGGTATGACCAATATTTAATTCTTCCATATTGGGGATACAAGCGATTGGGTAAACATTCCAATAGGTTAAACCATGTCCTGCGTTGACTCTTAAACCCGACGCGATCGCGATTTCCGTTCCTGTCGTTAAATAGTCTAGTTCCTGCTTTCTGGTAGTTTCATTCCTAGCATCGGCATACTTACCCGTATGCAGTTCGATAAACTTAGCTCCCGTTTTAGCAGCAGCTTCTATTTGTGCTGGATCGGCATCAATAAACCAGCTTACAGGAATATCGGCATCCTGTAGTTGTTTTACCACTTCTGTAAAGCGATGGAGGTTAGCAACAAGATCGATACCCCCCTCTGTAGTAACTTCTTCCCGTTTCTCTGGAACTAAAGTTACATAGTTGGGTTTGATATCTAAAGCAATTTGCACCATTTCTTCTGTAGGTGCCATTTCTAAATTAAGATGAGTTCGCACTGTTTGCCGCAACAAGCGCACGTCTCTATCTTGAATGTGACGGCGGTCTTCTCGCAAGTGAACGGTAATTCCGTCTGCTCCTGCTAATTCAGCCAATACTGCCGCACCTACTGGATCTGGTTCTACGGTTCGTCTGGCTTGACGAATAGTAGCTACGTGGTCGATGTTTACTCCCAAGGTTAGCAAGTTCGATCTCTCCCTCACGGTGTCTTCGATACTAGAGGATTATGCTATCACCAAATAATGTTAGTTCGGAATAATATTATTTCCACGTAATAGTTAAATATATTCAGTCATCTTGGTTTTGTTAACCATCCTGACTACTATCTAATTGCCAAACTGTAACATATGCGCCGTATTTCAATTGTGTTCAGGTAGAACGATCTTTTGCCTGCCTTATTTGTAGTACGCTCGACACTACGACAAGTTGTACTATTTTCAAGATATCCCGAAATCAAATAAGCCAAATAATGCGATCGGGGTTAATTTAATAATTGTTTATTCCCCTAAAGCGATCGCTTTTTGAATTAATATTCTTTCCACGTAATAGTTAAAAATCTTCAGTCATCTTAGTTTTGTTAACGATCCTGACTACTATCTAATTGCCAAACTGTAACATATTTGCCGTATTTCAATTGTGTTCAGGTAGAACGATCTGTTGCCTGCCTTGTTTGTAGTACGCTCGACACTACGACAAGTTGTACTATTTTCAAGATATCCCGAAATCAAATAAGCCGAATAATGCGATCGAGGTTAATTTAATAATTGTTTGTTGCCATAGAGCGATCGCTTTTATTGATTAAATTATTAGTCGATCTGCTGGTTATCTTAACTTAGAAAAACTTTCTCTATCACTAGATGAGTTTTAAGTCAAAAAATGCTTAGTAATCAGTTACAATCGCCAAAATTAATTTTTGTAAAAGACATATTTATTGATAGGTAATTTCTCAACAAGCAAAAGTTTTTAACGAAAAAATAATACTTCTAGCTTCCAAAATTAATTTTGGCACTATAGTCCCTAAAGCCACATCAATTATAGCCTAAAACCCAGTATTTTCGTGGGCTATTGCGAAAAATTCTCATACATTTAGTAATGTAACAGATATAAATTTTAAAACCTAAAGATAACCAAGCTAAAGATAAACTTATATCGCTTTAATAAGTTACGAAAAATAAAATATTGGCAAAAAAATAGCAACGTTAAAATAATAGGTAGAGTGATAGCAATTAGTCAGACTTGATGCTAAATTCGTATCGGTTTCCATCAACCAAACTATAAGGAAAGCTATTATGATGAGCCAAATTTCCAATTTAGAAGTAGATACCGCTCAAACCGTTGAAGAGTTAATGGAAGAAAGCTCAACTCATCAAGAGGTCATTGAAACAGTTATTTCTAGCTTAGATCGAGAAAATACCGCTATGGTGAGCCATACCGATGAAGGTAGTCTCTGGAAATTTCAGTATGGCAGTGTGGAAGTATTTATACAGCTAACAGGAGAAGCAGATGATGACTTGCTCACAGTCTGGGCAAGTATCCTTCAATTACCAGCCAAGGATGAATCCAGCTTGATGAGAAAATTATTAGAAATGAACTGGTCAGGCACTTTTGAAACTTGTTTTAGCATTCACGATAACCGAGTATTAGTTTCATCTCAGCGTACGGTTGCCGATTTGCACCCAGGAGAAATATCCCGCATCATTACTTTGGTTGCCAACATTGCTGACGATAACGATGATATTCTTCAAGCAGAATTTGGTGCAGCGTGAAACAGCAATCAGTAATCAGGTATTAGGGCAATAAGAAAGTAATACTTAATTACTTATTACTTTGATCCATCCTTTATCCTTTAAAAAGCGATCGCTGCTTATGTCTCAATCGAAAACCTGGCGATTAATTCCTTTGATGGAAGGATCGGGAACAATGCAGATGGCAATTGATGCCTGGTTATTGAATCAACATCAACAGGGAAATCATCCTCCAACCCTGCGATTTTATACTTGGCATCCTGCTGCTATTTCTCTGGGTTATCATCAAAAAAATTATCCTCCTGATTGGGAACAACTTACTTGGCAGGGAAAATCTTTAGCTCTGGTGCGTCGTCCCACGGGAGGCAGAGCAGTGCTGCATCAAGGAGATTTAACCTATGGAGTGATAACATCGACATTGCCAGGAAACCGCTTAGAAGTTTATCGGCAAATCTGTCAGTTTTTAATTGCGGGGTGGCGATCGCTTGGTGTTCAGTTAGATTATGGCACAGCAACCAAAGAATATAAAGATAACCATAATTGCTTTGCCACAGCAACAGGGGCAGATTTAATTACAGCCACAGGAGATAAAGCGATCGGTAGCGCGCAACTGCGGTGGTAATTAAATCTGCCCCTGTTGCCGTGGCAAAGCAATTATGACTATTTATATACTCTTTGGTTGCTATTCCATAATCTAACTCTACTCCGAGCGATCGCCAACCGGCAAT
>JAAUYH010079682.1_pt1 | contig 10443 bp, 6 predicted proteins | sample 7278061 | NCBI WGS metagenome assembly JAAUYH01 (sample SAMN14350203, study PRJNA611818) | marine sediment metagenome | isolation source: surface marine sediment (0.6m) | place: French Polynesia: Moorea | collected 2018-08 | reverse complement strand
AGGAGAATCATTAACCATGACCGACGAGAACATCAGACAGATAGCATTCTATGGTAAGGGCGGTATCGGTAAGTCTACCACCTCTCAAAATACCCTGGCTGCTATGGCAGAAATGGGTCAGCGCATTATGATTGTGGGTTGTGACCCCAAAGCTGACTCTACTCGTTTTGACTATATTTGCACGTGAAGAGGAGAAAGAGTGAGGTCAAAAATACAATAGCTTCTGGAAAAGTAATTTAAAATCTAAAATCCAAAATCCAAAATCCAAAATCTAAAATTCAAACATGCGGATAGGTTATGTTCGGGTTTCCACAGGGGAACAAGCAGAAACAGATGCTTTAGAGCAACAGACAGCACGGGTAGAAAAAGCTGGTGCTGGTTTGATTTTTGCAGATGTCGAATCGGGACGTTCCGATCAGCGATCGCAATTTAACAAAATGCTGTCGATGTGTAAGCAGGGTAGGGTAAATGAGTTAGTTATTACCAGAATCGACCGTTTAGCCAGATCTGTGATTACTATTCACAGAACTATGGTTATGTTGGAGGAGTATGGGGTGAAGTTAATTGTCCTGGATGCTCCTGTTGATACTTCATCCCCTTTTGGCTGGTTTTCCGTCAATCAAATGGCTGGTCTAGCGGAATTTGAATCCAGGTTGTTGCAAAATCGGATCAAACACGGGATGGCTTATTTTCGAGAGCAAAAGAAGGCATCACCACGACCCCCATTCGGCTATTATAGGGTGGATGAGAAATATGCACCAGATATGAGGTTGCATGAATCTGGTAAAAGCAAATGGGCGATCGCCAATGAAATTATTGATTATTTTTTATTAGATTTATCAACTTTGAGAAATACTGCACGGTACGTCCTAGAAACATACAATATTTCTTGGACTGCGGCTGGTTTGCGGTATTGGATGACTAGTCCAGTTTTGCAAGGACACACCGCATATAATATACATGGAAATCTTAACAAGCCGGAGAAATGGCAGGTATATCACGATACTCATCCAGCTTTAATTTCTCCAGTCAAAGCTAAGAAAATTTCTCAAAAATTGGCAGATAATAAATCAAAATTTTGCTATGGAAATGTGAAAAAAAATCATCAAATATTACCACTAACTGGTCAGATTATCTGTGGCTGTTGTGGGTATAAATGTTTTTTTGTCCAACGGGAAACAACCCATAGAGTTAGGGTACGTTGCAAAAAACGTGAAAACTTAGGCAAGTCTTTTTGTAGCAATAAAATTAGCAGTTATTTAGATGAAATTATTAGTGCAATCGATAAAGCACTCATTTCTCGATATCAAGAGATTCAGAATTACACAGTGAGTAATTTAGTTGTCAAACAGGAAAATGATCCGGAAGTGATTGCGAAGTTAGAACAACTAAAATCACTGAGGCAGATGCCGCAAAATTCGATTATTCAGTCAGCAATTGAGCAAACTTTACTAGAAATACAAAAAATCGCCCAAAAACAAGTTATTACTAACCAAGTAAATGATGAGTTGAGAGAATTATTTACTATTTGCTTTAGTGATAATGAATACTGGAGTAGTTTATCATTTCCAGAAAAACGCATGGCATACAGAGAATTTGTCGATTATATTAAAGTCCTAAATGGCGAGATTTTAGAAATCAAATTATTTGTTTAGGCAGATTCATGGTCAATCCTAGCCAATTCAATTCTAAATTCATCCTCATTTAAACTCATCAATCGCTGTTTTACGGCTAAATCTAAGTGACGGATTTGAGAATATCTTTGTGCTGTACGAAGTAACATTTGTGCTACAGTTTCTTGTGTTTGCATAGTTGATGAAGCGAAACCAAGAATAATTATAGAATTGGGTTCTAAAGACTTCTGTATTTAAGCGATCGCTTTCAAAAATTCTTTAGGATTATGCTGATATTCTCTTAATAATCAATTATGAGAATATTATCGACAATTATCTTGTATTATATCCAACAATTACAGAACCATTAAGACTAATTGAAAGCATTGTTTTGGATAGCTTTACTCTCTAATACAAGGGTAAACATCGATAAATGCTTCTACTTACCATACAAGTAAGTCGGCACAATAAAACCCAACTATGTGAAGAGAAGTAAATAAGGCTAAAACCCTTTTCCCCCTGCCCCCCTTCGGGTTGCGCCACTTGCTACAACGCGGGGAACCCCTACGGGTTGCGCCACTTGCTTTATGCCGGGAAACCCGTCCACCGCAATGGCTTACCTCCTGCCTCCTGCCTTCTGCCTCCTGCCTCCTTTTTGCTAGACTAGCATTTTTTCTAGGGCAGATATTTCGGGAATGCAAATAGTCTCTGATTTGCGCTGAATTAATCCTTTTTTTTCTAACCTGGTTAATACCCTAGTCACCGTTTCCCTTGCCAGTCCACTTAAACTACTCAATTCCCGGTGGGGTAAATTGGGAATTTCTGTACCTGTTTGTCCTTGCTTACCTTGTCCCTCAGCTAAAAATAAAAGTGTGTCTGCTACCCGAGACTGGCTATCTGATTCCCGCAATCGTAATCGCCGATTTACTTGTCTTAAGCGTCTAGCCATGAGTTGGGATAACCTAACTCCCGCTAAAGGTTCTTGGTATAAGAAATTAACAAAATCTTGTGATGGCATACTACCAATGATAGTAGTAGTTAAAGTAATTACATCTGTAGAACGGGGTACTTCGTCCAGGGCAGCCATTTCACCAAATAGTTCCCCCATACCAAGAATATTCAGGGTTACTTCTTTACCTTCCAAATTGTATGTACGAATTTTCACCCAACCGTCTAAAATAAAATATACTGAGCCACCCCAGTCATTTTCCAGTAATATTACTTGGTTTGCAGGATGGGTACGGGTCACAAGATGGGTCAAGGCTGCTTCCACAACTTCTGCCGACAAGCCTTGAAATAAAGGTGTCGAAATAATTTGAGGATTAGTTGCTGGCTGCAAGCTATATCGATCTTCCATTACGTCATTTGTAGGTAAGAGGCTATATACAAAAATTCAAATGAATATTGTTACTCTAAGTTATAAAAACACAGCCTTGGCCATAAAGCCAAATTCTGTGAACAGAAAACACGCCCTCCGGGTTGCAATAAACCCATTTTTGTATATAAATATAATCACATCAAGGTTTTTTATAGCCTGTGTTGGCGCGGAAACTCCTATACAGCATAATCATGACTGTGAATTGCTGATGGCAGGCACTGAGTCGCAAAGCAAAATCCTACGCGAACGTAGTAACGTCCCGTAGTGATTCCTAACCTTTCCAGGAAGTGAGCTTTACGCGACTCCAATGGGGAGCATCACTAACTATGCTACAAATTTTACGACTTAATGGGCAAAGATAAATAAATATAAATCATACTCCAAGAGATTAATTTTTTGCTAACGTGAGATTTTTACCTACTTTGTTATGTAAATGAACTGTGTGTAACTAATTGTTAAAAATAGGGAACAAATAAATAACCCCTATCCTGAATTTTCAGGTTTGAATAGTGTGACAATTGTTTGGGTGACACTAAGAACTGTTAGGCAAATTTGCAACACCTATCCGTTGGTAAATTTTATATTTTGAAGATAAATCTCTCACAAGTAAACATATAATTTTTAGCTAAGGTAAATCAAAGTGACTTCCAGGATTACTGAAATTCAAACCCTGATTGCAGATATTGACAGCTTACTCACTAACAAAAACAACCTGCTGTCTCGATTCATCCCGACTCAAGAACAAGAAGCTAAAGTTGTTTTAGAGCGAATTCGTGAGTTTCTTGCTCGTTTAGAAGAAGCTGAAGCCCAAGCAGATAATTTTCACCGTGAATACTCGTCGCGCTCTCCACGTTCTCCTTTGTTGGCTCAATTTGCAGATCGAGAAGGTCAACTAGGGGAAAAGTCATTATCCCATTATCCGGATGTTTCTGGATTACTAAAGCCTTTACAAGCAGAATTGCAAACATTATTGCAGGAACGAGCTAATTTGGTGCAGGAAATTAGGCAATTAGAGCAAAAGCGATTGCACAATTACTCTGTAGCCCAACAAATAGACAATCAAGAGCAGATGATTTCCCAATTTTTGCATGTGCTGATGAATCGCATACAAGGAAAATTGTCACTCAATTCTCGGAATAATGATTCTCTCCTCGCTCCAGAAGAAGTATCCTTAGAAATAGCTGGGCAGGTTGACCATTTAAGTCAGCTAGCAAATGAGTTGGATCGACGTTTAGCAGCCTTGGATGGGACTGTAAATGTTGCATTTGAGGGGCTAGAACGTAATGTTTATGATTACCATGAATCTCTATCCCAAGCAATAGCAAGAATGCACAGTAAGGGGATCGAAGGAGAGGAGTTATTAGTAGCTTTAATTGATAATTTAACTCGAGTTTTACAGCAAAAGAGGTCTTTAGGTCAATCACAGTTAGATGTACAGCCGGAAACTTTGCCTATAGAACCATCTCTATCAACTAAGGAAGAATATGAGCACGGAGATGATCTAGCCTCAAATATCGATCGCGAACTTTCATCCCAGGAATTATTTGATAACAGTGAATTTGAGGATTTATCTGTTGACCAACAATACTACCCATCTACTGGAGAAGATCAGCAAATCCCTCCCCAATCTGATACTGGGATTGCTCACACAACTTTAGGACTAGATAATAATTCTCATGATTCTGTAAGCGATCGCGTTGATCAACTTTATGCTAGTTTATTTGGCAGTGAAGATGAAAATATCACTGAAGATCTTCCCGCAGCACAACTGGAATTACCCAAACCAAATACCGAGAATTTACTAGATATCAATCCAAACTCAGCAACTACATCTACGGAAGAAAATACAGCTCCAGCATTGACAACCCAGGAATTGGCTCAAGATAATCCCAGGGATGCCACGAACACAGATGAAACTCCAGACAATTCCTTCGCAACAGATATGTGGTTCGATCGCCCAGATGCTGGGTTATTAGGAAATAGTCATATCCACCGTTCTATACCCCAAGAGCTAGAAGCAAAAAATAATAACTTAGATGTCAGTGAAAATACTGTTAAAAAATTGCCAGGAGATGCTGATGATCTTCCCCCACTTCCAGAAAAAACTGCCAAAGATATTTCTGTGCCAGCTCCCAAGGAAAGCATCAGAGTTTTAACTGATTTATTTGATCCAGCAACAGAAGATGCTGAGATTAATGAAGCTAGTCAAGATTTAACTGATGAACACAATCCAGATAATTATCCAGTAAATGTAAATAATAATGCCCAATCCTTACTATTAGATACAGAACCGGGCTATTTAGAAAAATCTCTGGATGATTACACTTTAGCTTCTCCTGAGGAAAATTTATTAGCTGAAACGGTGAATCAAGAGACGGTAATGCCAGAAATTACCTTAAGTGAAGAGAACTTACAACAATTCTCACAGGACTTAGATCAGTTTGCTGGAGACTTGAAGTCACCAGAACAATCTCAACAGAATGTAGAACCAGAACCCATAGCAGATCAAATTACAAAAGCTACTTCCACCGTTGCAGCACAACAGGTAGTTAATGATGCTCAAGAAACAGCTGGCACCACGGAAATGAAATTAAACTCCACCCCAGAGATGGCAGCTGCAACCCTAACAAACCATGAAACTACTACCAACCAACAATCAAATTCCTCTCTGAGTGTTTTTAACCCAGTCAATACCCCAGATATTAGTATTAGTAGGGATGATGGAGTTTGGTACTTGGGAATTGATTTGGGAAGTACGGGAATTTCCGCCGCCCTGTTAAATCGTTCTACCACAGAAGTTTATCCTATTTACTGGTCAGCAGAAGAAATAAGCGATCCCAATTCCCCAGGAAATTCATTTCGCTTACCAGCAGAGGTTTACTTACCTGTAAATACCATCGACAAACAGCCAGAATTGGATCAAACATCCACCAATAGACTAGCTACTCCACCAGAATCATTACAAAATCTGTTTTCAGCTCAATTAAAGCCCTATTTACAAGTTGCACTACCTTACAAAAATCAACAACAACAATGGGAGCCATCCTTAGAATTGAATGATTATTCCACAATTCCTTTAGTTTGGGTAATGCGATCGCTCTCCAAATTGTTGTTAACCCTCAAATCAGATCGTACCAGTACTACCCCTGGTTTAGTTGCCGCAGCAGTCGGACTTAACGAACAACAATTTCATCAAATTATTAATCAAATTGCCGGAGTAATCTGTAACTGTCCAGCTAACAGTTCTGAGCAATACCGCTTTAATCTCAGAGAAGCTTTAATCACAGGCAAAATCGTCCAACATCCCCAACAAGTATTCTTTATCGAAGAAGCGATCGCCAATTTACTGGCAGAATTGGATGACCCCAGTGGGGAACAAGTCAAGTTTAATGGCCCCACAGTGATCACCAAAGAACATCATCCCCTAGAAGGGAACACATTGATTATTAATATTGGTGCAGGTGCCACAGAAATGGGACTAATTGATGTACCAAATAACCTGCTAGACTTAGCCCACAATGATTTCATGCTTCATGGTTTTGCTTATGCAGGCAAAGGCATTGAGCAAGATATTATTTGCCAATTACTACTACCAGAAAAATGGCGAGAATCACGACTGACAACCCCAGAACCCAATCAAACTATCAGCAGTAATCCCTGGCATTGGCAAACATCTATCCCTGGTTTAGAGCAAATGCGTTGGGATAGTATCAGGTTAACAGAACTTAAACTTCCCCGTTCCGGAGAACCAGACATGGCAGAACGAATTCGTCTGCAACAACGGTTAGAAAGTTCTCTCCTGGGTAAAGCTGTATTAGATGCTGCCGTTGCCTTAAAGTTAATTTTGCAACACCAAGAATCCTTTACCCTAGAATTAGCAGATCAGCGATGGGTATTACAGCGTCGAGACTTAGAAAGCCAGGTATTTGTACCTTTTGTGCGCCGGCTCAACCGGGAATTGAATAAATTATTAGTAGCCCGTGGGATCCCCACAGAAGCTATTAATCAAGCCATCCTCACAGGAGGAGTAGCATCTATTAATGCCGTTAACCGTTGGTTACGACAAAAATTACCCAACGCCAAAATTATTCAAGACGCATACCTGGGCGAGAATGGTACTCCTACTTGCAGTCGTACAGCATATGGTTTGGCGTTACTACCCCTACATCCCCAGGTTTTAGATATACCTAGACAACAATACACTGATTATTTCCTATTCACGGAATTATTGCGGCTATTGCCAGATAGAGCCATATCTGTAAATGAAATCACTCAATTATTTGAAGGACGTGGCATAAATACCCGTATTTGTCAACAACGGCTGTTAGCATTTTTAGAAGGGGAATTACCATCAGGTTTACTTCCTAGCACCAATGATTATCATTGGCTGGCACAGATTTCCCAGGATAATTCTTTCTATAAACAACTTGCAGCTGCACCCTTGTTTGAAAAACAAGGTAATATGACTTATCGTCCCAACTCTCAACAAATTAAATATCTGTTGACATATCTGGATGCCATTAAAAGTAGTACACAACAATCACTGGAAGAACCCTATACAGTTAACTTTGCTTTAGGAGTTTCAGCTTAGGAATTTAGTTAAACAGGGGTTAGGTTTTAGGGGCTAGGATCAATCGGATGGAGATTAAAACCCCAACCAATTGCGGACACCGTGCAGACGGTGGCGTTTTAAACCCAATTACTCCTTACAGTGTTTGGGGTAAGCTCGCCCGTATTTCCCTATCCCCCAACACCTGAGGAGCGTAGCGACGATAAGTGTTTTGGGATTTACAAGTTACCTCTTCCTTCTTCCCTCTTCCTTCTTCCTTCTCGCGTAGCGAGTTAACGCTTGGGTGTTACTTCACCAAACTTAATTAAAAGTGCGATCGCTATACTGACTACCAGGATTAAAGTAGAACTTAAAGCAGAACCAAACCCCCAGTTTTGTGCTGCACCAAGAAACTGATTATAAATTAGTCTGGCAGCTGTCATACTGGAAGCACCACCCAATAACTCTGGATTGATAAAATCTCCCATAGCACTAATAAATACTAGAAAAGAACCAGCTGTAATACTTGTAATAATTTGGGGTACGGTAACTCGCCAAAAAGTTTGTACGCGATTTGCACCTAAATCTGCTGCTGCTTCTAATAAACGTTTATCTAATTTTTCTAACGAGGCATATAAAATTAAAACCATATATGGTAATAAACTGTAACTCATACCAATTAGTACTGCTGGGCTGCGATTGAGTAACTCCAAACTTGGTAAACCAAAGTGATTCAGTAAACTATTCAACAAGCCCGTGGGACGCAGAATGGTAATCCAGGCGTAGGAACGTAGTAAGGAGGAAGTCCACAAAGGTAAGACAAATGCCAGTAAAAGCAAATTTCTCCAACCTCGTGGTGCATTTACAGCAATCCAATAGGCAATTGGTAAGCCGAAAATCAAACAAATTATAGTAGTACTAATAGCAAAAAATAGCGATCGCCAGATGACTTGCAAGTATAAGGGATCAAATATTTTTATATAATTATCAAATCCCGTAGGATTAACCACATCACCAGGTCTAATTCCTGGAACTAAGCTTAATTCAATAATTATAAGGGTTGGTAATACCAGTAATAGCAATAACCAGATTCCTGCTGGTGCAAGCAACAATAAAGGTTGTAGCCATTTTGGTGTTGACTGATTTAATTTCTGTAAACCTCTAAGACTATGATCAGAATTAGATGGGGAATGGGTAATTTGAGTAGACACAGATCCAAATTAAAAAATAATATTTTTTCAATTTATTTTTGATTTGATAAAAAATTATTAATTCTAACAGAATTGTATCCTAGTTACAGTCAATTGTCCGGTGGAGTCAAACCGTGAAATTACTTATTACTTATTACTTATTACTTATTACTTGCGCGTAGCGCTATAAGTGATCGGGCAAAAACAAGAAAATAGTAGAGGCACAATAATCATGGGCCTCTACTATTTTCAAAGTCTTAAAAATGGCTGTATAATCCTATAACTGTTGGATATAATTATCTCTTCTCAGAGAACATACAGCTACAAGTCAACAACAAAACCATTAATTTTTAGGAGCTTCAACAGTTGCTTCGATTTTAACAGCTTTAGTAGTTTTGAGTTGAGATACTATCTGTCCTACAATTTTCAACTCAGCTTCAGAACCCACTGTTCCTGTAATAGTGATATCATCATCTTTTTCTTGAACTTCTAAATTACTTTTAGGTAAAGCTTCCTTCAATTTAGCAGCAATGTCATTGGTTCCTTCTGTATCAGCTACATTGGTGTTTGTATCTGCTTCTACAGTATCAGTTGCTGGAGGTACAGTTTCAGTCACACTATCAGTTACAGGAGAAGCTGGTTCTACTGGTGTTTGGGCGGATTGAGTTGTGTCAGCTGGTTTTTCCGAAGAAGTTTGAGAAGCATTTTCCTGACAACCAACAGCACCAACCACTAAAATACCACTGATGAGAAAAGGAATAAATTTTGTCATTTTGATCTCCAAATTACTTACTTATATTGAAGCGATTAGTTTTCTTGTGTGTTTATTGAGAAGCAAATGCTTGCTTGGTAATTATTAACTTAATCAGCACATAGTTACTTGCGTGAAAGTTAATCGAGTTAAATACAAATTGACACTACATTAATGTACAACTAAAAAATTAGCTGTTTTTAGCCTCAATCTATTCAAAATTCAGGTTCATCACAAATGTAACTTATATACCCCATAAACTATTTTTATGCACCATATAAGCCACCAGAGTTTTATCTATGTTTGATATCACTCATCTGTGATTAGCTTCCTAATTGTAACGAATTTATTTCAAAATGAAACAAATGAATGAAAAAAATATCTTATGCGACCGCCAAGCATAAATTTATATCAAAAGTAGTATATATATAGTCATAACAATGAACCATATATATTTTTGCATAAATTATTTTCAGCAAAAATAAATTCCATAACTATTGTCCGATAAGCTTTTCGAGTTTTACCCTGATTTTTTTGTCGCTTCAAGTAACTCCAAATTTTAGGATTAATTTTATAAATATAAATACTTGTAACACTAATTTAAAGTAATGACTTATAAAATTATTGCTGCTTAATCACCGAATATAATCTGCGTGAGATAGCTGATTTATTATTCCCAAGTCAATAGCTATAGAAAAAAATTATATAAGAATGCTAGTTTATCATCCTAAATATAGATGAAAATTTGTAAATACTATGAAACTTAGTGACATACTCCCAAGCCAAATCATACTAGGGACTTCCAAATAAAAAAATAATCAATCGTTATGAATGCAGGGGGCAGGGAGCAGCTCACAAGGGTAGGTTTTTAACATTTCGGTTGAGGCTAGACTTGGGAGATTAGAAGACAGGTAGACAAGGAAGATTGTTCAATGGTCAAATAGGCTTTTTAACCTGTTTGT
>JAAUYH010224577.1_pt1 | contig 10446 bp, 11 predicted proteins | sample 7278061 | NCBI WGS metagenome assembly JAAUYH01 (sample SAMN14350203, study PRJNA611818) | marine sediment metagenome | isolation source: surface marine sediment (0.6m) | place: French Polynesia: Moorea | collected 2018-08 | reverse complement strand
TGATAGGAAATAAGAAGACTGAGAGAGCTTGGAAATCCATCTTATTTAATTTAATATACATTTCTCAGAAAGCGGTCTGATTCAGTACAGATTAAGACAAAACACGATACGGTCAAAGACAAAAAGTGGTCATGAAACTCCAAAGTTCGGCTGAAAACAAAGTAATTGATATGATATTCACTAGTACGCGGACAATAAGATTTTTTAACGGGCTTCATGCATCGCCGTACGCTTCGAAATGAGCGTGGCGGTAAAAAATTGGGGTCCTCCTTTTATAGTAGGTGCTGAATTGCGATGGTAAGAGCAACTTGAAGACCCTCTGTATGATAGCAATGAACCTTTGAACGCCTAAAGCTGCAGACCTATCTCCGCTTACTATTCGGCGCTACTTTCTCACAAACTATATGGACGTTTAGTTGCAGTTTCCAAGCTCTGTTTTCATTAGAGCCAAACCCAAGAATTACATAGCAGAATACGTTATTTTCATATTCTTACTAGAATTTTGAGTCAACATCCAATTCTTGCTCGTCCATTGTCAGCTAGAAAGTTCAGAAAATTATGTTCAAACACCTGTACGCCGATCAGCAATGGTGCATAGTCTGTTATTGCGAAAGAATGTTAATAATAAGAAGTGGGCGTGCTGAATTGAAATAATAGAGAACGAGCTGTTATCGTGAATACAGCGTATGATAGATTACTTTAGTGTTAGCTTAATAACTTAAAATTAATTGAATGTACTCGAATCATCCGTATGTATCCTGATTAATTGTGAATTTTTCTTTCAATGGCACAATTGTTCGGAAACTTGCTGTATCAAATATTCTCTATCTTCATTGAGTGGAGGAAAGTATTTCAGGCAAACACTAGAAATCAATAGTAATCAATTTAAGTCTTAGATTTCCGGAAAAAGGAAAAGGTAATTGGAAATAGGGCATAAACCATCTTGCTTGAAAATCGAACACCCAATAGCTGTTAGCAATTCTTGTTGAAAATCTCGATTATGTTCTTGATTGTACAGCTTGATTTAAGGGAAGAATTTAGTCATTGCTAAAACTTTAGTGAATAATGTCACTGAAGTTCAAATTCAATATTCCTCAGCTACTTGCTTGTGGTTTCCTCCTCTATATATGCTACAACGCCCATCAGATCTAGAAACCAGTAGCTGACAACTGCATATGATTACTTATTTCAGGTTTTTGACAATATAGACGAGGTCAGCAACAAAACCATCCTCGATTGCTGAATGATTAATTCATTCAGATTTGAAGATTGATAGCAAATGTTTAAATAAGATAATTAATATACAAACCCACAACGACAAGATTCCTTTTAAACGTACGAATTTGTTTCATTATTCGCTACTATCGCAAATATAGAAGGCTGGCACATTTGTTGAAGTTACGATAAATGACTAATAGAGGATGCGGTCAGATTAATACTTCAGCATGGATCGAAAACAGCGAAATGAAATGGACAAAATTATTCTGGCTGATATCACGAATAACTTTGTTGAAGACACTAAGCGAAGTCACGTACCAAATCATTGGCTTCCATCCAATCATGAAATTTTAATCTAATGGATAAGGAGTACTTTGGTAAAAAAATCTATAAAATAATTGTTTCGCACCTTTCCGTTTAAATGTGGGTACACATGCAAAATCGTCACTATTTCCAAATCACCTAGTATTAGTCACTAAGAACGGTGATTCTAAGCTTATTTAGATCTAGCAAAATAATTTTTAAAAATAGTCAGAATCAGCAGAAGACATGGCTTAGAATTATAGATGATATCTAATCTGGTATTCTTGTTGTACTTTATAAACATTCCCTAAACTAATGACAACCCAAACGGATCTAACGGGGAATCAATATAGATAAATTATCAAAACTTTGTTAATAATACGTATCTAATTCAGGATGAACCAATTAATTAGTTTGAAAATAATGAAAAATTGTTGAAATTTATTTTATTCTAGATTGTATTAGGCACAGGCTATTGTTCCAATTATTTTAACCAGTTCAACCAAGTGCTCATTCACGGAAGTCGCTGATTCATTTGTAGAACGATAGCTCTGTTCTTTCAAGCATACAATTTAAAATAAGTATTCCGTTGTTTATTTCCACGTCGGCTTGCCGAAAATTGATTATTTCTGGAATCAAGGACACAGAAGAAATTACGCCCTTAGTAAAATTTACTTCGATGACAATAGGAATAGATCATTTATCATTGAATTATTGGCAATTCATTATTAGTCGACTCTTACCCTTTCCACCATGAAGAAATATATGTTCTTCGAATCTAGATTGAAATATTATATCTCCGTTAACCCAAAAGGAATACTGGTTTCTGTTTCATGACCAGAGAGTCTGCGCAGTAACTTTGAGCTTATGCAGGTAGACAGGAGGAGCTGGAATAGATATTCTATAATTTAATAAGTAGTGCTTCACAAAAATTGTTCATTTTTCAATAGTATGCTTTCAGTGGCTATTGTTCTTCAAGTTGTCTATCCTGAGCGCTTCCCAGAGGTACGCATGGTTGGGTTCTGGTTTGAATTGGTTTCGATTTCACTTAGCTAAAACCGAACCATAAACCTTGTTTTGAATAGAACTATTTTATTAACGAATTAAGAACTAGAAATAGAACAAAGCAAGCCGGTAAACACTATTGGAACTAGAAGCAATTCGAAAGACAAAAATCAGAACTAGAAGATAAACATGCCCATCAACAAGGAACCACAACCGCCAAGGTACTACAGTTCTAGTTTCTGTTCCAAAAATTCGGTTTGAAGTGCCCACCTCTAGTGCCTCTTAGACTCATATCGAAAAGGTGTTCTCTGATTCTTGTCATTTTTAAAACCAACACATTGAAAATAAGTATCGGGCTTTAAAAAACGAGTATCAATCAAAGGTAAAGAAGATAAGTATCAGATTCGTCAAAATACAAGTGCGCGCTATGTGTGATGGAGGACGAGCAGCGAAATGTGATCCAGATCACGGTGGATATTAAGAAATGCTAATTGGCCGGCTGGACCTACTGATTTCAAACAACGAAACAAAACACGATATAGCATAAATAGTCGTGACGACGGACGAACAAGTGAAGCGTAAGCGTTTATGGTTTGAAAGTAAGCCGACGAGGGTTGCCGAAATCACGATAAGAGTAAGCGCCAGCGAGTTAAAACCTGTTGCGAATGAGTCTGTCGACGGCCTTCTCGGCCGCGACGAACTGCTCGTTGAACAGGATGGACGAGATGCGGTGTTCCTGCGTGAGAGTGGCGGGCAACAGCGGCACCTCCCACACCTCTGCAGGGATCAACTCACGCATCACCTCAATACCGGGCAAATCCGCGGGCCCGATGACCAGCGCCTGTTCCCCGGGTCGGGTGTGCGGCACCAAGTTGTGCTGCAACGCCGCGCGTGTCTGCTGTACATTTCTTAGCGCCGCCGCCGGTTGTCGCTGCTGCACACGCACCGGCTGGCTCTGCCGCGCCGTGGCCTGCCGTACAAAACGCCCACGTGCCTGTGCACCGACAACCGATTGCACGCGCTTCGCAATTCCACGCATTCCGGGTACTGCTTGCGAAACGCCGGGGGCCGCCGCCGCGCCTGGTACACCAGCAACGTGTGTTGAGCTTGGTCGCGCGGCAGCCCTCTGCATTGCGCCACCAGAATGCGCCAACGAATTCGCCGTCGATACAGCTGGCACTATGCGTTGCGGCACCGGTGCGGCGCGCTGAGACGACGACACCACGGCCCCATTATTGTGCTGGGTGGACTGTCGAACATTAGACTGCGCCGTTACCCCACGCGAAGCCACGGGAGCAGAGTACTTCACAGGAGCACCCTTGTTGACTGCGGGGTAAGGCTGTACATTCCCAGCCACGACGGCGTTCTGTACCACGGTGGCGAGGGGCGGCTGCCGAGTGATTGCAGCGCCGTTCTTCGCGTGCATGGCAGCTTTAGCTTTGTGCACGGGTGCGACGTTTTGTCGTTGTACAGTGTGCGCAGCGTGCATGTTGTCAAATAGAGCGTTCACATTTTTGTCGAGTGGCGCAACTTGACGTACAGTTGCAGCTGCACTCGAGGGTGCGGGGCCATAGCTTCCATTTTTGGCTGGTATGCGTGTAGCGGACGTGACCAGCGGCGCGGTGGCGGCGAGATTTCTGAAGCCCGGCGCGCCCTGGCGGTTGCGCACGCCCGCGCCACTCGCCGCGGTTCGCCCCGTCATGGGCGACGTCTTATAAATGCTTTTCGTCACCGACAGCGGGTTCGCGTGCGGATTCACTCGCGCCAGGCTTCGCTCCGCGGAGCGAACAATCGGCGTCGACGTGACGGGCTGAGTGGCGGCACGCCCCACACGGCCTGCGACGGCGCCGGTTGTTGCAGGTGCACGGACGACCTGCGTGGCACGCGAGGCACTCGCACTCGGCAGCGCCGATTGCATCCCGCCCTGGCTCCTCGCGGGGAGGATAGTTTGAAGGGCATGCGTCGAGGGCCCGACGGGCGGCGTCGGGCGCGGCAGTATGGAGCGTGCCATAGCTAATTGAGCGTCGACGTCAACCTCGTCAGGAGCTGAAGCAGTGCCATGATTTTGGGGGCCGGCAGAAGTAACGACTTGTCTGGGCGCCGATTGGGGTTTCGCCACTGGCTTGATTCCCGGGGCACTACCCTGCGTTGTTGCTGCAGACCCAGAATTTGCTCGATTGACTTCCAAGCGAGTCGAGGCTGATTGCGGGTTCCGTACAATGGCGACGGGGGGCTTTGGGACATGCGGTGTAGCTGCAGGTAGCCCTGCTTGGCTTGGGTGGGTCGATTGAGCAGCCCCGGTAGTGGCAGGTGTGCAAGGTTTTTTAGTGGCGTCTTGGGCCACCATCGGTGTCGGCACATGTCCTCGTTTTTGAGGGGTTCTAGGCGTCGGCGGTGTGGTGGGTAGAATCAGGGGAGCAGAAACCGTCGGTGCACTAGCAACTGTCGATACGTCACCTCGCGTCTGAGGAGGCTTGGCAACAGCAGATGTAGCCCCAAAAGCGGACTGCTTCGCTGCACTGCCCACTGACTGTACAGAGCGTGACAAAGTAGGTTGCATCACCGCTCGCGACGGAACGGTAGCCTGAGGTTCACCTCCTCTTGAGCCATGCCCCACATTATCCACACGTCCTTTCCACGTCGTCCCACTAACAAGTGTAGGTTTTACGAGTTGCGAGGAATTGGGCGGTAGCACTGTTTGAGATGAAGCAATAGGTCGAGGTAAGAACCCCTTTACGATTGCATGTGCATGCTGAGTACTTTCAGATTGCACATGCTGTACCCTCGTAACGTTCTGTCCACTTTGGCATTCATTTTGTTTCGCTTCATCTTGGGTAATCGCATCTAGTGCATTCATATCCGACGAAGCAATCATCCCAGGATTTACATTACCTTCTCCAACTATTCCGTGGCTCACAGCCACCCCCATGGGCGCAAGTGCACCCATCGGCTCATTGTTGACTTCAATCGATGGCCCACCGCCAAGAGTTGCGCGCCCTGCATCCACGGCGGCCTCACGCGGCGGCGGCTCACTTGGCAGGGGAAGCTTGACTTGATTTCTATTGCGGCGACCACCCTTGACCACGCTCGTAGGCGATACCTCCTCGGCGTGGTCGCCCATGGAGGATCGAGGTATACGGATCGACCGGTTGGTTGGTCGGGTTGTGGGTGGTCGATGGCCGAGAATCGTGTTACCTACTAAGATAAGGGGAAACAGGGAGAGCCACTGTAAGGAGTGGGTGCCTCATTCGATGACATTGACACGTGGCCGGCCGCATGCAGCTGTACGTGTGCTATCTTCTTTCCCCTCTACGCGGCGAACTATGGTCGCGCGACTCAATTTGGCGTCACTACCAACCGTTCCCATTGCAGAATGCACATTGTGCGCCAAATTTTTGCGGCGCGCCGCACTCCCGCGCATGTCCTCGCACTTACCTCGAAAATAAGCGCGCTAAATGGAACGACAATATGCACAGTCGGTAGCCGTTGTACTGGTGTTGTTTCGTCGCGACAGTGTCGCCGCGACGACAACCAAATCTCTTACGTTTCTGTACAATCCATGGATTCCGCCTTCCTTACGTAGTTCTTAGTGCTACAGACCACGCCAGCATGAGATACAGGTAATTGCATTCAAGTCGCCCTGCAAAGGATACCTAGGTCGAGGAATGAATTAATCGTTACACTTCGGCTCACCACTCTGCGTTACGAGATGGTGCATTCTCGATCTCCTCAGCCCAACACTAATTGGCGTCAAGCGCACATAGTCAGCCTCGCCAACGGCATGAAAACGAGCGCAACGGACTGCAGGCACACTACATTCCCTGGGGCGACTGCATCATAGGACTACTAGGATAGATACCTCGAACGCCTAGAATGTAGTTCACGTAGAACTCGCACGAGCAACGCCGTTCCTTTCCGCACCAATTCAGCCCTACGACAGTGCCAGCTCATGCACAATTGAGGTAATGCATGGTGCCGCGTCGCAACTACCGCGCCAACTCAAGCACACGCACGCAACAACCACACTACTAACTATTACTTTACGCAACTGGCAACCCTTGTCTTGGCGGCAGCACTTCCAATCTCGCCATTGATAGTATTGACAGCGGCGGAAAACTCATCATCGAACAGCATTGACAGCTGTTCGGCCGATAACTTCGCGTCGGTAGCGGGTAGCGCGTATTCCCAGATGGGCGTGCGGATGAGTGCGCGCATCTCGTCGACGAGTGCCAATTGGCGGGGCTTGACGATGGTGCGGCGCACGGCCAGTTGCTGAGGGGCCGGTGCGCTTACCGCGCGGAGTTGCCCGGGTGCGATGACGGGTGCCTTGGCGGCGGCGGGAATCACGGTGCGCACGACGGTGCCGGGCGCGCGAGCAACGGGTTTTGTGGGCGCCCGCACGAGGTGGTGCTGCTGGATGGCGGACCGTTGTTGTGTGACGGGCCGGCGCAGTGCGGCTGCGGGGTGTTGCGCGATGCGAGTTGTGGTTTTGATGTTAGGAGTGAGTGGGCGTACGGTAACGACGGGCTTGGGTGGTGCGGGTGTGCGAGGGATGGCGGTGCGTGGGGTGGTAGTGGGGGTAGGCGTAGTTAGGGCGGCCGTGCGTTGGATGGAGGAGGGGGCGAGGGGTTTGGCGACGGTGTTGGGCAGCTTCCGTGTGAGGTGGGGGGCGATGGCGGCGGGCGGGAGCGCGGGGTAGACGGTGGGGGCGGGCTTGGCGGGGGCGGTCGTCGGCGGCGCCATGCTTGGAGATCTGCGAAGTGGGGCGGATCAAGTGGCGATGGCGTATAAAAGCCGTCGGCGCGCGGCGAAGGGCGTGGCCGGCGCGGCCGGATTTTCCATTACTTTTACCTACGCGAATGGATGCAGCTTCAGCCCTCGTCGCGACACCGCTTCGAGGTGATTGGGCACATTACAATTTCGAATGCAATGCCCCGCGTTTTTCCCATTCGCCACCGACGCGTTAGATCCACTGTCAGTTATCCGTACGCCGCCGCCCACCCCGCCGCGGTCACTTGTGCCATCTGCCGTGTGCCGGCGTGTGCGCTGTACTGCGGCCGCGGTGGCACCGCCTGGATGGCCCCGTTTTACGTGCTCGCCCGTGGGTGCGCTCGCGCCGGTAAGCCTCTCCCACGCGCTCGCTGCGGCGTGCAGTGAGTGTTAGCACGCCCCACCCCCCGGGTTCAGCAAGCGCGCTGTAGCACCCCCGCAAGTGGTGTCGTTCTCGTGTTCGTTGTCGCCATTGTCAGGAACTCTAATGCACTTGTTGTTCACGTTCGTATAGAATCACGATTGATCAACTTGTCGAATGTTCCATGTTGTGGCGCTATTTCGAATGACTGTACGGAATTCTTTCCCCTTCTGTCCTCATTCCCAACCTCCCGCCGCTGCCAAATCAGACGTGTGAAATCGGTGCACTTGTCCTTTTTTACAACACCAGTGTGCCTCACTTTTCCTCTGTCCGTTTCATTGGTGTTGAACACTTTCTATAGCAAATGCCGGAGTTTATTTCACTTTCAGCTTGCTTCTGTGGCATGACGGATAACGTAGCAAAATATTGGTTAATCCAACACAACCTATAACGTGGATAGTGTGTGGTGTCGCAACGAGAGTGCGAAAGATCGATTCCTGGTCCTTTATTTCCAATTTGTAGGTTTGCAAAACTCAAGCGCTCCTACAACTCTTTCTGTGCAGTCCCATCCACCAACAAGGCGGTTCTAAATTGTAGCTTCGTTCTGTTTAAATTGCAAGTGCGTAATTCGTTGATCGTGGAGGTAGAATGCTTCTCCCAATACCGACGCCGTCCGAAGCTGAAGTACGCTTGATGTTTAGCTCTCTGCAAACGCGATACAGTATCGGCATGAGGGCATTCATTGTGGAGACAGCGCAGATGAACTCTCCACTTGAGACTGCTCACCATCTCTGTCGCCATCGTCTCGAGTGGCAGTGCTATCCAATTGATTTCATGATTCCACTACGTTTTAACTGTATTTCACTGGTCATACTCTAGAGTTAATTGCAGAACAATCAACCGTCTTCTCCATTCGCTGAGATGTCAACAAGAAGTAGGGCACAGAGCAGGGCGGGCATTTCCCCAATCCAGTAAGTTGTTGATTTCTGTAGTCACGGTATCAACTTTGGAAAGGGGTGAATCAAGTAGATTGATTTGTTCTGCACGTCAGCAAATTGGAGAGAAATAAACCGAGAAGACGCTGATGGAATCAGTGTCCAACACGTTTTGCGGTCTTATCGAAGTGTCGTTGAGAAACCTAGTAGAGTTGCTTCCCATTACCCTAGAGCTTCTCGCCGGCGTGTTGTTTAGATTGAATGCCGTTATTGAGGATTGCAATTCCGACAGTTGTCGTGTAACTTGCTTTATCTACAAGCAGGAAGTTGTTCTGCTGCGTTTGGGAACGAATGGCCACTCGTTCGAATCACTGTGTTCAGAATTACTTCGCTTCATTCAATTATCTGAGAATTAAGATCTCAAGCGTTAGAAACAACGGAGCCGTAGACATTGGCTTCACAACTTTGCTCGTATTAGGGCTGATGCCGGCCTAGTTAGTTCACTAGATTCCCAAAATGAGTATGAAAGTTTCAAGTAAGGTGTTACATAAAGCGCAGGACACTGAAATCTGAGTCTTGTTAGAAAAAGAAAGTGATGCCTGATACATGCGCCTTTCTGCGAGGACAACTAGGCTTGCAAGCGCACTCTCGGTTTTGATAGCGGACTGAAAAATGGTTGCTTTTTCCGTGTTCCTAATCGATCGATTGAAGCATCGAGTGCCCTGCAGTACGTTTCATACAGATGCGTGAAAGGGCTACGATTGCATGACTGTCCTTGTTTACGGCCATTGCAAAGCTATTCATTAAAAACTCAATCGATCCGCATACTGGGACCTACTCTCAAACTACTGGGTGAAAATGTCTTGAAGCTAAATTTCGAGAAAAACGTACTCGAGGAAATAATCTACATCTACAGCCGCACATGAATACTACTTCGTGGTACTCTTCTCCCTCTTTATAGTGGAACTCTAACAATGTGTGAAACTCTGGCGGAATACTTGTCTCTCAGTGACAGTTGTAATTGTTCTCAGTCACCATAGGGTTATCCGACCGCAGTTCATTATGTCAAATCAAATTACTTGGCCATAGTTCCCTATTTAGCACCGAACGGCAGTGCAGGAATAGGACACTTTATGTTATTTAATCATGTATCTACTGCATTCGAAGAAGAATTGCTTAAGTACACGAAGAGTACCTCTCAAGATGCCGATTATAGACACGTTTCTTTGCCCTTGCAGTTTCGTTTGTTCGAACAGTTGGTTATTCTGGAAATGCGTGGAGGAGGGATTCGAGGACTTTGAATCTGCTTTGGCCAATATTGGTAGTCAACAATCGCACAGCTGTCTCAGGGGTATGTGTGTGCGGGCGCAAGAATGGATACGAAGACAGTCATACGCAGCAAATTTGTCTAGGCGGACTCTTTCTGTTGTAGAAATTCCATCACCACTTCAATTTACCGTCGATAGAACGGATTCAATGTAACAATATTTTCGGTAACGCTTCAGCATGTACTCTTCGCTTTCAGAAATACCACAAAATAATAGTATTGCCAATTTCCGCAATCCCCTACTCCCTATTCCCCTATTCTTACCAAGTCTACCGATTTTTTGTAGATATGACAAAAACATGGGTACATGCTGAAGCTGCACCAACTTTTCTTCATATCGATGGGAGCCGAAAGTATGACAATCTGTGACATGCATAGTGCTAGATACGTGTTGAGCATATTTGCAGCAGGGGCGAACTTATTTTGATACTCGGCTCTCTAATAGTGTTTTCGGATAGACAAGTGTGTGAGTGTGTACGGTTTGACTACGAATAGAATCCGATGGTGCAGTAATGTCAAAAAAATTG
>JAAUYH010251319.1_pt1 | contig 10447 bp, 6 predicted proteins | sample 7278061 | NCBI WGS metagenome assembly JAAUYH01 (sample SAMN14350203, study PRJNA611818) | marine sediment metagenome | isolation source: surface marine sediment (0.6m) | place: French Polynesia: Moorea | collected 2018-08 | reverse complement strand
AAATTTAAGACGAGATCGCATTTAAAATTTTTTCGTATTAAGAAGATTTTTTCTGTCTTTCTTCACGCCAAGCAGCAATTGTGCGATCAAAATTAGTTTTAAATTCCGCAGCTCCCACAATTCCTCCAACTCGATCCTCATCCCAAGAAGCCGAGAAAATTCCATAGCTTAAACCGATCACTCCTAACCCGAAAAAGCCAGCTGAAACAAACAAAACTAAATAGGGAGGAAACTCAATAATATTTTGGGAAAAGAGCCAATAGAAGATAAAAAAGGAAGAAATACCGATAAAAGTCGGAATTCCTGAGAAAATTGCCATACGACGAGCCATGCGACGACTGACTGCTTTGGGAATAGCAGATAAACTAGCCTCTGGGTTACTCTTTCTTTTAGATTTTTGCTGAGATTTTTGCTGAGATTTTTTCTTAGCTTCTTTAGTCGTAGCAGAATTTTGAGGAGGTTTCTTGTCTGTCTGTTTCTTTTTATTTTGACCAGGCTCAAAGGGTAAACGATTTTTAGATGATTTTTCAGGCATAGAAATTGAGTGAATGATTATAAACTAAATCTTAAATGATCCTGAGTTTTAAGGGAATTTCGGTTAGCACTATCTTCTAGTCCCGACTCCCTACTATAATCACTGACAGTGCGAAATTTTGAAGAGAAAGCTAAGGACATTAAAAAATGCGGATTTTATTTGTGGCAGCAGAGGCAGCACCAATCGCGAAAGTAGGTGGCATGGGGGATGTGATAAGTTCCTTACCGAAAATATTACGCCAACTAGGACATGATGTTCGTATTTTTATTCCTTATTATGGGTTTCTCAATGACAAATTAGATATCCCAAAAGAGCCTACATGGTGGGGATATGCGATGTTTAACGATTTTGCTGTTTATGAATCTGTTTTACCTGGAACAGATGTTCCCCTATATTTATTTGGTCATCCTGCTTTTGATATCAGTAATATCTATGGCGGGGAAGACGAAGGTTGGCGATTTACTTTTTTCGCTAATGGTGCAGCGGAGTTTTGTTGGAATTATTGGAAACCACAGATTGTCCATTGTCACGATTGGCATACGGGAATGTTACCTGTCTGGTTTCATGACACCTCTGATATTGGGACAGTGTTTACCATCCATAATTTAGCTTATCAAGGACCTTGGCATGGAGTGCTAGAAAAAATTACCTGGTGTCCTTGGTATATGCAGGGACATAATACTATGGCTGCTGCAGTACAATTTGCTAATTTAGTTAGTACGGTATCTCCTACCTATGCCCAACAGATTCAAACTGTTGAATATGGAGAAAAACTTGAAGGTTTACTCTCATTTATTAGCGGTAAATTGCGGGGAATTGTCAATGGTATTGATGCTGAGGTTTATGATCCCAAAAGTGATCGCTACATTGAACAGAACTTTTCGGTAAATACTTTAGAGAAAAGAGCTCTTAATAAATCTACACTACAACAAGAATTAGGCTTAAAGGTAGATAAAAACGCTCTGTTGATGGGGGTAGTATCGCGGTTAGTTGAACAAAAAGGAATTGAGTTGATCTTACAAATACTCGATCGCTTTATGTCTTATACTAATGCTCAGTTAGTTGTTTTAGGTACAGGCGATCGTGATTACGAAACCCAATTATGGCAAATGTCGGCTCGTTTTCGGGGTCGGATGTCAGTACAATTGCTGTACAGCGATCCTATAGCCAGAAGAATTTATAGTGGTTGTGATGTCTTTTTAATGCCTTCTAAATTTGAGCCTTGCGGAATCAGTCAGATGATGGCGATGCGTTATGGTTGCGTGCCGATTGTCCGACGCACTGGCGGATTAGTTGATACGGTATCTCATCATAATCCGATTGACAATACTGGCACTGGCTACTGTTTTGATCGCTATGAGCCTTTAGATTTATATACCTCTATGGTACGGGCTTGGGAAGGTTTTCACTATAAGGATAAATGGCGAGAATTGCAACAAAGAGGTATGAGTCAAGATTTTAGCTGGCTCAAATCTGCCCTGGAATATATCAAAATGTATAAAGAAATTTTGGGAGAATCAACTGAGTTAACTGAAGAAGAACAGGAAAAACTTGCCACTTTGAAAAAGTAATAATCTACAGTTGTGAATCAAATTAGCGAATATCAATTAATGCTAAGACGTGAAATGAAAACAAGACGGTAGTTCTTTTCTGGGAAATTCAAACTCAGCAGGCTGTTGACTGATTTGAGCTAGTTTAGAGTAGTAGTCATTGTAAACTAAGTGGAGAGGTAAATTCCACTTTTGGCGATACTTAGCTATAACCTCTCGGACTGGTCGCCCAAGGGGATGAAGCAATTCATAACCCACTCGGTTACGCATATACGCATACGCGCCCACCAGGCAGGATGATAGTGCCAGTTCGTGACAAAAGGGGGAACCTTATCATCTCGATTAAGCATCAGGGCGCTGTATACGGTCACAAAGGGAATATCCAGAAATTCGGCAATAGTCACTTCCTCTGGGGAAGCCTGATCTACCAGCAGTGCTTCGACCCCTGCTTCCTTGAGTGCTGAGGGGTCTATTGCTTTGGGGTGGCAGGAATGAATCCGCCAAGCTAGTTTTTTACTTGCTGCGCGATCGCTTACTATAGATTGTAAACTAGACTAGACGCGGTTTAGTTAAGCATCAATCACCACAGAACTCACAGGTTGAGAACAACAAGTTAAGATATATCCTGGCTCTAAACCAGCAACAGCATCATAATCTTCCTCATAGGTAACTTCCCCTTTAAGGATTTTTGCGGCACAGGTACCGCAAGTACCGGCACGACAACTACTTTCGATTTCAATTCCTACCTTTTCCGCCGCATCAAGGACATATTCTTTCTCCGAACAAGCAGATTCTTTCCAGGAATTAGCGAAGAAGATTTTATTGGTTTTAGTGTCAGTTTTAGGTTCTGATTTGGGAGTATCTGAGATAACAGGTGCAGTTTCTTCTATGACTACTCCTTCTTTAAGTTTGGCTCCAAATTGTTCGATCAATAAATTACGTAGCATCGGTTTGAGATCGTCACAGGCAACACCCTTATCTACTAGAGAGCCTAGTTGCGCATCTTTACCGACTTTTCCCCCAGTAAAGATTTTAGCCCCTTCTACTGCTTTACCATCTTTGCGCACCTTAGTTCCCATTAAACCAATATCGCCCGCTTGAGCTTGTCCACAGGAATTGGGACAGCCAGTCCAATGTAGACGCACGCGGTTGGGAATATCGAGTTCTTGATCCAACTCTTGAGCAAGTTGTAAAGCTCGTTGTTTAGTTTCGATAATCGCAAAATTACAATAGCGTGCTCCGGTGCAGGAAATAACGGAACGAGTTAAGGTACTAGGATTAATCGAAAATTGCTCTAGTAAAGGTTCAGTTAAAAATGTTTCGAGATTTTCGTTCGCAATATAGGGAATAATGGCATTTTGCTCAACGGTTAAGCGAATTTCTCCCTTACCATAAACCTCTGCCAATCTTGCCAACTCAAACATTTGTTCGGCAACCAAACGACCCATAGGAACATGTAATCCTACATAGCTGTAACCTTCCTGCTTTTGAGGATGCACCCCTAGGTGATCTTTCTTGTCTTGAGTAATCTCATCTTCAGGTGCGGCATCAGCTAATTTTTTACCTAACTCTTTTTCTACCTCAGCACGGAATTTCTCGGTTCCCCATTTTTCCACTAACCACATCAATCTGGCTTTAGGACGACTGGCTCTTAATCCTTCAATGCCGCCATTTTCTGTGTAGACAGTAAGAATAGCACGGGATAGGTCAATGACATCTTCATCGGTTGCTGGTACCCAAACTCCCATCGGAATTGCTTCAGCGGCACGTTGAGCTGATAAATAACCGCCCACTAGGACATTGAAACCTAAGACATCATCTTTATAGGCTGGAATAAAGGCAATATCATTTATTTCGGCGTGAATGGAATTATCTCTAGCTCCTTCAACCGCTATATTGAATTTACGAGGTAAATTACTGAAAGCATAATTACCTTCCCCTTTGTTGGTAATCATATCTTGCAATTTTTGCATCATCTCGCGGGTGTCAATCAACTCATCAGGATCTATTCCAGCCACGGGAGATCCAGTTAAGTTGCGCACATTATCCATTCCAGACTGTACGCTTGTTAGACCGACAGATTTAAGCTTAGCGAAAATATCGGGTATATCTTCGAGACGAATACCCCGTAGTTGAATATTTTGGCGAGTTGTAATATCTCCTGTACCTTCCTCTCCATAGCGTTGGATGGCATCTGCTAAGACTCGCATTTGTGCACTACTAAGAACTCCGTTAGGAACCCGTAGCCGTAGCATGAATTTTCCTGGAGTTTTAGGACGATAAAAGATCCCTAACCATTTGAGGCGTAGTTCAAGATCTTGTTTATCCACTGCTTCCCAACCGATTTTGGCAAAATGCGCTAGTTCATCTTTAACATCTAGTCCATCTTTGACAGCTTTTGCCTTTTCTAGTTTATTTAGTTTAATATTTGCGTCAGCCACAATAGTCATAAATCTAACCTTACATAGAGATAATGTTTAAAAACAACGTGATCAATTACCTCTATCTGAAGAAAGAGGCTGAGAACGTGATAATTGTCAATTTTCAATTATTGAGTTAGTTTTGCCACTAAGATTAGGCGAGAGAATTTTAGTATTTTGTGCTTTTCGATACGGAATTCGAGTTATATTGCAATTATTGCATATATAGTATGCTTTTAAGACATGATAATAGCGCCAAATTCCAGACCTCATAAGCTATTTCGCATTTAACTTTCCTGTTAGGCTGCATGGGAGCAGGGAGAAAGAGAGTTCTAAGTTCTTTATCTTATGAATCAAAGATGCAGATTAGATGCGTCTAAGCTTAAGTCTGAGGATCGCTATGAGTACCAAGCAATATTGTTGACAGGTTGTTAATTCACTTAGGCTTCTGGTAAAAACTTCTCTGTAAGCTGGAGATAATTATCTGTTTTTTGTAAATAGGCTTTAGTTTCTGGAGCTAATTTATCGAGATTGCTAATTAGCTCTTCTCTTTTTTCTAAAGACAGTAAATGATCTGCCTGGGCTTGTTGTAAATTTTCTAGATATCCATTGAGATAATTATCTAGTTTACTAAAAAATAGATCTACTTGTTCTTGCAAATTACCTTCAAAATGTTCGACTATTTTAATTTTAATATTTTCAACAAAATTGTCACTACTTAAGTTAATACTATCGACTAACTCTTCTAGAGAAACCGTATAATAATTTTCTTTTTTATAGGGTTTTTGATAGGTTTCTGTAGTATAGAAAGGGATGACACCAAACCAATAATACCAAGCTCTTTTTTTGACAATTTTTTCTTCAAAATCACCTTCTGTTAAATGGGAGTTAGTTTTAATGATTTTATTATTGTCAAGACTGATACTTTCTTCAATGTTAAGATCGGGAAGTGGTAATTCTAAAGAGATGTCAAAGTTGGCTTGTAAACGTCCTTTAGTCCGTTCTATAATTGGTTGAGTCTCTTTAGTTAAAAATTCTATTAAATTATGATTTGTTTGGGATATTTCGATTTCGATATCCTTGCGGGTTAATAATATCAATGCTTCGAATCTTGACTTTGCCCAGAAAAGCGTCTTTTTCGTAAAAGATTCTGCTTGTTGCTCTGTTTTAAATGGGATTATTCCTGAGGTGGTATTTTCTAGATTATCTTTTAGCTTATCTGAAATCCATTTGGGAAATAATTCGAAATCACCAAGATTTGTTAATAATAAAGCTCGGGCTTTGATATCAGCTTTTTTGACCGCATTTCCTTGTTCATATTCTGCTGTCGTAAAATAATCTTCGATAGTAATCCTTGCTTGATTTTTCAGATTAATTAGAATTATTTCGAGATTGTATTGGAGGCGATTTTTAATTTCTTCTATTTGTTGTAAATTATTGCGGCAAGAGTCTAAATAAGCTAAATCTTTTTCTAAAGCTGCTACTTCTTCCTGTATCTTTGCAACATCTTGATTAATGGCATTACTACGGAGACTAATATCATCTTTTAGTTCTAGCAAGCGATATCGACTCAGGTTTAATGCTGATAATAAACAACGAGGAGCTGCCGTTTCCATCAAAGAGGCGATCGCTTTTTCTAAGAAGGGAGCAAAACCCGATTTTTTCCATAATTTAAGTGCTTTTTGAGCCAAAAACTTGACCGTAATATCTTCAATTTCTTCATCCCAATCGATACCAAAAACTTCTTGGGCAATAGTTTCTAAAGATTTAATTTCTAATAATTTTATCTTCGGATTTTGCTGTACTTCTAAAAGAAACTGAGTAGCAGCAAAAGCCCGAATTGCCGACACTTCAAATACGCGATCGCTGATATGATCGTGACTTAATTCTAAATCTGCGGCGACAAAGTTTTTAACTTGTTCTGTAGTCATGTCGCCTTTGCGACGTTGATCTATCTTATTGACAATCACGTAGAGATTATCTTTCCCAATTAATTCTAAGAGCGGTTTAACTTGTTGTTTGACGGTTTCTGCAGCTTCATTATTCAGTTGCGTATAGTCAAGAACAATCAAAATAGCCGAACTATTTCGTAACTGTTCTTCTACTACTGCGGTTAGTTTTAGACCTTCTCCTGCCTCATTGGGGCCAGGAGTGTCTACAATGACTAAATTACCAAAAGTTCTAGCTTGGGAAGTTCCAGAAATTCCTAAAAATGGGGTGATGATCTGGGGCACTTCCGTAAATTTACTTAAGGGATCTTTTAAGGGTTCGATTACAGAGTAAAGACGGATCAGGTGATTGAGACGATTTAAGGTTTGATTGATTGCTATGCGTCCCTCAATTTTGTTCTCAAAGTGGATATTTTTTGCCTTGCGGACTTCTACTAAGATGTTTGTTAAATGGGGATAGCGAGCTAATTTATCCTGTAAAGATTCAATCCCAAATTTATTGAGCTGCTGTTTAATATCTTGGTAAATTTCGCCAAATATCTGAATTACTGTCTGGGGAATTGTCAGGATAGGTTCTTGGATCTCGGTACTAAAGGCAATTTCTGTTGGTAAGGTTGTCATTGCAGTGGCGCAACTGGGTAGTAACTCTTGACCCGCGATCGCATTAATAATCGTTGATTTGCCGGCTTTCATCGGCGCAACAATCGACATTCTCAGTTGTAAATCAGCTACATTTTTACTAGCTGCGGAGCATTGCTCCTTAAATCGAGTATATTTACTATTAGATTCATTATTGACCAGACTATCTTTCGTCTCGTCAACTAGAGTACAAATATCAGCTAATAAGTCGATAACTTCTTGTTGTAAGTTTTCTATTTTCGGCTGTTTTTTACGAGTTTTCGTCTTGGGAGTTGCATCAACCATCGAGAAACAGTGCTTAGGCTATTTATTTCTCTGAGTTTGGCATAATTTAACGTAATACAACCTCAGTAAAACTAAGGAAAAAGGAGCAATAAACGAGGAACGAAGCAAAGTCAAAAGTAAAAAGTAGAAAATGATTTCTTAGCTATCCACCTCTTACCTTGACTCGACCAAGCTTTTCCAAACATATCCCAAAAGTTTATCGGTATTCAAAAAATTTAGTCACTATTGAATCAGAGATGATTCCGTTATTTTCTACGGCTGTTGTGGCAATAAAGTTATCTTGAGGAATAAAATTATTGATGAACCAACAGGATGCTGCTGCTTGATCTTGTTTGATTGTCACTAAATTTAGTCCATTATTATTATTTAGAGTAAATTCTATAGTATCTAAAGACCCAGCTAAACCATCTCCCGTAGCTTTTAAATAAGCTTCTTTAGCAGTCCATAGCTGAAAAAATATTGTTTTCTGTTGGTTAGCTGGATAGCTATTAATTAATTGAAATTCTTGAGGATTAAAAAAGCGTTTTGCTAGCTGTTTATAGTCAATATTATCTTTGATATACTCTAAGTCAACGCCAATAATTCTTTGATAGTTAAAAGCATAGAGAGCTAAGTCTTGAGAATGGGAAACGTTAAACTGTAAATTGTCTTGATTTAAGGAAGATGTTATTTGAGGTTTTCCTCGATCGCTATATTCAAAAATAATGAGATCGCTTTTAATTTGAAGATAATTAGCTAAAAGTTGTCTTAATATTCCTCTACCAACAATAAAGCGATCGCGATGTTGCTCAAACCGAAAACGATTAGCACGGGTGATTTCATCTGCTGATAAACTACTGGCGAACTTGTTTATGATCACAGAAGATAGATCTAAATTAGCCCGCCAAAGATGTATTTCGTTCTTGAGTAAAGTTAATTTTTCTGATGGATTAACCCAATTAGGACATTTCATTTTAAGCTAATATTTTTTTTGATTCCCCATCTTGTATCCTAAAGGAAGTAGTAGAGTGTCAACTTGGTTTTGAGAAATAAACTCTAAAAAAACTTCTCCTGCTTTCCTTGATTCAACATTTCAAAATTGACAGACTAGTAATAGAGCAGAGTTGACCGATTTAAATCTACAATAAGGGTTTGGAGAAATTGTATAAGTAAAGCATAATGAGCAAATTTGATTACGATTTAATTATTATTGGTGCAGGAGTTGGTGGACACGGCGCTGCCATACACGCCGTTAAATGCGGCTTAAAGACAGCAATTATTGAAGCTGGGGATATGGGAGGAACTTGTGTGAACCGTGGTTGTATTCCTTCCAAAGCTTTACTGGCTGCTTCTGGGAGAGTCAGAGAATTTAATGATGCCCATCATCTACAATCTTTGGGCATTCAAATAGGAGGAGTGCAATATAATCGAAGTGCGATCGCAGATCACGCGAATAATTTAGTTAGTAAAATTCAAGGGGATTTAACCAATAGTCTCAAACGCCTCAAAGTAGATATTATTCGTGGTTGGGGAAAAATTGCCGGGAAACAAAAAGTAACAGTTTCTGGTGATAGCGGAGAAAAAACCTATACGGCTAAGAATATTATGTTATGTCCTGGCTCTGTACCCTTTGTTCCTCGAGGAATTGAACTAGATGGCAAAACCGTCTTTACTAGTGATGATGCAGTAAGATTAGAATCAGTTCCTGATTGGATAGCAATTATTGGTAGTGGTTACATTGGTTTGGAATTTTCTGATGTTTATACCGCATTAGGGAGTGAAGTCACCATGATTGAAGCGTTAGATAATTTAATGCCTGGCTTCGATCCTGAAATCGCCAAAATTGCCAAACGGACTCTCATTACACCTCGCGATATCGAAACTTATACGGGAGTTTTTGCTACCAAAGTAACTCCGGGTAATCCTGTAACCATCGAGTTAACCGATGCCAAAACCAAAGAAGTGATTGAAGTTTTAGAGGTAGATGCTTGTCTGGTCGCTACAGGTAGAATTCCTGCCACGAAAAATCTTGGGTTAGAAAGTTTGGCAGTAGAAATTGACCAGCGAGGTTTTATTCCTGTAAACGATAAGATGCAAGTCCTCAAAGATGGGCAACCAGTACCTCATCTCTGGGCAGTGGGAGATGCTACAGGTAAGATGATGTTGGCTCACGCTGCATCAGGACAAGGAGTTGTGGCAGTAGAAAATATTTGTGGTCGAACCAAAGATATTGACTATCGTTCTATTCCCGCAGCAGCTTTTACCCATCCTGAAATTAGCTATGTCGGGCTAACAGAAACTCAAGCTAAAGAATTAGGAGAAAAAGAAGGTTTTAAAGTAGCAACCGCCAAAACCTATTACAAAGGCAACTCCAAAGCTTTAGCCGAAGGAGAAACCGATGGTATGGCAAAGGTTATTTATCGCAAGGATACAGGAGAATTACTGGGCGTACATATCATCGGTATCCATGCTTCTGATTTAATCCAGGAAGCGGCAAATGCGATCGCGAAGCGTGAATCTGTGACTAATTTAGCATTCAATGTTCACACTCATCCTACTTTATCTGAAGTATTGGACGAAGCTTATAAACGTGCAACAGTTTAATTTGGCGATTAGGGGAAAAACTTTCCCCTGTCTTCTGCCGGCAAGAAAATCAATTATTATTCTGTCACTAGAAACATAACTTTTCTTTGATGTAATTATTGGCTTCTTGATACTCTTCTACTGTAGTTCAATCACAATTTGTTTCCCAGCAGCAGCAGTTTTAAGACAGCATCACGAAACTTTAGGAGTACTTCGCTATGATGCTCAAAACTCTCTTCAAGATCAACAGGGAAGGACATTTTTTTCTTGAGTATCAATCCAATTTAGTGACCAAATATCATCTGCGATTCATCCTCGAAAAATAAAAAACCTTGGCGTGTTTACCAAGGTCAAACAGGAGAAATCAATGATTAAAGAGAGGAGAAAAAGAAAAATATTTTAAGCGAGTAAACCTAATTTTTTGCCATTGTCGCGAGCAGTTCTAATGAAGTTTTGTCTAGTTGTTCTTTCGATACCGATGCGGTTGCAAACATTGGTAATGACTTT
>JAAUYH010014074.1_pt1 | contig 10447 bp, 9 predicted proteins | sample 7278061 | NCBI WGS metagenome assembly JAAUYH01 (sample SAMN14350203, study PRJNA611818) | marine sediment metagenome | isolation source: surface marine sediment (0.6m) | place: French Polynesia: Moorea | collected 2018-08 | reverse complement strand
GATGGACGTACCCGGATTCTGGGCCAGTTCCTACAGCGATGTGCGGAAAGACATGCGCGGCCGCTACCCCAAGCACCCTTGGCCGGAAGACCCGACCCAGGCCGATCCGACGTTGCGCACGAAGCCGCGAAAATAGCGTTCGTGCGCGGAAGCCGCGACGCCTCTATTGCGTTGCCGGGGCAGGCGGGAGAGGGTCGGCTGATGGAATACACCCAATACCGCCCTGTTGTCGCCGAAGCCGCGCGGTTTGCGTCGCTTTGGCGTGTGCTGTTCGGTGTGCTGACCGTGGTGGCTGTGTGCATCGCGTGGATGTTTTCCGTAGTGGTGCTTGTCCAAGTTGCGACGGCGGGTCAGGTTCAACTGATCCGCGGCGGCGATATGGCGGCGGGCGACGACCCTCTGACGGTATTGACCTATCTTTGGTTGATTGTCGGTCTTGGCATCGGCGCATGGGTCGCGGCAGCGTTCTGGCAAAAGCGTGGTCTTCGATCCTTGATCGGGCATGGACCCAAGGCCATGCGCCACTTCGTACAGGCCGCTCTTGTCACTTTTGTGATGGCCGCGGCCTTTGCATCGTTAACCTGGCCGTTCTCGGAGCCGGTCGTACAGAACCTGCCTTTCGAGACATGGCTGATGTGGATGCCCTTTGCTTTGGTCGCCATTGCCTTGCAGACAGGTTCTGAAGAGGTGCTGTTCCGCGGCTACCTGCAAAGCCAGCTTGCCGCGCGCTTCCGGCATCCCTTCATCTGGCTTGTCCTGCCGGCTGTTCTATTCGGGGTCGTGCATTTCGCGCCGGGGCTGCCACTGAGCGCCAGTTTGGCATATGTCGCCTTCGCCAGTCTGTTTGGCGTCATGGCGGGGGACTTGACCGCGCGGACCGGCACCATCGGTGCCGCGTGGGGATTTCATTTCGCCAACAACAGTCTGGCCATTCTTGTCGTTAGCGCCGACGGCTCGCTGAGCGGATTGGGCCTTTACCGATCGGGTGATCTTCTCAGCGCGCTCACCCTGTCGCCGATGGTGCTGCTGGAAGTCTTTGTGCTTGTGCTGGTGTGGTTGGTGATCCGGCGGGTGGTCGCGCCCTAGTAGGTTCGCGCCAAAATCTGCAAAGAGCGTTTTTAGGCCTTTGAAGGCGAGGGAAGATTCCCCCGCAGGCAGTTTCAACTGATTTAGGCCCTCAGACAGAGGCTTTGCGGAGCGTAGATTGCCTTTGACCCGCTCGGCACTTGGCCCGGTAGCATGGTTGACGCCGATTGCATTTCGCGGCCCGCGCGCTTAACTGGAAGCAACAATAACGGGCAGCACCATGAATTGGATATCGAACTACGTCCGTCCGAAGATCAATTCGCTCTTCTCCCGCCGGGAAGTGCCGGAAAACCTTTGGACCAAGTGTCCCGAATGCGGGACCATGCTGTTTCATAGAGAACTCTCGGACAATCTCAACGTCTGCAGCAATTGCGATCACCACATGGCCCTGACCGCGCGCGACCGGATGCACGCGTTATTCGACAACGGCGCATTCACCGAGGTCGACGTGCCCGCACCGACGGCTGATCCGCTGCATTTTCGCGATCAGAAACGGTATCCCGACCGGCTGAAGGACGCAAAGAAGACTACCGGCGAGCCTGAAGCGATGCTTGTCTGCGAAGGTGAGATCGGGCGCACCCCGATTGTCGCCGCTTGTCAGGAGTTTTCGTTCATGGGCGGGTCGATGGGCATGTATGTCGGCAACGCGATCATCGCCGCAGCCGAGCGCGCGATGGAACTGCAGCGGCCCTTGGTGCTGTTTTCCGCTGCCGGCGGGGCGCGGATGCAGGAAGGCATCCTGTCGCTGATGCAGATGCCGCGCACAACCGTGGCCGTCGAAATGGTGCGCGAGGCAGGTTTGCCCTACATTGTGGTGCTGACCCACCCGACAACGGGCGGAGTGACGGCATCGTATGCGATGCTGGGCGATGTGCATATTGCCGAGCCGAATGCCCTGATCTGTTTTGCCGGGCCACGCGTGATCGAGCAGACGATCCGGGAGAAGTTGCCGGAAGGTTTCCAGCGTGCCGAGTACCTGTTGGACCATGGCATGCTGGACCGGGTGACTCATCGCCGCGACATAAAGGATGAACTGGTGACGATTATCCGGATGCTGACGGGCCAGCCTCCTGCTGTGAAAGGCGAGTTGCCTGCGCCGAAAGAGGCGTCGGTTCCAGAGGCCGCTGCGGCCGAAACGGAAGACTGACAATGTCGCGGGCAGCGGCCGAACTCCGGCGCGGAGTTCCCGAGGAAAATGACTTATTTGCCAGTGCTCTGTGGTTGAGGGGCGTTACGCGTCAGAAGGCCGCGCCAAGTCTGTGTCAGTTTTCGGTCCTGTGAGCGACAGCGTATCTTCCGACGTCATCCTCGAACGGATGATGCGTCTGCATCCCAAAGTCATCGATCTGACATTGGGGCGGATTGAGCGGTGTCTGGCCGCGGTGGGCGATCCGCATTTGCACGTGCCGCCGGTCATTCACCTTGCGGGCACCAACGGCAAGGGATCGACCCAGGCGATGATCCGGGCCGGATTGGAAGCAGAGGGGCAGACCGTCCACGCGTATACCTCGCCACACTTGGCGCGGTTTCACGAGCGTATCCGCGTTGCGGGGGATTTGATAAGCGAGGCGGAACTGACCGCGATCCTCGACGAGGTCTATACCGCCAATGGCGACGAAACGATCACCTACTTCGAGATCACAACGGTGGCTGCGTTTCTGGCCTTCGCGCGAACAAAAGCCGATTGGACGCTGCTTGAGGTCGGGCTTGGCGGGCGGCACGACGCGACGAATGTGATCGACGCGCCACGGCTGACGGTGATCACGCAGGTCGATCTGGATCACCAACAGTATCTCGGCAACACGTTGGGCGAGATCGCCTTTCAGAAGGCCGGGATCATCAAACGCGGTGTGCCGGTGGTGATCGGCCCACAACGCGACGAAGCGCTCGAAGTAATCGAGGCCGAGGCCATGAAGCTGGGCGCGCCGGTGATTGCGCATGGACAGCACTGGCATGTGTTCGAAGAGCGTGGTCGAATGATTTATCAGGACGAGACGGGGTTGCTGGATCTGCCGCTGCCGAACTTGCGAGGTCCACACCAATTGGGAAATGCCGGGATGGCGGTTGCTGCGCTTCGGCACCTAGGTTTCGGTGCGGCAGCGGCCGAGGCAGCGGTCACAAAGGCGTACTGGCCGGCGCGGATGCAGCGACTGGTCAAAGGGCCATTGGTTGATATCGCTGGGCAAGCGGAACTGTGGCTCGATGGAGGTCACAACCCGGCGGCCGGGGCGGCCTTGGCCGAGACGCTGGCCGGATTGCCTGAAAAACCGACCTACTTGATTTGCGGGATGCTATCGACCAAAGACGTGGCGGGCTACATGGCGCCGTTGGCAGCACATGCCTTGCGCCTCTTTGCGGTGGCAATCCCGGGCGAAGCCGCGACCCTGTCGGCCGAGGAGACTGCCGCCGCGGCCAAAAGCGTCGGAATATCCGCCGAGGTGGCCGCGTCCGTCGAAACAGCGCTGGGCTCGATCGTGTCGGAATGCCCGGCAGCGCGGGTCATGATCTGTGGATCGCTGTACTTGGCCGGCGTGATCCTGCGAGAGAACGGCTAACTCACATGACAGTATCTCAACTCATGGCCGAGATCTCTGCGCACCATGCTGCGGCAGGACGAGCCGTGGCGGGCTACCTCAAACCGCGGGAAACACCTGGAAATGGACTGGCGCAGCTTTCCGACGCCGGGTTTCATGTTCCTCGTGGCCTATCAGATCTTTATGCGCACTATTCCGGCGTCGATTGCGGCGACCGTCTAAACAGATGGGCCTCGAACGTGTTTCTTCAGTTCGACTTCCTGCCCGAGCACCAGGTTATCGACTTGTCGCTTCGGGCGCCCGATCTTGATCCTGGCAATCCTTCCGGCGTCGTGCGCTTTACAGGCACGTCTTTCTTCAACCTCGGCACGTTGTGTTTCTATGGCGATGATTTGGTGCGCGCCGCCGTCTTTCCCTTATCTCAGAAGACTTACGTCGCGTTCGAAGGGTTGGAGACGATGCTGGTCTCCATCTGTCGGGCGTATGAAGCGGGCCTGGTGAATTATGACGAGGACGGACGCATTGATTATTCATTCAAGGAAGTTTGGGAGATTTTCGGCGAACTGAACCCGACTGCAGATTACTGGCCCGCGCTGATCAACCGCGCGTTGGACTGGGAGGTCCCGGGTACGCTGCTGCCCGACTTTTCGCGCTCGAAGTGGGGCTAAGCGACAGAGGCAATCGAAAAAGGCCCGGGACTTGACGTATCCCACGCCACGCCTTATCACCCGCGGACGGATTCTAGGGCAGGGCGTCTCGCGCTGCCCGTTTGCATTGACGGGGCCGGGATTGGCCCACCAGTAGAGGATGAAGCCATGTCGCGCCGCTGCGAACTGACCGGAAAAGGCCCGATGGTCGGCAACAATGTCAGCCACGCCAACAACAAGACCAAGCGCCGGTTTTTGCCGAACCTGACGGAAACCGCCTTGATGTCGGAAACGCTCGGCCGGACGTTTCGGCTGAAAGTGTCCTCGGCCGCCCTGCGCACCGTGGATCATCGCGGCGGGCTGGACACGTTCCTGCTGAAGGCGAAGGATGCCGAACTGAGCCCGCGGGCTCTGAAAATCAAGAAAGATGTCGTGAAGGCCCAGGCCGCAGCCTGATCGGCTTCGTTTCTGCGTGAGGCCCCGCCGTCGGCGGGGCTTTTGCTTTTTCTGGACATCGTTTGAAGACTGACCGACGTTGAAAGCATTGTTTTGAGGGATCGCATGAAGATTCACAGGCTCTACGCGGATGAGAATGGCGAAAGCCATTGGGCGGACGTGAGCGTAACATTGGTCGAAAAATCCTTTGCGCCACCGGCACAGGCGATCGAACTCTCCGAACCGGATCAAGCCAAGCAGACCATGTTTCTCAGGCTGAAAGCGGGTTGGAATGAACCGGTGCATCCGACGCCAGTCGCTCAGCGACTGATCTGCCTTCGAGGGTCGGTCCAAGTCACGGCCAGCGATGGCGAAGCCCGCACGATTGGGCCCGGCGACATCTGGCAGATGGAGGATAAATCCGGGCGCGGGCATCATACGGTTGTAACCAGTGCCGAGGATTTCGAATGCGTGATCGTTCAGTTCGAATGACCGATCCCGTCAGCGCTGTTCGATGGCCGCCAGCATGACGTCGAAATCCTCACCGGCTTCGGCACGGGCGATGAGGTCCAAAAGCCCGTCACGGCCGACGGTGGCTTCGATCCGTGCCACTTCGTTTGCCGCCGCTGTGTACGCGCGCCCAACGCCAAGTGCACGGTAGGCGTCATCCCACTGCCAGAACCGCTCGACCCTTCGGATCCGCTCCCGTGCTTCGGGGCTGATCGACCCGGACCAGCGCGGATGATTTGCCACATGCGTGGCAAGCCCTTCGTCGAACCAGGTTGGAAAGGGTTGATTGTAAAGGTTGCGCAGGCCAAGCGAGCGATGCAGCCGGAAATGGGTCATCTCATGGGTCAGGGTGCCTTCCGTCAAACCACCCGGGCTCACCATCACGCCGATATGTGCGATCGACAAACCATTTCCACGTATGCCGAAATCGCGCGCGCAGCGGGGCGTTGTACACAAGATCAAATTCGGCTTTCTCAAGCGACCGCCGAAAAATTCCTGCACGTTGCGGCGCGCGATATTGGCAGTGCGGCGGAGCGCTTGGGCTTGCGAGGGCGCATCTGTCCAGACGCCGGGCGACACTTCAGTCAGGCCGAAGCTTTCCGGCGCGAAGATGCGGTGCGGTCCGGGGCGGGCAGAGGCGATCACGAATGCCACCAGGAGTGCGACGGTGACCAAGTGGAACAGTCGGGCCAGAATTCTAGCCAAGGGACTGCCTGATGACGGGCCATAGCACGCGTGCGACCAGTGCGGCGCCTTCGGGGCTGGCGTGGTGACCGTCCTTGTGAAATAGCGGCGCGCCTTCTGCGGCGGCTTGCATCCACGCGCGGGGCACGTTGGCGAGATGAAATCCGTTATCTTCTGCGACACTCATATAGAAAGCCATCTGCCTGGCCATGAAGTCTTCCGGTGTCTCGGGCGTCGTCGTCAGAAAGCCCGCATCACGGTAGACATGATTGTCCGCCGTGGCTGGCCATGGCGGGTAGAGAACGACAGGGCTGGGCGCGACGCGGTTGCCGATCCTCTCCATGGCGTGGCGCGAACCCCATCGATCGAAGGCCCTGAGCGGGGTTTTGGTGAAATCCTGCAGCACGACGGCATCCCACATCCTGAACGTGAGGAGAGGGTCAAGTTCTTGAATCCGTAAGGTTTCAATCAATCGCGCGCCATCGGCCGCCGCCATCGCCGTGCCGAGCTCGATTCCGTCCGCTCGCGCCTCGGAAGCGATCAGGGCAGGCACATCATGGCGCAGGATCATCGAGTTTCCGATAAACAGGACACGGGGCCTCGGTAGCTCTTGCGTGGCAAGCTCAGTCAGGTGCGCAGCGGTCAGGTAAGGCGTCCTGCGCGGGTCGGCATGCACGCGGAAGGTCATCGCGCCGCTGCCTGCAGCAGCGCTCACCGCACCGGTTGCGAGCAGCGTCAGCAGCGCCCGGCGGCGGTTCATTGGAAATGCCGTGACTTGCTCATGATCGAGACCTATCAAGCCCGCTCCGACGGGTCCAACCGTCTACCCGCTTCGAACATCGGCCCAATCGGGATGACGACGGAATTGCGCAGCGGCAAAGGGGCACAGCGGCAGGATCTTGTACCCGCCCTTGCGCGCACCTTCGACGGCGCGAGACACAAGAGCGAGCCCTACGTTGCCGCCCCTAAACTCGTCGGGCACACCCGTGTGATCGATGATGATCAAGGTGTCGGAGGCGCGGGAATAGGTGAGTTCCGCCTCTGGACCGTTCGGATCAGGACGTGCTGCGTAGCGGCCCTTTGAGCCGGTTTCTTCTAACGTGATTTCGAAGTCGGGCATCAGCGTTTGAGACGGTTAGAGAAAAGTTCTCAGGTGGACATAGTGTGCGACACCGTCAATCTCAAACATTGAGAGCCTCTCATTCTCGGAAGGCCAAAGACACGATCTGAAAAGGCTGGAGTTTCAGCGAAACGCCTTCCTCGGTCAGTGGCAAGCTGGAGATCTCGGCCTCGAAAATGTCGACGATGTGAGCCGACGAGAACTCTTTGCTGCAGGCAAGGTTGACGTTCGCCTCGCGTCCCGAGCACTCGAACAATCGAACCGTCCAACCATCGTGACAGTCGCTGGGTTTCAGCGTCTCTACAACGACGTTTTCGACATCGACTGACACGGCGGACGCTTCCTTTGCTGCTCTCGCTTCTCCGTCTTTCCGCGGCTCGATTATCGTCGCTGGGCGATTAAGGTCGTAAGCGGCGTGGTTTCTCAGCCCCACCTCGCCCGCCGGAGCGGCGAAAAGACTGTAGGTAAACTCGTGCGCGCCCTGGTCCGCGTTCCGGTCGGGCGACGTTGCCGATTTGATCAACGTCAGTCTCAACTCGTCTTTGCGCACGTCGCAGCCGTATTTACAGTCATTCATCAGTGCGACGTCGAGCGTGTCGTCACTCAATGCGGCCCATTTCTGCATAGGCACTTCGAAACGCGCAGCATCAAAGTCCGACGTGCGATCCGTCGATCTGGCGATCTTGCCCCATTGTATGTCGAACTCGGCTTCGGGTGCGGTGACTGCGACCGGGAAAGCGACCTTGAGTAGCGTGTGGTGTTCGTGCCAGTCGACCGTCGAATGAAAATCTAGCCGCCGACTGTCCGCGGTCAGTGTCACGTCCTGAACGATCCGGCTCTCACGCCAGGTGTAACTCAGGCGAAGTGCGGCGCGGATCGGGCCGCGCTCGACAATCTCCATCGAGACCGGCGCGCCGATAGCTTCCTCTCGGTCTTCGTAATGCGGGTCGATGTCCCAGGCATCCCAACAAATCGGGCGGTCTTCGAAAGCAAGGAGCGCATTGCCCGGTCGGTCGCCTTGGAAAACCGCGCGTCCCGTCGTTGCCTCGGTCATTGACACCAGCACACCTTTCTCGAAAACAGCCGAGAGATAGGCATTTGAGAGAGTGATACGTTGTCCTTCGACTGTGGCGGTCACTGGGGATTTCGGCTGGCGTGCCCGGCTGATCGGTGTGAGAGAGTAGGGCGCCACATCGTCGAAAAAGAGTAATGTGCCCTGGTCGATAGGCTGGCCGTCTGCCTGCAGGCCGTCCGGTGCAACCGCCGTTCGCGGGCCGTGCGTGGGGAGCATGCTTGCCAGTGTCGCTTCGTTGGCTGCCAGCTCGCTTTTGGCCTGCCGGGTCGCCTCGTCCGCGAGCGCCTCGATACGGGCGTAGTCCTTCCGGGCGTCGTCATAGACTTCGGGTACGGACGTGCCGGTTACAATGTCATGGAACTGGTTGAGGCACAGAAGCTTCCAGGCCTCGGTCAGATCCGGGCGCTGACCCGCCATCGCAGCCAAGGCTTCGGCCTGATGTAGCGCCACTTCAGCCTTTCGGTTGGCGCGCTTGATCCAACCTTGTGACGTGTACACGCCCCGATGGCCTTCGAGATAATGCTCGCCGTGCCAAACCGGCAGGGACTCGACCCTTGCATCGAGCGCGCCGAGCGCCTGACGCACCGTGCTCATGCGAAACCTTGGCATCCCGGGGAAGCTGGCGTAGGCGCGGGCTTTTGCGATCAGATCGTCGGTCGGCCCGCCGCCACCATCACCGTACCCAAAACAGATCGGAAGCTCCCGCGATGCGGCATCGTCTGCGTGGCACCAGGTGCCCATCACCTCTTTAGCGGTAAGATCGCTTTTGTAGTTTGTCGGGAACGGCAGATACTGAACATCGCGGGGCGTTGTCAGGATATGCGCCTTGACCCGGGTGCCGTCGATGCCCTCCCAGATATGCGTTGCCCAAGGTACGCGATTGAACTGGTTCCAGTTCAACTTGTTCGTGACGAACCAGTCCAGGCCGGCGTGTTTCATCAGCTGCGGGATCTGGCCGGGGAATCCGAACGTGTCCGGTAGCCAAAGAACCGGAGTTTCAACATCGCCGAACGTCTCACGGAAATACCCGCGCCCCAGCGTGAGTTGCCGCACCAGTGCCTCGGGACCGGGGACGTTGAGATCCGGTTCGACCCACATGCCGCCCATGACCTCCCAACGGCCTTCGGCGACGCGGGTTTTGATGCGCTCGAACATCTCGGGATAGTCCGCTGCCGTCATTTCGTACAGCGCTGGCTGCGAATGCGAGAACTGGAAGTCTTCGTGTTTGTCCATCAGGCGAAGGACGTTGGAATAGGTTCGCGCGTTCTTCAGCCGGATCTGCGAGATCGGCCACAGGTAAGCGATGTCCATATGCGCGTGGCCGATGCCGTTGAGTGTCACATCCATCGGCGCGCCAGCTTCGGCCAGACCGTTCTGTAGCGATGTCAGGGCGGCTGGCACACTGCTGTAAAAGTCGACACCCAGCGGATCCCGTGTGTCGAGCGCAAGAAAGGCTTCATCAAGCGCGCTCAAGACCGCGTCTGCCGTTGCCGGGTTCTGGATGACGCTCAACGCGTCATATGCAACGGTCGCAAGATCTAGAAACGCTCTCGTCTCGGCGTCGATCTCGACCAGGGCGCAGTCGCCCATATGCAGTTTTGCTCTGATGTCCGGGTCCGGCGGCCAGCCGGCGTGGCCGGTCCACCCATGAAGCGACAGAACATGTCGTCGCCCATCCGCCAATTCGGCGGTCAACGGCAAGGTGTGGTGATAGCGGTCAGCCGAACCGATGGGTATCTGGTCGACGTAGGCCAGCGCCTCCGGGTGATTGAAAATGTCACCGAGGATTCCCAGTGGCAGGTGAAGAGCAAGCCGGTCGGTCCGCCATCCGGCGGGCACTTCGAACGCGGATTTCAGGACGAAGTTCAGATCGGCGTGGCCCCAGTATGTGCCGTTTTCGATCACGTCCCAGTCCGACGGATCGGCGCAAATCGGGGCGTCCTGAACGGCGCCCTCAAGAGGAAGCATGCGAAACGGCTCGATCGGGATGGCGCGGCGATGCACCAACGGAGCGATCAGCTTGAGGCGCGCCCCGATCTTTTCCCGCGTCAAACGCCTGGAGTGGTTCGCCGCAACCAAGCGATCAGCCCTTCACTAGATCAAATCCCGCGACATCACCGCGGTAGACGGTGCCGGCCGAAAGTGCCTTGGCTTCTTCTTCGGCCGGGTCCCAATCCGAAGCGTTCTGGCCCCAGGAGCGTTCCAGATCGGGCCAGGGAATCGAGTCGATCAGAAGGCGGGTATAGGGATGTTGCGGATCACCGATGACCGCCTTTGGCGGACCGGCTTCGACAACGTGCCCCTTGAACAGGACCATCACGTAGTCGCTGACGTGGTAGGCCGTCGCCAGGTCGTG
>JAAUYH010238394.1_pt1 | contig 10449 bp, 12 predicted proteins | sample 7278061 | NCBI WGS metagenome assembly JAAUYH01 (sample SAMN14350203, study PRJNA611818) | marine sediment metagenome | isolation source: surface marine sediment (0.6m) | place: French Polynesia: Moorea | collected 2018-08 | reverse complement strand
TAGTAAAGTACATAATACAAGGAGCAGAGGAAGCAAGGACAATTGAAAGGCGTTGCTGCATCAGGCTATGAAAAGCAAATTTATCATCTTATACAATATGTTCTCAAAAGGCTAATAGCCAAGGGCCAAAACCTAAGAGCTATATTAGTATTACTATTTTAATTTATGTTTTAAATCAGCAACGCCAATTGAAGGTATCCTGCTCATGCCTAACCTAATACCAACTCGCAATCTAAAACGTAATTTTCAAATTTGTATTGAATCGAGTCAAATGTTGATTAAATGTGGATTCGTTAGATTGTTTGCCTAACTTCAAAGTTACATCTATGAACGCGAGTTGGTATAACACTGTAAAACCATTATTTTGATGGATTTTATGGACATCGTAATGCTTGATCGGGAATCATTTCTATATAACGAGAGGCAACAAGATCGTTATCGTTATTTCTAACTTGATAATAAATCCCAAGAGTTCTGAAAGGAGCGGTGCCATTTATAGCACTTACATGAGTTCGATTCAAGGTTAATTCTGCTCCTCCTCCCCCAGATAATAATGAGATAATTACAGGCTCATCGGGCTCATAAACAGCAGTCGTACCGGTATCATCAAAAGAATTCCATAATCCAAAAGCATAACTAGTATTATAATCAATTGGATCACAATTAGTGTTCAAATCTAAATTTAATGTACTACTTAAACTTGCAAATGCTTCAATATCTTCCTGGATCAACTGATTGGCTCTTTGGTCTTCTTGTGCTTGAACTTTCAAATACATTCCCAAAACTAAAGCCTGGAGGGAAGACATCAGGAAAGCAAAAGCAACAAGGGTTGCAATAATGATTTCTAAAGTTAGAAAACCTTTATCGGGTAAAGTTTTTTTTCTTTGAGATTGTAAAATAATTTTTTGCCACATAATTTACTCAGCCTCCTGTTGTTCCCATCCCGTAGGTTCATATGTTAAAGGTCTAGGGGTTCTTTCTGGAGTGATACTGTAATATTCGTATTCACTGCTATCAACAATTACGTTTCCATTAGCACCATCCCAATCTTCAGCCCAGATAGAGCCTGTGAGCTCAATGGTAGGGCTACCTGTAATATTTACTGTGCCATCAGGAGCATGAATTAAACCTTTGATCTCAACCGTATCACTGCTAGTTATATTTACATCACCCGTGACATGTATTTCTAAATAACGGGATGACGCAGAATCGCTAGAGTTTTCAATCTTTACTTCGCCATTAATATTTAAATCGCCATCTACATAGATGATTACTTCTGCTTCTCCATCCGTAATGATACTTTGACCATCATTAATTGTTAAATCCGAGGGATTATCCAGGTCTGCTCCAACAAAATAATAATAACGGTCATCTCCTGTATAACCAGTTCCAGCATCATCTGAGTTGGTAATTTCACCCGCAGCCAAAGTGCCCAGAATTAATTCACCTTTATCATCAACGCCAGGATTAAAAAAAATAAAACGACCATCTCCAGCGATATCATCAAAACCACCTCCGCCGTCTGATTCTAGAATATTTATTTTGTCTTCAGGGACTAAAGGTGATGGCGGATCAGGAAGTTCTACCAAAGGTGGTAAGTCGCGAGGATCTCTAATAAATTCTGTATCTGCTGTTCCTGTCACTGTTCCTGGAGGCGTAAAATCAGCACATCTAACGTCAGCAGTAACTCCAGCAGCTCTGTATAGTACCAAATTACCTGAAGTGAAAGTTATCGTTCCAAAATTGATTGCTGCTTCGTCACTTTGATGTATCCAAATCCCAGGATCTAGAGTATTTAAATCTTCTGTATTTACTCCTATAGGAATATCGACTTGGATTTGAGCAATACTACCATCACTATTGTCACGACCTTGAACAGTTAAAATACCTTTTGGCTCGTCAGGGTTAGCAGCATCACTAGTTTGATCAAAAATTCCATCTTCATCTGTATCGGTATCATCGTTAGCAGGATCAATATCGTCGTCATTGTCATAAATATAGTTAACAAGTCTGTAACTACCTATCGGCTCTGATATGGTATCTATCTGATCACCGTCAAAGTTAAGATCAGCACCATAAACATTTTCATTTAATGTTAAGGTTATATCTCGCCAACCATCCTGATCTGTATTATTTGCCCAGCCTCCGGGATCATCAGATATAACATCGCAGGTCTGGTTAGAAATGTCAGTATTCGTCCAACCCCAATCAGGATTGTCTAAACTATAAATTGCTAACACTCGATTATTGTTGAGCAATTCTCGATATCTCGCTATTCCTAATTCTGCCATTGCCAAAGAAGTAGATGATTGCTCTTTAGATATGGCAATCAGGTTTTCTTCACTAGACTGGAGTAAGCCTACTGAACTTAGTAAGACCATAATTAGTCCAATACCAATAACCATCGGTAAAGTAAAGCCTCGATCTCTAGTTCGATGAAGGAGCAGGATTTTAAATAATAAAAATTTCATATAGAAGATATGAATAAATAGTCTTTGCCCCCCAGTCTGGCTCAAATCACCTCAGCTTAGTGTGATTTAGATCATTGACAATCAATAAAAAATATATCTAAATAAAAACTCATACTCAGATTCAGTTAAGTAATTTGTATTTTTTGTTACCTCACCGGTGAAACTTGGTTAAATGCATAATGTAGTGTTGATGATTGAGAACCATGACCACCCATATTTGTTCCGTATGTCAGTACGAATACGATCCAGATATCGGCGATCCTGACAATGGAATTCCTCCTGGAACTGCTTTTGAGGACTTACCAGATAATTGGGTTTGTCCTGTTTGCGGAGCGGAAAAAGAAGATTTCGAGCCTAATGCCTAGTTTACTGGAACTTTTAAATTTGTTTTTTTGAACTTTTTCGAAACAAAATTAAACTATTTAAGACTGTATCTCACTATTACAATCTAATGGAGAATCTAAATGTCCAATGAGGGCTATCACGAACCAATTCATGAGCTCACTGGTAACACCAGGGAGATGCACCGTGCCATTACTTCATTGATGGAGGAGTTAGAAGCGATTGATTGGTACAATCAACGAGTTAATGCTTCTGGAGATAAAGAACTCCAGAAAATTTTATCTCACAATCAAGATGAAGAAAAAGAACATGCAGCGATGCTTTTAGAATGGATACGTCGGCAAGATGCTACTTTTGATAAATATCTCAAAAAATATCTATTTACTAATAAGCCGATTGCCCACAAATAATAAAGGATGAAGGATCAGGAGTTTTGGGTTACTGTTCAATGTTAAATGCTCAATGATAAATGATTATGGTTGTTTAGCTGCGATCGCGAGTTGTACTTGCGGTATTTGGCGTAATTGGTCGATTACTGCGACGACATCACCGTGAGAGACTTCTTTATCAGCGTTCACGACAACTATTGCAGTTGATTCGGTTTTAATTAATTTTTCGATCTGAGTCTTCAACTGATCGAGTTTTGCCGGCTCACTATCTAGAGTTAATTTACCATCGCGATCGAGACTGACGGTGATTTGTTGGGTTTTTTGGACTTCGACGGTTTTAGCGCGGGGCAGATTAACTGGTAACCCTTCAGAACGAGTTAAATACAAGCTAGAAACCATAAAAAAGACTAAAATTGCGAAGATGACATCGATCATCGGCACAATATTAATACTAGGGGGTAAATCTGGTTCTTCAGGTAAGCGCATCGTAAGTTTCTCCTTTTTGCTCGTATTTTTCTAAATGTATTAATTCTAATTGTCCCCCAACTTCCTGCATTAAAGCTAGTTGTTGCAAATATAGCCCCCGAAACATACTGGCAAAAAACAGGGTGAAAATAGCAATAACTAAACCTGCAGCGGTAGAGGTTAAAGCCTCACCAATTCCTGAGGTTACCCCTGTCGCTTCTGATGAGCCAATATCGCCAATACGCAAAGAAGCCAAAGAAGTAATCAAACCTAAAACAGTCCCCAGCAATCCTAAGAGAGGGGAGATGCTAATTATGGTTTCAAAAGCATTACTAAACCTTTTCAAGACGGGAATTTCAGCCTGGGCAGCACTTTCTAAAGCTAGTTTAAACTTTTGTGGTGTCGATCGCTTGACGGATAAAGCTACCAGAAAAATCCGCGCTATGGGTAATTTTAGATTGCGCTTAAGTAGTATTTCCGCAGATTCTGTGTCTTCTTTGTAGAGAGCAAGAGCTGTTTTGATAATTTTCTCTTGTTGGCGGGAAACCTGAGACCAAAAAAGCGATCGCTCTAAAATCATGGCTAGAGAAAGAATTGACAACCCCAAAAGGGGATACATGACCACGCCACCATTTTTAAATAATTGAGCTATTATTTCCATAAATTCAAACGAACTATTTTAATTAATACTAGTTAACTAATATATATAGATATTAAAGTTAAATTCAACATTTAACATATCTGCTGGAAAATTTGCGGGTAAAGGATCGAAAGGGCCAGAATCTTGTACTGCTTCAAGGGCTTCGCGATCTACCTCAGGAGAACCTGAGGTTCGACTAACGGACAATAAAGTGATTTGACCATTTCTTTGAATGGAAAAACTGAGTACAGTAGTATATTCTTGCGCGGCATACTTAGGATGCCAATTACGTCTTACTCTTCGTTGAATTTCCGCAAAGTATTTACGCATATCAAGGCTCTGCTGGGAGTTTAATGCAGGATTAGATGCTAGTTGACGAGCGTTATTTTCTAGATTAAAGAATGACTCTCCTCCATCATCTTCAAAAGAGCGTTTTAAGTTTCCTCCTAATAAACTCGCCGCCCCCGAAGTTGTCGGTTTTTTATTAGGTACACTGGGGGGAGTCACCGGTTGATTTGTTGCTGAGGGTTGAGTTGGGGTAATTTTTGGTGGCAAACGAGTCGCCACAGAACTATTTTCGGGGCTGTTTTCTGGCTCTGGAGCGAGGGTAGTAGGCTGAGCTGTTGCTAAGGGTTGAGTTGGGGAGATTTTTGGCGGTAAACGAGTCGGCAGAGATCTATTCTCTGGTTCTCTAGGACTTATTGGAGATTTTTCTGATTTAGTTATTTCAGGAATTTTAGTTTCCGTTTCTTCAAAAACTGCATCCGAACCCGAGAGGATTTCAGCAGAATTTTCTGGTTTGGCAACAGTATTGGCAGGGGACGGCGGTATTATTGGCTCAGGTGGGGGTGGCGGAGCTGCTGGGATCTCTTTTGGTGGTTGAGGTTCAGTGAGGACAGATTCAGTAATTGGCTTGGGTGCCGCTACAGGCGGTTCTGGTGGCGGGGGGGTTGGTGCTGGGATTTCTTTTGGTGGTGCAGGTTCAGTGGGGGCAGGCTCGGGAATTGTTTCGGGTACCGCTACAGCTTGAGATGGAGTGCTAGGCTCAATGGTTTCTGGAGTTGGGGGTTCTGGATCTTTTACTTTGTTGGGTTGGGTTTCTTCTTGGGGAAGAGGATCGGTGGGAGTGGCTGCAGATGAATCTTCTGGAGGAACCACTACAAAATCAATCGGCGCAACTCGTTCCCGAAGTTGTACCTTGGGTTGCGATCGCTCCATTAAGGCGAATAAAATCAATCCGATTACGTGAACCAGCACCGAAGCTAAAACAAATAATAGTATGGGATTACGGCGCAACTTGCTCTCTATCATCTGTTCTATAAAGCGATCACTTTGACTTGGTTTGGCGCTCATTGTCATTGCTAAAGTTATCTCCAGAAACTGCCCGTTACCTGAGTAATTTTACTTGCCTGCCTATCACCATAACAAATTAAGAATGCTGTTTTATGAGTTTTGGTTAAGTGTTGACGAACTTAACCAAAGAGAAGTATTCGCGTAATTGATTTGCCAAATAAACATCCTTTTATCTGAGATAATCGGCAGCTAACTTAGCAAAAGAAGATATACGAATTTTAGCCCAAGAAAAAATTTCAAACAAAGCGTTTTGTTGGTGGTTTTTATTTTGCATAAAAGTGAAGGCGTAACTCTAAAAAATAAATAAGCCATAAACAGGGAGAATAAAATTTATGACTTTCGCCAATCAGATTGAATCAATTATTAGTAAGCGTCACGAGCCAGCACAAATACTAGCAGGTGTTACGAAAAAATGGAAAAGCTTGAGAAAGGAACTTGAGACAATTGAAAAAAAAAGAATTCAACATATCTCAGATATCTCAGATACTCAATCTAGGTATTATTTACGTTTACGTAATCAATATTCTGCAACGAGGGTTAAATACGCTAGGGCATAGCGGAATCCACGCTTGGGGAGAGACTCCCTCTTGGGCGGTTGGTGTAAACCTGTCGTCTAACGGAGACTCGTTGAACCAAGAATTCCCGTCCCTTTAGGGCTGGGGAGTGTCAAAAAACTGTCGTGAGGCATTAGGGGAGAATTGTGAGGTTCAAACCCGAATGCTTAATTTATCCCGACTAGCTGCAATAATATCAAATTAAATAATGTTTGCGACACATACAATTTAGGTAAGGGTTTGACAATGCCAAACCCCTACATTATCTGCTCTTTTCTTTATTCAAATTGGTATAACTTTTTTATAGGCTCATCCCTGATCATCTGATTGATGTGACTTCGAGTTGATGGTCTTTACTGGCTTGTTAGCTTAAAGTCTAAGGCTTTTAGGTGATTTCTAAGCCCTACTAATATTAAAAAACGACTGCCACTGGTAAGTAGCAGTCAAGGGAATGTTTAAATTTAAATTTTATTCTGGTAGTAGTTTTAAACTAAGAATCTTGACCAGTATATTTTTGGAATTGTGCCAAAGCAGCAGTTCCAATGTTGAAAAGAGCCCAACCAGCAGCGATCGCCAAAGGAGCTAGAACGATAATAACTCGCAAATCCATGAATTATGCCTCCTCTTTAAACAGTAATTCTATACTCAAGTTTTCTAAGAACCATTATTACTATCTAAATTTACCATGAAGTTGCTGCCTCAGATACTATGAAGTTGAAAAGGTATCTCAGATGATTTTCAAGACTTGGGAGCGGATTTTAAAGTAATTTGTTGATAGGCAGTTTTGAGGTTCTTTTGATATAAACCTTGAAATCGATAGTCTTGATAGGCTTCGGGAATTTTTTCGGCACTAGCAATCGCTTCTGCTTCAGATAATCCTAATTCTTGCCATTTGCGAGCCATTAATTCTAATTCATAAAGATAACCTTTTAAACTATCCAGACTAAAGCGATCGCCAATTTCGCCATGTCCAGGAATAATAGTAGCATCAGGATATTTGGCCTTTAAATGATCGAGAGTTGCTTCCCATGCCAGAATATTGCCATCGGCAATATAGGGAAATTTTTGATTGAATAATATATCCCCAGCGAATAAAACCTGGGCATCGGGAATGTAAGCGATGACATCGGTGCCTCCAGAATGACCAGCTACTTCTTCCAATTCGACAACGCGCTCGCCTAACCAAATATTACTATCATTATTAATCACTAAATTAGGAACGGTAGGAGTCGGATCGGATTCTTGGTTTTTTGCTAACATATCTTCCCGAATTGTTCCTCTGCCGATAATCGGAATTTCTTGAGCTTTAATCGCCTTATTACCACCAGTATGATCAAAATGGTAATGGGTATTCAAAACATATTTGACCGGCAAATTTGTTAATTTTACTACCTCAGAAAGTAGTAAATTTCCCAAGGCTTGATTATGGAAAGGATCTATTACTAAAACTCCGTCATCACCAATGACAATTCCCGCATTACAGATCGCAATATTTTCATTAGCAGGAGGATAATCAGTATCAGAAATTAAAGCATAGATATTATCCCCTACTTGTTCCAAGGTTAATAATGATGTTTCAAGAGTTACAGGAGTTTGTTGTGCCCTAGTGTAATTTTGAATGCCAATGACTAAGAAGCAACTCAAGATTGTACTAAGTAGTAAAGCGAAACCCTTACGCCATATCTGATTCATCTGCTATTAAATAAAATGCTAATCTGACAATAAAATTCTTTACATTCTACTGATTTGATGGTCAAAAAATTTGATAATCAATAAACAATTTCTCCCATCTTGCTCAGCGCCATAATTAAAATAATCCGCTACCTTTTCAAAAATTTGTACTCCTCGACCATGTTCAGCATAATCATCGACTCCCTGAGACACCTTTAATCTTTGAGATCTTAGATCAAATCCTGGCCCTTGATCCCAAACTTTGATAATTATTAATTGACTCAAAATTTTGACCTCAATCTCAATAGCAGTCTCGGAAGATAAACCTTGATGAGCATGGATAACCGCATTATCAAAAGCTTCTCCCAATACAGTTTGACATTCAATCCATACTCGACGAGATATAAAGGGCTTTTTTAAACTTTCAAACCAATTTAAAACTATGCCCAAAGCACTAAGATCGCTATTGACTCGTAACTTAGAGTTGCTATTATTCGCTTTGATTGGAGCTTCTAAGCCCAACTCACAGGTCTTGTGATGAACATTGTCAAGACCTTGATTGAGCCGATCCTTGCTTGCCATTGTTATATCCATTTGAGGGTAATTCCCACGAAGATGAGAAGAATAGGAGGATGGGGGATGGGTTAACGAGGGGAAACCTGCGCCTCCCTGTTGATCAATATTGTTAGTTTGCTTAGATGAATAACTATTGCTTGAGCTTAAATATTCAGGTTGCATTGATACTGTCTCACTAAAAATTATGGCGAGTTGCTGCAAACTTAAACTAGAACTATAAATTTTCCTTATAATTATCCAAATAAATTAATTTAGATAATATTTAAATTGTCAACTCATTATTACCTTTAAATCAAGAGCATGATTAAAATTTTAACCAAGAAGAAAGCATGAATCCCAAAATTAATAATCCAGAACTCATAATGTAAAGATTGACAGCCATAAACTTACTATTACTAACCTGTTGCGGAGCAGCGTGATTTTGGTTGACATGGGTAACTAATTTATAAGCAAAAGGTAGACTAGCCAAAATTAGCAAACTTCCGTTCGGGAAATCGCCCGTAATACAAAAAAATCCAGTGATTATGTAGATACTCGCAGTTAACCAAGTTAACACTTGGGCTCCTTTAGCTGTCCCGAGACGAACAATAGGCGATCGCTTTCCTGCTGCTAGATCATCTTCTATTTGGTGAAAATGGGAACAAAATAAGATAATCGAAGTACTAATACCAATTACAATGGCTGAAGCCAAACAGAACCGAGAAAAGGTCTGTGTTTGGGCATAATAAGCAGCGGATACTGCCCCAGGGCCAAATGCGAAGAAACAGATAATTTCTCCTAAGCCTTGATAACCTAAACGAAAAGGAGGGCCTTGATAGGCATAACCTAAGGCAGAGCATAGTAAAATCAAGCCTAGTACCATCCAATCTTGTTGCCACCAAGAAATTGCCAAGATACCGCAAAAACCGATTATTAAGCAGAAATTACTAATCCAGAAAACTAAAGACTTATTCTGGGTGAGGTTGACCACTGAATGAGACTTATTAACATCAATTCCGGTATCAGCATCAAAAACATCGTTACTTAGATTGAGCCAAGCAATAATCAGAATTGCCGAGCCGAAAAAAGTCAAACAAATTCGGAGATCCCAAAGATGATTTTCCACCAAAGCGACTACTGTTCCGACGGCAATCGGCACAATAGCAACACTATATATAGGAGGTTTAATGGCAGCTAGCCAGAGTTGAGATTTTTCTTTGGTTGCTTGCTTGGTGGTCATAGATAACAGAAGACTTGAGCAATAACAACTAGACAATGATTAAAGCATCGTTTTGTACCCTATCAGTTATTTGAATGAAAGTTTACGTAGTTTTACGAAAATTCATGATTATGGTGGAGCATACTAGATATTGAATTCAGGTATTGTGTTTTTTGACCAAGTATTTATACAATTTGATAAGTAACATGATACAAGAATGCTGAATCTCAAGAATCAAGTGAACTAGCGATAACTACCGAAAGCAAGTAGTCAAGCAGTGAATCATAACTTAAGATTCGTTGTCTAAGATTTTTGTTTAGTTAGTAACTAAATAGCAAAAAAAATTTATTAAAAAATATTTTCATTTAAGTTTTCCTTTGGAATGACACAATCAAAAATAACTATGCCCGTTATATCTCAAGAGGAACCTAATCGGGTTCTAAACATTGGGGACTTCGATGATTTTTGGGATAATAAGCCATTACAATTTACTGTAACTAAATATACAAAAATCCTTAGTTATGTCCAAAAGATTCCTTTAGTAGATCCTTTGGCTTTTTTACAGAATTTTACTACTAAAGATACAGTATATTTTTACTGGGAAAATCCTAATAAAAAAGAATCAATTGCTGCTTGTGGAATTACCAAAAGGTGCATTATAAGATCAGAAGACAGATTTAACAAAACTCAAAACTTTATTGATGATTGTTTTAAGCAAATTATCAGTAAAGGAGAAATTTCCTTATCGGGCAGTGCTCCCAGGATTTTTTGTAGTTTTTCTTTTTTCTCT